>MDTD01050041.1_pt1 | contig 12218 bp, 8 predicted proteins | sample 811221 | NCBI WGS metagenome assembly MDTD01 (sample SAMN05326646, study PRJNA326480) | marine metagenome | isolation source: seawater | place: Pacific Ocean: South West | collected 2011 | reverse complement strand
TTAGATCATATTTTTGGAAATCATTTTATTGCTAACACATATAATTTAATCCCAAAAATGCATGAAAAAGATTTGCCTCTTTTAAATAAGGCTATAGATATTGCAAAATTATATAATGTATCTCTAAACCCTCCTCCGCTCAATGTAAAAACAATATGTGAAAATGATACTATTTCTCTAGGAGAAACTTTATGGGAAGTTATTTTTACACCTGGGCATGCACCTGGCCATATTTGTTTACTTAATCATGCACATAAAAAACTGATTGGTGGAGATGTATTGTTTCTAATGAGTATTGGAAGAACTGACTTGCCCCTATGTAATCATGAAGATTTAATAAATAGCATTAAAAATAAATTGTTCAAGTTAGATGATGAAATTGAAGTCTTGTGCGGGCATGGTGAAAATACAAGTATTGGTTTTGAAAAACAAAACAACCCTTTTGTAAAAATTAATTAACTTATTTGTCTCAAAATTTGTTGCTCAATATTTTTTTCAATTAATTCTGATTCATTAAATGCTATTTGTAAATTATTTTTACTCATAATATCTTTCATGATTTCATCTTGTATAATACCTTTCTGCATAGCTTCATGATAGCTAATCGAACTAAATGTAACCATAGAATATAATGGTATCCATTTTTCAGGATGCTTGTTAGAAAACCATTCTTCAATTTTTTTCTGTAATAAAAAAGTGGGATCAGCTGTTTTTGATTGCATTTCATTAAAATTAGCCATAGATAAATCTTGCATAGCTTCCGTATTTAACTTTCTGAGGGATAAAAATTCTTTTATTGTTCTAATAGATAAGCTATGATTTAAATTAATCCATTCATTTAATAAAAAGCAATCTTCAAAGCCAGAATTCATGCCCTGTCCATAAAAAGGAACAGTTGCATGGCAAGCATCACCTAACAAAATTGTATTATTTTTATTCCAAGAACTAGATCTAACAAAACCTAAAGGAGACGTGGGATTACTAAAATATTGTTCTGACAAATCTGGAATTAAACTAAACAAGTCTGGAAAATAGGATGAAAAAAAACTTTCAACATCCTCATTTGTTTTCATGTCATAAAACGAGTTTTTACCTTTATTAGGCGCAAATAGTGTACAAGTAAATGTACCATCTAAATTTGGCAAGGCAATAATCATAAATGATTTTCTTGGCCAAATATGTAAAGCATCATTTTGTATTTTATGAGTACCATCTAAATTAGAGGGTATAGCAAGTTCTTTATATGATGAATCTATAAATTTTTCTGTAATTTTTACATCAGAAAAACAATGCCCCATTTTCTTTCTAATTATTGAGCCAGCCCCATCAGCAGCAAAAATATAATCCGAACAACTAACATAATCGTCTTTAAAAAACAACTTATTATTAGCAAAATCAATTTCTCCACATTCTTTATTGAAATGGAATTCAACATTATGTTGTTCAGCAATGTCAATCAATTTAGTATTTAAAATATGTCTTGATACAGAATAAATAGCTTGATTACTTTTACCATATTTTTGTTCAGTTAAAAAACCTGAATTAGAATGCATAATACGTTTATACATAGGCATTGCTATTTTCATAATCTGGCTCTTGATTCCCAATGTTTTTAGTGCTCGAATACCTCTATCTGAAAGTGCTAAATTAATAGATCTTCCTGCCTGACTAATATCTTTTCGAGGATCAGATCTTTTATCAAAAACTAATACGTTAGCACCTTGTTTTCTTAAATAAGTGGCCAATAAACTACCAACTAATCCTCCTCCAACAACGCTAATTTTTTTATTTTCTAAATACATTTCATTAAAATTTTGTGAAATCTAGCAATATCAGTAAAAGAATTATATAATGGTACAGGGGCCATCCTCATTACATTAGGTTCTCTCCAGTCTAAATAAACACCATGTGACCTTAAGTAATTATAAATTTTCTGTCCATTTTTATCAATAAAAATTGATAGTTGGGATCCTCTTTTCTCAGAACTTCCTGGAGTAATAATTCTTAACTTTAAGGAAGACACATTATTAAAATTTTCAATAGCTTGTTCTAAATACATGGTTAATTGATTTCTTTTTGCAATCAATTTAGACATGCCAATTTCATCAAATAAATCTATTGATGCTCTGTAAACAGACATGCCTAAAACAGGAGCATTAGATAATTGCCATCCTTCCGCAGTATTGACTGGTTCAAATCTTTCTTGAATTACAAATCTATTTTTTAATTGATGCCCCCACCAACCTGAGAGACGAAAAGGTTTTTTTGCAATTTGATTTTCGTGAATGAATACAGTTGACACATTCCCTGGACCTGCATTTAAATACTTATATGAACACCAAGCGGCAAAATCAACTTTCCATTCATGTAATTTTAATTGAATATTACCAGCTGCATGAGCTAAATCAAAACCAACTACAATTTTGTTCTGATGACCAATTTTGGTAATTTGTGCAATATTAAAAACTTGTCCCGTATAGTAATTTACACCACCCATAAATATTAGAGCTAATTCATCTTTATGATTTTCAATTAAAGAATATAATTTTTCTTCATCTACTACACCATTTGAATCTGAAGGAATAAAAATAATTGCATCATCTGGATCAAAACCATTTAACTGAATCTGGCTTTGAATAATATATAAATCCGAAGGAAATAAATGAGACTCACATAAAATTTTATATTTTTTCTTTGTTGGCTGATAAAAAGAAGTAAATAAAAGATGAAGATTGACCGATAATCCATTCATGGTTACTACCTCATTAATTTTAGCACCAACAAGACGTGAGGTCGCTTCTGCCAAAGACTGATGATAATTAACCCACGGTGTTTTGGCGTCAAAATGACCTTCAACCCCCATGTTTTTCCAATCTTCCATTTCTTGTTTAAGATAGGTATCATAACTTTTTAATCTTAAACCCAGCGAATTTCCAGAAAAATAGATTGCATCTTGTTTATTAAATTGAGGAATATTAAAGTTATCTCTATAAACAGATAGTTCATCTTGAGCATCAAAAAATTTCGCAGAATTAAAATCAAATAATTTTTTATTCATATTGTATGAATTTAAATAAATGAAGCAATCAATACAAATAAACACATTATTATTGAAAGACTTTCTACAATAACACCATAAAACATATTTGAATGATTTTTAGCAGTACAATATATAACAACAGAACATAATTCAATGCTTAAAAAAAATGCAATAAAATATGGCAATGTAATCGTGTTATTAATTAAATCTATAATTAATAAGCAATCTATTAACAGTAGGCAAAACCAAGCAAATAGCTTAGAATGATATATTCCAATTGTGTTAGGAATCGTTTTTATCTCATCATGGTTTATATCCCTAATATCAAAGGGAATTGATATTGCTATAACAAAGAGAATTCTTTGAAAAAAAAAATCAATTTTAATATAATCAATTTCAATATTTTGATGCATTAATGGGACTGCAAAAGTAATATACGACCATGTAAATGATATTAAAAAAATTTTCATTAGAGGTATCTTCCTTATTCCAAATACATGTTTTCCTATATTGAATTGCCATGGATATAATAAACATATAACAGATGGTACAATTATTAATTTAATAAAATAAAACCCTAATAGATAGGCATACCAAAAAGTGAAGAAAGCAGATGTCACTAAAATAAAAAAAACTTCCTTCCTATATTTCTTAAACCAGTTTGATTGGCAATTAGTTTTCTTAGAGTCAATTATTAAATTTATTCGCATATAATTATATGCGAATAAAGTAGAAAAAAAAATAAAAAAAGACATCTGAAAATCTGTAAAACCAAAAAGTATTTCTGTGATCTTATATAAAGCAAGAGCTGCAATAGCAACTATAATATTGGTGTTAATGCAGAATTGAATAAATCTGTGCATATAGCAAATTTATCTATATTAATATTTTATGCGAAATTACATAAAATGATCCATCTTTTTTATTGATAAATTATTATAAAATACTAATTTTAAAGTATGTTACCTGAGAATGATTTTATCAATAGGCATATAGGCCCTAGAAAAAAAGAAACACAAGCTATGTTGGATAGCTTAGGTTTAAAAAACATAGACGAATTAATTAATAAAACTATTCCAAAAGACATATTAATTAATGAAGATTTAAATATTGGCGAACCAATGAGTGAAGCCAGATATTTAGAACATATTCAAAATTTAGGAAGAAAAAATAAAACTTACCGCAGTTATATTGGCTTAGGTTATTATAATAATATACTACCTGGTGTAATCCAACGAAATATTCTTGAAAATCCTGGATGGTACACCGCATACACTCCTTATCAAGCTGAGATTTCACAAGGTAGATTAGAAGCTTTATTTAATTTTCAAACCGTGATAACAGAGCTAACCGCTATGGAAATCACAAACGCATCTTTGTTAGATGAAGCTACCGCTGCTGCCGAAGCAATGAGCTTAAGTTATCAATGTAGACACCGTGATAAAAAAAATAATTCAGCAAACGTGTTTTTGATATCAGACCAATGTTTTCCACAAACAATTGATGTGATTAAAACTAGAGCAAAATCTATCGGAATTAAAATTAAAATTGAGAACCATAATAATTTTATTTTTAGTGAAGATGTGTTTGGTGCAATAGTACAATACCCACAAAAACATGGTTTGATTGAAGATTATGGAAAAATTATTAAGGACGCCCATAAAGAGAATTGCTTAATTACATTTGCGGCAGACTTACTAAGTTTAACAATTTTAACTCCTCCAGGTGAATTAGGAGCAGACATTGTTGTAGGCTCTTCGCAAAGATTTGGTATTCCTCTTGGATATGGTGGTCCACACGCAGCATACTTTGCTACTAGAGAAAAATTTAAAAGAAATGTTCCTGGAAGAATTATTGGTGTATCAAGCGATCTAAATGGCAACAAAGCTTATAGAATGGCCCTTCAAACCCGAGAACAACATATTAGAAGAGAAAAGGCAACTTCTAATATATGTACATCTCAAGTATTACTTGCTGTTATGGCAGGTATGTATGCCGTATACCATGGTCCAAAAAAACTAAAAAAAATAGCTGAAAATATTCACTTTTATGCATCCCACTTATCTAATGCATTAACTGACTTAGGGTATACACAACTTAATCAATACTTTTTTGATACACTTTTAATTAATACAAAAGAGATATCGACTAAAAATATAAAAGTATATGCCGAAGATGCTAAAATGAACTTTAATTACATTTCTGACAATCTTTTATCAATTTGCATCGATGAAAAAGATGATTTTAAGAACATCCAGGATATTGTCAATGTTTTTACAAAAGCAAAGAATTTGCCTGACAATAAAACGAATAACTCTTTAAATTCAACAGAAATTAACCCTTATCTTAATATTCCCATTGAGTTTTTAAGAAAATCTAAATTTCTTGAGTATGAAGTATTTCAATCATATCATTCCGAGACTGAATTAATGAGATATATAAAATCTTTAGAAAATAAAGATTTATCATTAACTCACTCTATGATTCCACTTGGATCATGTACAATGAAATTAAATGCGGCTGTTGAATTATTTTCTTTAAGTTCTTCTGATTTTTCTAACATACATCCATTTGTTCCACTAAATCAAGCAAGAGGATATCACATTATGTTTCATGAACTTGAAGAAGCATTGTGTAAAATCACTGGAATGAGTGGTGTCTCCCTACAACCAAACTCTGGAGCACAAGGAGAATATGCAGGATTAATGGTAATAAAAAAATACCATGAATATAATGGAAATCTTCACAGAAACATTTGCCTTATACCTTCATCAGCACATGGCACTAATCCAGCAAGTGCAATTATGGCTGGAATGAAAGTAGTAATTGTTAATTGTGATGAAAATGGGAATATTGACATTAAAGATTTAAAAACAAAAATAGAATTACACAAAGAAAATCTATCTGCTTTAATGATTACATATCCATCTACGCACGGAGTATTTGAAGAAGAAATAATTAAAATTACCTCAATGATTCATAAAGCCGGAGGTCAAGTATACATGGATGGTGCAAATATGAATGCTCAAGTGGGATTAACCAACCCTAAAAAAATTGGATGTGATGTGTGCCACCTAAATTTACATAAAACTTTTGCAATACCACATGGTGGAGGCGGTCCAGGAATGGGACCAATCGCTGTGGCTGAGCACTTAAAAGATTTTACACCTAAAAGTGCTGTTATTAACTATGGTGGAAAGCATGGTATATCATCGATATCTGCAAGTCCATGGGGCAGTGGTCTAATACTAACAATATCATATGCTTATATAAAACTACTTGGCAGTATCGGGTTAAAAAAATCAACAGAAATAGCCATCTTAAATGCTAACTACTTAAAACATTTATTAAAAAACGATTACCCAATTTTATACCAAGGAAAAAATAATACCGTTGCTCATGAAATGATTATTGATTGTAGAGAATTTAAAATCAAAAATATTACTGTTTCAGATATTGCTAAAAGATTAATGGACTATGGATTCCATGCTCCTACAGTTTCGTTTCCAGTTCCAGGTACAATGATGATTGAACCAACTGAAAGTGAAGGAAAAAAATCACTAGATCGATTTTATGAAGCTATGCATGCTATAAAAAAAGAAATAGATAGTATTTCCGATGAACAAAATAATGTATTAAAAAATTCTCCCCATACTCAAGAACTGATTGCTGATGACAATTGGGATTTTCCATATACTAGAAAACAGGCTGTATTTCCAATTGAGTGGGTCAAACATAATAAGTATTGGCCGTCTGTAAGAAGAATTGATGAGGTTCAAGGTGATCGAAATCTAATATGTTCATGTGCTTCTATTGAAGAATACCAATAAAACACCCCCTACATCTTATATAATTGCTAAAAAAATCGTACATTAGTAACCCTCCTTTTGCTAAGGAGATAATATTTACAGATATAATTACTAACAATAAAAAAATAAATATGAAAAGAATTATTACTCTATTATTTGCATTTGCAATAATATCTTTATCATTTGCTCAAACAAATTCAGATGTGAAGGTAAAAAGAATGGCGAAAGAGGCCTCAATTTCGCTTAATCAAAACATTAGCATCGAACCTAGATCCGTGCAATGTATTTGGGAAAGCGATTTTTCAGATGCTTCTGACTGGGATATTGACCATGATGCTAGCGACTGTTCTCTAGATTGGGAAATTGGACAAAATTTAGAATGTGGTGGATTTTATCCTATAGCTGCTATTGAATCTACAAATGGATATTACGCTATGCTAGACTCTGATGAGTATGGTGGAGAGGAAGGAGGAACTGAAACAGAAGACTCTTGGCTAACAATGGCAAGTCCTATAGATTGTTCAGGGCTTGATAATGTAATTGTTGAATTTGACACATGGTACCAAAGCTACAACTCTGAAAGATGTTTTATTGTAGTTAGTACGGATGGTACTTTTCCTACAGATTTATCACCTACTACAGAAGCTGACCCTGAAAACGGAATCTTTGAAGCATTTCCAGGAATTTCTGGTGATGTTCAAGCTAATACTGGGAACCCTTCAACTAGAAGAGTAAATATTAGTGAAGCAGCAGGTGGACAGTCTCAAGTATGGATTAGATTTAACTGGACAGGTACGTGGGGTTATGCTTGGTTTATTGATAGAGTATGTATAGCTGAGCAACCAGCTGAAGATGTGTCATTATCTTATGGATTAGTAAGTAACAACGGAACCGGATTTGAATACGGAAGAACTCCTTTATCACAAATAGGTGAAGGCATGTATACAGGCGGTGGTGCTTACAATTTTGGAGTAAATGATGCTGAAAATCTTGAGTTGTCAATGAACATAGACAATTCATCAGGTTACGTATTGTCTCAATCAAATTACACAATGTATGGTTTTGACAATGATGGGCTCCTTGACTTAGATGCACCAATAAGTGGACCTATTGCAAGTGATGAAAGCGCATACTTTGAAGATATGACCCCTATGAGTGGTGTTGCAGCTGACACATACGTTGCTACGTTTACATTATCTTCTGATGGAGACTCTGATGGAGGTGAATACTTTAGTGACAATACTGCTACTAGAGAATTTGCACTAACTGATAATTTATACTCTACGGATGGGATAGATGTCTATGAAAACTTAGACCTAACAAGAATGGGAACAGGAAGCTTCACTGATGCAACTGACGGATTTATGATGATGTCATACTATGAAATTACAGAAGCAACAAATGTTGCAGGTGCAACAATTATGCTAGATTCTTATGCTTTTGGAAGCAATGCGTTAACTACTTCGGGAGGAGAACTAGTTGTAGCTATTCGAAGTGATGCGTTTACATTAGACTCTAATGAAGATGGTGAGCCTGATGAAGCATTTGACGTTGCAAATACGATTGCAACTAGTGACTTTTATTTGGTAACACAAACTGATGTTGACAATGGATTTATCACTGTACCATTAACATCTCCAGTATATTTAGATGAAGGAAATTATTTCATTTCAGTTGAAATGTATAGTAATGGAAATGACACACCTATATATATCCTTGATGATGAAACAGTTCCTCAGCCATCATCAATGTGTATCATTTACATACCAGGAGATGACTGGTACACTAACGGAACAGCCGCTGCTATCCGAATGATTACTGGAGAATCTGTTAGTCTTGAAGAAGCAAGTTCTAATTTAAATATTTATCCAAACCCGTCCAATGGTATAATAAATATTGAATTAGATAAACAAGGTGATTATTCAATTAGAGTTAATGATATAGTAGGTAAATTAATTGCTGAAAAAGAAATTAATTCAAATAGCACTCTTGACCTACAACATTTAGATACTGGTATTTACTTTGTAAATGTTTATAATGATGATGTGTCTAAAGTAGTTAAAGTAATTATTGAGTAAGTGTTTCACTTAGACACTTAACTAAAAAAGCCCAACAAAAGTTGGGCTTTTTTTATACATCATTATATAATAGATTTTAATTTCGAAAATGTAGCAGATGAAAAAATAAATTCATTCAAATCTGAATTATTAGATTTTAAAAAATCATCTCTTCCCCCAGACCATTTTTCAGAACCGTTCTGAATAAAAATTATATTATCTCCAATTTCTAAAACAGAATTCATGTCGTGTGTATTGATAACTGTTGTAATATTATATTCATAGGTAATTTCCTTTAATAAATTATCTATTACCTTAGATGTGGTTGGATCTAGACCTGAATTAGGCTCATCACAAAATAAATATTTCGGATTTAATGCTATTGCACGAGCAATAGCAACTCGCTTTTGCATACCTCCACTTAATTCAGAAGGATATAATTTATTAACATTATGCAAATCAACCCTTTCTAAACAAAAATCAACTCTTTTTCTCATGTCTTTAACAAGCATATCTGATGTCATTTTTAATGGAAACATAATATTATCTTCTATTGTCATTGAATCAAATAATGCACTACCTTGAAAAACAACACCTATTTCTCTTCTAATATCTCGTCTTTCTTTTTCCTTTATTTTAGTAAAATCTCTACTATCAAAAATAATACTTCCTTGATCAACATTTTGCAAACCTAACATACACTTAATTGACATTGTTTTACCAGATCCACTTTTACCAATTATTAAATTAATTTGACCCTTTTCAAATTTTGCAGTTAAATTATTTAACACTTTTTTATCACCGAAAGATTTAGAAATATTCTTAATTTCAATCATGATTAACCTAACATTAAATTTGTAATTAAATAATTGCAAATAATAATTAAAATACTCGTATAAACCACTCCTTGAGTACTAGCTTGTCCAACTTCAAGAGCTCCACCTTTAGTAGTATAACCAAAAAAAGCGCATACTGTTGTGATAATAAAAGCAAAAATTATGGTCTTAATTATGGCGTATGCAAGATTAAATGGAATAAACTGATATTGAATGCCTAATAAGTAGTCTTCTGTTGGACAAATACCAGTTAAATGTCCAGCCAACCACCCTCCTACAAGGCCAAGTGCAATACTTAAAATAATTAAAAAAGGATTAATAAAAATTGTAGCAAAAACTTTAGGTAAAACTAAATATGATGCTGAGTTAACACCCATTACATCCATAGCATCAATTTGTTCAGTAACACGCATAGTACCAATAGATGAAGCAATATGTGATCCTATTTTTCCAGCTAAAACTAGGCTAATCATAGTTGGTGAAAATTCTAGGATTAAAGAATCTCTACTACTTAATCCTATTAGATAAGTAGGCAGTAAAGGGTTTTCCATATTATAAGCAACTTGTAAGGTTACTACAGCACCAACAAAAACTGAAATAAAAGCAACAAATCCAATTGAAGACATGCCTAAAATATTAATTTCATCAATAATTCTAGAGTAGTAAACACGTCTTTTTTCAAGCTTAAAAAAAACGCTTTTTAAAAATAAAATGTATTGTCCTATTGCAATTAAAAAATTCATATATGAAATAAAAATAGCTATATTTATGAAAGAATGAAAAAATCTATTTTTACATTTTTTATTTTATTTATTTTAATGTGTTGTTTATCTTCATGTTTCACATCTAAAAAAGGTGGTTGCGACTGTTTTGGAATGAATGAAAAAAATCAGTTAAAATTATTCAAAAATTTATCCTATGAAGCGTAAAGCAATCATTGTTTCTGGATACTTTAACCCGATACACAAAGGTCATTTAGAATACTTTCACCAAGCAAAGTCATGCGGAGATGCATTATTTGTAATAATAAATTCTGATCATCAAAGAGCATTAAAAGGCTCTAAAGAATTTCAAAAAGAAGACGAAAGACAATTAATTGTTTCTAATCTCAGAATAGTTGACCAAACATTCTTATCTATTGACAAAGACAGAACTGTAATTGAAACTATTAAAAAAATATTTCTAGAATTTGGTCATGAATATGAATTAGCATTTGCCAATGGCGGTGATCAAAACAACAATACAATACCTGAGGCAAAAATTTGTAATAAATATAATATCAAATTAATTGATGGGCTAGGTGAAAAAATACAGTCTTCTAGCTGGTTACTAAAAAATAATTAGTGAACGATAAATAATTTAGTCTCTAAATTATTTCCTCCAATAATACGAACTTGATAAACTCCATCTGCATAATTATTAACATCAACTGCTAATGACAGTGTATTTAAGGAATTGAAATTTTCACTAAACACAACTTCACCAATACTATTAAATATCTCAACATTAATATCATTAATATAGTTAGACTGGTAATCTATATTAATTGTTGAAGAAGCTGGATTAGGGTAAAGAGACCATTCTATTACATTATCCTCACTTAAACCTATTCCATCACAAGCATCCCCAGGGCCTCCAGGCTCATATTCATCTTCTTGATCAGGATTGTATGTGTCAGGACAGTTGTCAAGTTCATCACAAACCCCGTCTTCATCTATATCAGAAATACAATCACCATTACAATCTACTGCGGAAGAATCATTTATACCATCACCATTTGAATCAAATAATTGATTAGGATAAAGGTCTTCTACATATTCACAAGAACCATCATTTTCTGTAGCAAAAATATTATAATTACAAGCACTTATATCATCACATCCATAAATTTCATATACATCACAAATACCATCATTATCTACATCTCCGTCAATAACTACTCCTGTTCCATCTACTTCACCAGAACAATAATCACAACCTAAAGCATATATACACGAACCATCATCAGTTTCAGCATTTTCATTATAATTACACGCAGTATCATCTGTACAACCAACTATACATAAGTTGTCAGGGTCATTTGGACATGGATCAATGTCATCACAAATACCATCACCATCACCATCATTATCGGGGTCATTTGGACATATATCATCAGCATCACAAATACCATCATTATCTATATCATTGTCAACCACTACTCCATCTTCACATGTATCACAAATACCGTCAACAAATTCACAAGATCCATCTTCATCAGTAGCATCTGAATTATAGTTACAAGCAAGTGGATCAGTACATCCTACAATTTCCTCAGAATCACAAATACCATCATTATCTAAATCATTATCTACCACTACTCCATCTTCACATGTATCACAAATACCATCAACAAATTCACAAGAATTATCATCTGTGTTTGCAGTAGCGTCATAGTTACATGCAGTAGCATCTGTACAACCAACTATGATTAACT
>MDTD01005157.1_pt1 | contig 12218 bp, 11 predicted proteins | sample 811221 | NCBI WGS metagenome assembly MDTD01 (sample SAMN05326646, study PRJNA326480) | marine metagenome | isolation source: seawater | place: Pacific Ocean: South West | collected 2011 | reverse complement strand
TAGATGACAATATTTTTAAAGAGTATGTATATAATTTTTCAAAAAAAATTAAAAGTAGAGTAATAGATTCTATAAAAAATAGCTGCTCTAGTTTAATATCTAGATATTTAAAGAAATTTATAGAAAAAAAACAGAAAAAGATAAAACATAAAAAAAATGCAGCAAAAAAATATGAAAAACCGACTAAAGAATATATATCTTGGTTGAAATCAGGGGGTAACGTTTTAAAAATAAAAGATTACTTTAAAGAGATTAAAAATATTGATTTATGTGGTACAAATAAGGGGAAAAACACCTCCGATGGTATAAAATTTACACACTTCTTATTAAAGAATAAATTAGCAGTAATAATAATGGGGAAAGAGATAATTAATGGAAAGAATATACTTGAGTGTTATAAAAAAAATGTAAATTTTTTAAAATTAACGAATGAATTAAATGAAAATAAAGGACCAAAAAAAAATATAATGTTTACTTGAATAGAGTATTTTTTGGTAATATTATATATGCAGTATCTTACTATAAATATAATATTACATAGATATAATGAATAAGACTTTAATATTATATTCTTATTATGAAAATGGGAAAAATGCAATTGAAAATTTTCGTTTTTTTCTTAGGAGAGCACTGAAACGAAATGAAAAATATAGTTTTTATGTAAATATAAATGGAAATACTGTTATAGATTTAGATTTTTATTTAAAAAAGTATAGTAATTTAAAAGTGATATATGGTAAAGGTATATGTGCATGGGATGGGTGGAAAAATATTATAGATATGGTTGATATTAGTAAATATGAGCATTATATATTTATGAAAGATATTGTACTTGGTCCATTAAATACAAAGTGTACTGGGGGGGTTTTTGATAAAAAAGGTTTAGATTGGATTGAAGGTATAACAGAAAATATAAAGAAAAATCAGGAAGTAATAATCAGTTATTATGGTGCACCTATATTAGATAAACTATATATATTACCATATGTACCTGTTAAATTTTTCTGTGTAAGTAAAAATGTTTTAAACGATATGAAAAAATATGATGTATTTAGTAAATTAAGTTATAATTCAAGTTTACAACTACGATTAAGATATAAACAGGGGAAGAAAAAATATAAATTAATGAAAATAAAAGGATGGAGTATTGATGAATTAAAGTTAATGCTTGATGGTAGTGAAGATAAGAGCAGTAATATAAGATATATAGATGAAAATATAAGCGGTGATGTAAAATATTTGAAAAAAGTATCATCTGATATTGGTTTTACACATTTTTTATTGGAAAGTAATTATAATTATGTTTCATATGATAGAAGGGGAATAACTAATTTAAATATTTTGAAATACTATAAAAAAAGGAACTATAAAAAATTAAGTAACATTGTTAGAGAATTATATATAAATTTACCAAAAATAATAGAACATCTTATTTTTTGGACAAATATTCCATCTAAAATAGTATCTCGTGGTGGTCGTATTAAATTATTTGAGTTAGAAGATGAATCTTTAGGTAGAAAAGACATAGGTGAAATGGAAAATTGGTGATAAAAAATATGATATTTAAGGTTTAAATAATACAGACGACATATCATTACAAATTTAAAATTTAGGTAATGTTATTTTATTATTTTTCGAATTATTATTATATGAAGAAAACAGTAATTCTGTATGCTTATTATGAGAATAATAATAAACCAAAATGTATTTTTAATTTAAAATATTTTTTGGAAAATGGTCTAATAGAAGATGAAAGATATTCTTTTTATATAAACATAAATGGTGAATCAAAAATAGATTTTGAACCATATTTAAAAAAATTTAAAAATTTGAAGATATTGAAAGCGAATGGATTGTGTGGGTGGGATGGTTGGTGTAATATAATAAATAATATATGTATAAGTAATTACGCATATTATATTTTTATAAAAGATTGTGTTTTAGGTCCATATAATAAAGATAGATTTAAACAGAAAAATTGGATAGAAGAATATGTACAAAATATAGGAAAGAATCAAGAAATAATAATAAGTGGTTATGGAGTATCGCCACTAGGTAAATTATATAGATTACCATATGTACCAGAGAAATTTTTCTGTACAAGTAAATTTGTAGTAAAAAAAATGAAAAATAATGATATTTTTAATAAATTTCACTATAATGCAGTAGAACATGAAGGATTACGTGTTATAAATTCACAAAAAAAGTATAAAATTGATATTGAAAAAGGAAAAGATATTAATATACCATTAGACGCGAGTACAGATATAAAATTAACACATTTTTTATTAGATAATAATTTAAATTACGTATCATATGATATACGAGGTATAATAGATTTGAATATATTAAAGCACTACAATGATAAAAATTGGTCAAAATTATTTGAGTTAAGTAAAGAAATATATTCATTAGGGGATAAAAGAATACCGGATCGTATTTTTTGGACGAATGGGGGTTTTAATAAGATAATGAAAGATGAATCTTCACGTAATAATTTTATAAATACAAGAGGGACAAGAAATGTAGATGAATTGAAAAAATGGTAAAAATAATGTAAAAAAATTGAAATATATATAAAACTTACCCTTTACATTCAAAGTAATAAAATGACTAAAATAGGCTTTGATTTTGGAAAAACAATTGGTGAGGTTGAAAATAAAGAGCCATATAAGGATTGTTATAACATATTAAAAATGATTATAGATAAACTAGGCTCGGAGAATGTGTATATTATTTCAAAAGCACGTGTTGAAATGAAATTACAAATTCAAGAATGGTTAGAACATACAGATTTTTATTCGCTTACAGGATTTGATATAAAAAATGTATATTTTGTAGATGAATATGCGGATAAAAGAACATTAGTTGATAAGCTACAAATTAATATTTTTGTTGATGATTCAATAAAAGTGGTAAGACATCTATATGATTCTAAGAATATAACTAAACTAATATGGTTAAAAGGAAATACACTATTATTGAAGGAAATACCGAGTAAATATCGTAATAAAATTATTATTACAAATCATTGGAGTAAACTATACAAAATTACAAAATTTTTGTAATAACTCTTAACTATTATAGAAAAATGGTAAAATTGTATAATTTATATTCTTATTAAATTCTATGAAAAAAATAAAGAGCCATATAAGGATTGTTATAACATATTATAAATTAGGTGTTTTGTGCCATAATGTATCGTGTTTAGGGTCGCCTTCAAAATCATATTTACCTTTATTTTTTGTATAATAATATACTGCAATAGATTTTCTATATAAATCTTTTTTTGGAAAACATAGTGGTTCTGGATGTCCATGTACGCTTTTATTTGTTGTATTAAATATAACACAACGATTGAATATTGGTTGATAACGTTTTACTTCTGAAATATTATTTGGATTATACATAAGTAAATCTCCTTTATAATTACTATTCCAATCTTTGTTCATATAAATTAACAAATTTATTCGTCTGTCTAGTCTTCTAAATTTTGGATGTTTATATGAATTAAAATCTGTATGCATAGCAAGGAAACCTTTGTCTTTAATCATATGTACACCAGCACCTTTTAGTTTATAATCTCCATATACTATATCAGATATCCCTGTTAATTTTTCAATTTCTGCTATAAATTCTTTTGAATTTAAATAGATAAATATATTTTTTAATGGTAAAGGTAATTTTTCAATTTTACTAAAAGCAAATTTATTATATTCATATCTAGATTTTTTATCTATAAATTTCACATTAGCGTCTTCTAATTTTAAAGAGTTTATACCTTCATGTAATTTATTTGCAGTTTTTTTATCAAAGAAATTATCAATTATACAATGAGGATATGGTTTTTTTAAATAATTAATATTATCTAATTTAATTTTACGCATTCTTATATACATAACTTATTTAAAAAATTAACAGCGGAAATTTTATTTTAAAGGTGTACAAAAATTATATAATTTATATTCTTATTAAATTCTATGAAAAAAACAATAATATTATATGCGTACTATGAAGGATTAAATGCTGGAGATAAAAAATCGGTATGTAACATAAGATATTTCCTTAAGCATGGTTTGAAAAAGGATGAAAAATATCAATTTTACATAAATATAAGTGGTAAAAGTATAAATGAAAAACTACAAGTTGATTTTATAGAATATAAAAAGAAATATAAAAATTTAAAAATTATAAGAAATGAAGGAAAGTGTTGTTGGGATGGATGGAGAAATATCTTAGAAAAAGTTGATGTAAAGGAATACAAATATTTTATTTTTTTTAAAGATAATGTGGTAGGTCCAATGAATATTGAAAGCTTAAAGAAAGAAAATACGAATTGGATAGATAAATTTACAAAAAATATAAAAAAAAATCAAGAAGTAATAATAAGTGGTTATGGTGTATCACCATTAGGTAAGTTATATAAACTACCGTTTGTTCCAGGTAAATTTTTTTGTACAAACAGAACAGTTGTGAAAGAAATGATAAAGAGAAATATATTTAGTTTGTTTAGATATGATTCAAGTAATAATGAGAAAAATAGAATGAATGATTTAATAGTAAAATACGGGGAAAATATTGAAAATATACCACTGAACATAAATACAGATATAAAATTAACACATTTTTTATTAGAAAATAATTATAATTATGTTGTATGTGATAATAAAGGGATTACAGACGTAGGTGTATTGAGATATTATAATGAAAAGGATTGGTTAAAATTAGGAAAATTAGTAGAAAAAATGTATTGTGAAGAAGATACGTATATACCTAATCGTTTTTTCTGGTCAAATGGGAATTTTTATAAAATAATGCAAAATAACGAATTAATTTTATATCATAGAAATAATATTAAAAGTTTAAATAATATTGAAAAATGGTAAATATAAATATTTAAGCATATGGTTATATATTTATATATATGAAGGTAAAGATAAATTTAATAACATACAACAATGGTTACGGTTTAACAAAAGATATAAATATACTACAGAAAAGTATAAATGAACTATATAAGAAGAAAAATAATATTGAAATAAAATGTGTGCATTTTTATGATTATAAAGCACCAGAAGCAGATATAAATATTTTCCTAGAAATATTTAGCAATATTTTATTTTCAAAAGCAAAATATAATATATTAATACCAAATCAAGAATGGTATTATAAATCATGGGTAGATTATATACCTCAGTTTGATGAAATATGGGTAAAAACAAATTATGCAAGAGAAATATTTTCTTCGTTTACGAAAAAAGATAAGATAAGATTAATTAGATGGAGATCAGAGGATTATAAAGTGAAAGCAGATAAAGATTATGGTCATTATCTACACTTATGTGGTAAATCAGTGTATAAACAAACACAAAAAATAGTTGATTATTGGAAAAAAGAGTACCCAAAATTAACTATTGTATATAGCCCGAAAGATGTAAAGTTAGATACAAAACAGCAAGATAATATAAGATATGTACCAACAAGAATAAGTGATAAAGATTTAGTATATTTAATGAATGATTGTGGTGTACATCTATGTTGTTCTGAAATAGAGGGATTTGGTCATTATATACAAGAAGCAAAGGCATGTAAAGCAGTAGTAATTTCAACTGATGGGGAACCAATGAAATCATTTATAAATGATGGAAAAAGTGGTTTCCTAATTAAATCAAAAAAGAAATCATTAAAAAATACTTTAGGTTCAAGCTTTCATATAGAAGAGAATAGTTTTGATGATGTAATAAAAAAGGTAATGAATACAAAGGTAGAGGATTTAAGAATGATTGGTAAATACGCAAGAGATGAATATGTAGATCAACAGAAAGAATTTTATGATAATTTAAAAATAAATTTAAATAGGGTAATTGAAAATTTAAAAGAAATACCGAGAACAGTATTTTCAAAGATGAATAGAGAAGAATTACCACATGTATCAATTGTTACACCAACATATAACAGAAAAAATATATTTAAATTAGCTGTATTAAATTATTTGAGTATAGATTACCCAAGAGATAAATTGGAGTGGGTAATATTAGATGATGGGGATACTGACCAGAAAGTATCTAATATGTTACCTGATATAGGAAATATAAAATACTATTCATTTGAGAAAAAAATGAATATAGGTGAAAAAAGAAATAAAGGAGTTGAATTATCTAGTAATGAAATAATAGTATTTATGGATGATGATGATTATTATCCGCCAACAAGTGTTTGGATTCGTGTTAATTATTTATTGCAGTCTAAGAAAGAATGCCTTACATGTACAACAATAGGGTGTTTTCATATAAATAAATTAATATCAATTATAAATGTACCACCACATCAATTACCATTTGAAAAAAGAATATCAGAGGCAACTTTGACATTTAAAAAAGATTTTTGGAAAAAACAGAAATTTAATGATGAGTCAGTTGGTGGAGAAGCAAATGAGTTCTTAAAAAAAAGAGTAAAAGATTGTTTTGAAGTTTCATGGGAAGGTATTATAGTATCATTATTGCATCGTTCAAATACATCTGATAGGGTGACAGTAACTGATACACCAAATGGATGTCATTTTGGTTTATCTGATGAGTTATTTACTTTTATAACGAATTTAGATGGAGAAAGTTTATCATCGGAAGATACAGCACATGAATACTTCAATAAATTAAAAAAACAATATGTATAAATAATAAATAATATAAGTATATATTAATATGATAAAAACAACAGTTGTTGGTTCATTTCCAAAGCCAGACTACTTGAATATACCAGACTGGTTTAAACCAGGTGGTTTGGGTGGTAAATTTAACATAAAAGACTATAGTAATTATTATAAAAATTTACCGAGTGAACATGAATATAAGTTGATAAGGTCAATAAAAGAAATTATAGAGTATCACGATAATATAGGTATAGATATAGTGACTGATGGAGAAGTAAGAAGGGAGCATTATATAAATTATTTTTTACGTTTTTTAGATGGAATTGATTTTGAAAATTTGAGTGAAATATCATCAAGAGGAAATGCCTATAAGCATTTAGCACCTACAGTAAGAAGTAAGGTAAAACCTGTAGGTTTTTTTTTAAGTAATGATTTTAAGGTAGCACAGATGTTTACAAAGAAAGACGTTAAGATAACAATACCCGGACCAATGACAATATATGACACAATATGTAACAAGTATTATAAAGATAAATATAATTTACTTGATGATTTATCTACTGCTATAAGTTACGAGGTATATAACTTAGTATTAAGTGGTTGCAAACATATACAGATAGATGAACCATTATTTGCACGAAAACCAGAAGAAACTTTGGAATATGGTATAAAATATATTGAAAAATGTTTTGAAAAAGTAGATAAAAATGTAGTGAAATATTTACATATATGTTGCGGTTATCCAGACAAACTAAATGAAACAGATTATCCAAAAGCAGATAAGGATTCTTATTTAAAAATAGCAGAATCTATAGATAATTCTTGTATTGATGTAGTATCTATAGAAGACGCACATTGTCATAATAATTTAGAAGAATTATTACCTAAATTTAAGAAAATAGGAGTAATGTTAGGTTTGATTTCAATATCTAATACAAGAATAGAAACAGTTGAAGAAATAGAAGGAAGAATAAATGAAGCATTAAAGTATATCGATAGATCAAGATTAGTAGTTGCACCAGATTGCGGTTTAGGTATGTTACCAAAAAATATAATTGATAAAAAATTGAAAAATATGGTTAGTGCTGTAAAAAATATTAATGTATTAAATTAAAAAAATATAAATATATATCTCTATCTTTTGATAATTCTGGATGGAAAGACAACCCAATTATATTACCTTGTTTAACACCAGTTATTAAATTTTTATCTGATTTACAGATTATATCAACTTCTTTTTTAACAGTTGATATATAAGGTGCTCTAATAAATATTTGTTTTTTTTTTGAATTATTTGGGAGAAAAATAGTATCTTTTATAGAACTATTAATTTGCGGACCAAAGTAGTTGCGCATAACACAAATATCTAATCCCCCAATAAGTGTATTTTGTGAATTATCAACAGTATTTGATAAGACAATTAATCCAGCACAAGTACCTAAAACCGGTTTTTTATCTTTATGTATAAATTTAATTAATTTTGATCTGAAACTTGGGTTACAATATATGAATTTTCTTATTGTAGATGATTCACCGCCAGGTATAATAAGACCATTAATATGATCAAGATCATCTTTATCTCTAACTATAGTATTTTCAATATTCATTTCATTTAACATTTCTATATGTTCAATAAATGCACCTTGAAAACCTAGAATACCAATTTTCATAATAATAGCATAATAGTATGTTTTTAAATACTTAAAAAAATAGTATTAAAATAAGTTACTGATGAATAAATTGAATGATGGGTTAGCAAAAATGTTTAAAGGAGGCGTAATAATGGATGTAACATCTATAGAACAGGCTTTGTTAGCAGAGAAGGCAGGGGCATGTGCAGTAATGGCATTAGATATGATACCATCAGATATCAGGAAAGTTAATGGTGTTTGTAGAATGGCGGATTTAAATTTAATAAGGGATATAAAGGAAGCAGTTAGTATACCGGTGATGGCAAAATGTAGAATTGGACATACAATAGAGGCGGCGATATTACAAGAAGCGGGTGTTGATTTTATAGATGAAAGTGAAGTACTAACACCGGCAGATTATGATAATCAGATTGATAAAAAAAAATTTGATGTACCATTTGTATGTGGAGCAAAGAATTTAGGGGAAGCATTAAGAAGAATAAATGAGGGTGCATCAATGATAAGAACAAAAGGAGAGGCAGGAACAGGAGATGTATCACAGGCGGTAAATCACATAAAAACTATAAAAAAAGAGATAAAAGAATTAAAAAAAACAGCAGATGAAAACTTATTTGTCTATGCATCAGATTATAATGTACCTGTTGAATTAGTAGAAAAAGTAAAAAAATTAGGAAAATTACCAGTGGTAAATTTTGCAGCAGGAGGTATAGCAACACCAGCAGATGCAGCATTAGCAATGCATTTAGGAAGTGAAGGTGTGTTTGTTGGAAGTGGTATATTCAGTTCAAAATCACCAGAGAGTATGGCAGAATCAATTGTAAATGCAACAACATACTATGAAAAGCCAGGAAGATTATATGAGATAAGTTTAAATTGTGGAGGAGGAATGACTGGAATGAATTTGAATAAGTAGTTTATTTACACTAAAAATTATGAAGAAAATAATGATTCTGATACTCTGAAAATGAATTAAACTCTTTATTACATTTAGCACAAGTGATGGAATTTTTTTTATTTAATTCATTAATTTCATCTATATAACTATGTATATATTTTTGTTTTTCTGAATAATTATCTGAAATTTTTTGAGGTTTAAGATATGATTTAACAAAATTGTTATTCATATATTTACGAGAATTTTCTTGTATTATTTTTTTTTTATTCTGAATATCATTATTATTTTCAATATAACTATTTTTTTGGGGTATTTGGATAAGATATTCAAAATCAAGAGAAAAGTCTTGAAATTTGTCTTTTATTTTTTTTGTAATTTTATCTAGATTATCGTAATTGTGTATGGAACTAATTATATTTTGAATATTTTTATAAAAAATTTCCCATACTTCTATTTTACAATTAAGTATTTTATATAATTCATTATTATAAGATTGATATTCATCATACATATATCTTAGTTCTCTTTTGTAAGAATTAAATAATGTATTAATATAATTTTTTGTTATAGAACTATTTGAGCAAATATTACCTACAGTAATATTTTCAATATCAAGGAAATTAAACAAAGAATTGTATTCACTTTGATAATTAGTCCATAAATTTTCAGATATAATTATATGTATATTTTTTCGTGGAAATATTTTAAAAATGTACTGGAGATGTTCATTATATTTTCCACGGGAAATAATATCAGACTTATTTGTTTGAATTGAAGTAAATAGATCGAGTGGTTGTGGATTTTTATTTCTTGAGTATCCATCGCACCACATATTCCATTGTGAATAGGCTCTCTGTATTGGTTCACGAAGAAATATCAATAATTTCATATTATTATTATAATTGTATATTCTTTTCATTATTTGTTCACTACACATATATTTAGGTGTGGATTCTCCAATATATTTAAAATTTTTATGCAACGGGAAATTTTTTTCATACCAATCATAACCTTTCTTATAATGCCTATCGAAGAAATGTACTTCAGATACTCTATTATCAGTATACATAAATATATCAGGATGTTTATTTAGGACTTTAACAGCAGAACTAGTGCCACATTTTTGAGCACCTATGATAAGTAAATTTACCTTTACCATTCATGTAAAATAATAAAAAAAATATAAGGAAAAAACGGTATAAATAGCTAAATTTATATATTTGATAGAGTTGAAATAATACCATCTCTAAGAGATTCGAGGTGATAACCACCTTCTAGACCAAGAACAATTTTATTAGATATTTGCCTGAAATATTTTGACATTTTTCCATAATCAGTTGGTTTTAAATTTATATTAGCTAAAGGATCTTTTTCCGCTGCGTCTAAACCAAGACTAACTATGAGTAGTTTTGGTTTAAATTTTTTAAAAATAGGAACTATAGTTTGTTCAAAATGAGTCTTATAAATCTGATAATTACTTTTCTTTGGTATACCTATATTAATTATATTACCATATGATTTACTTGGCATTTTATATTTTTTTGTACCAGCTGTGAACAATTCTTGATGTAAACTGCAGAATAATATTTTATTATTATTTTTAACAGCTAATTCAGTGCCATCACCATGATGTACATCTATATCAATAATAGCGACTTTATCTATTTTTTTTTCATGTATTGCATAGTTTGCAGCAATAGACGCATTTGCAAATATGCACATTCCAAGTGTGTAATCATAACCGGCATGATGACCTGGCGGTCGTGCAAGAACAAAAGATATATTATTTTTAGTTTCTAATATTTTTTGTACACCTTTTATCCAACCACCAACAGAAAGTAGTGCTGTTTCATAACTATCACTTGAAACCCATAAATCTTTTTCAATTTTACCACCACCTTTTTTACAATACTTTTTAACATATTTAATATATTTTTTATCATGTATATTCCATGCAACCATTTTTTCAGTAATATCTTTTAAATTATTATATGGTTCTAGCCAGATAAGTTTGTTTGAAATTTTATTGGATAACAAACCATCACGAATAACAATAATTCTTTCCTTACATTCTACATCACCATGAGTATCATGATATAAATATTGTTCTGAATATATTACGAATATCTTATTTGTATTCATTTACAAATTAATATAACAAATAATCAATTTTATTGTTTGATATTTAATTAATTTTGTATTTATTGTTCCAATTTTTTAATTCGCGTATTACTGTACTATATATTGATTTTTTACTATATTTATCTCTAATCTTTTCTATATCATCAGTATAATGTGTTGATGTATTATATATCTGGGTTTTTTCTTTACACCTTTTTTTACGACCTACTGTTTTTTTAATGTAGTATTTTAACCCTAGACAAACGGCGTGTTTAAACATATATTTTTTTTTACTTAGGATATACTTACCATCTGGTTGTGCTCTAAAAGACCCAAGATCGTAATTTGTTTCCTTAATATGTGGACGAAGAAAGCACATAGGTTTTTTTCTCCACCTCCATCCTCTGTTTATTTTATGTACATTGATATCAGAAAGATCTTCTTTTTCACTATCACCAAAAAGGTGTATACCTTCTGTACGCAGGAAAGTTGTTCCTTGATTCTTTTCAAATTTTAACTCTTTCTCAGTAATACATAGCCATTCATCCATATCTGCAGTAATAATCCATCCATTTGATATATTTTTCCAAATATTATTCCTGATTTTAGTTAATTCTGGCTCATCAAGTTCATCCCCAGTATCCCAAGATATAACGTTGCAACCTAATTTTTTTGCAATTTCAACAGAATTATCTTTTGATTGGTTATCCAAAATTGTTATATTACAGTTTGGTAACCATGTCTTATAATGCTGAAACATTAATGGTATAATTACTTCTTCATTATAACATGGTAAGAATATATTAACTACTACTTTATTTTCTCTCCTATTTCTTTTATTTTCTCTTTCTATATCCCTATTTTCCTTTTTGATTCTCTTTTCTTTATTTTTTCTTAATTG
>MDTD01141518.1_pt1 | contig 12220 bp, 7 predicted proteins | sample 811221 | NCBI WGS metagenome assembly MDTD01 (sample SAMN05326646, study PRJNA326480) | marine metagenome | isolation source: seawater | place: Pacific Ocean: South West | collected 2011 | reverse complement strand
CCGCCACCCCCTGCCATCCCCTCATTGTGCTTTCGTCCACTAAGCTAGCCTTCCAACACGTATTATCGCCGTCTGTAGAGGCAATTGAGATATGGATGACCGCCGTGCGAGACCCTATGGAAACGTCCTGCGGCTTCGTTCTGGTCAATTACGACAGCGTACTACTTCTCCAATATCCCCAAGGACACTGGAGTTTCCCTAAGGGGCACGTCGAAGATGGTGATACCAATCACCACATCACTGCTTCTAGAGAACTGGCCGAAGAGACTGGAATAGCCGACGTCACCATAGATGACGAGTGGAACACACGTACGCATTACTCATTCATGCGTAAGGGCAGGAGCATCCCGAAGCAGGTATTCTGGTACATTGCCGAGACCGATGAACTAAGCGTCACCCTATCGCATGAGCATACGAATTACATGTGGCTAGATTTCGACGATGCTGAGGCACAACTCACCTTCGATCAGGAGAAGGAGTTGTTACGCTCAGCGCGAAGACACATGCAGCAATTGGGTAAGGCAGTCTGACTACTCCTCACGCTTACCTAATGGGGTCCACAGAACTTCTTTCTCCCCAGTAACTAGTGCAATCCACCTAGAGAGAACGAAGAGCCAGTCCGAGAGTCGATTGAGATATGCAATGACCTCGTCGCGAACCGAACCTTCTCCCTCTTCCTCGCGCAGTGAGCAAGCATGCCTCTCGGCTCGACGTGCAACGGTTCTAGCGATGTGTAGGGTAGCAACTGGAGGTGAGCCGGTTGGCATGATGAATGACTCCAGAGGCTCAGTATCCTCCAGCCACGAGTCCATCTCACTGACCAGCCGATCACTCTGTTCATTACTAATCAGAGACATCTGCTCAGGCAACCCGTCGGGCGGGCAAGAGCACTCCGCTCCGACATCAAACAACTCCTGTTGGACGCGACCGAGCGCATCGTCAGCCAGTGAATGAGCGTAAGCCCAGCGCGGTTGCTTCTCTCTGGACTCAGGGATTGGATACCGATTCAACTCCATTCGAACCATTCCAATCTGGGAGTTGACCTCGTCTATGGTGCCGTAGAGCCTGACTCGAGGATGTTGCTTGCCAACCATGCTACCGTCCAGCATGTGCGTCTCGCCACCATCACCAACTCCGGTATGTACTCTGTTGATGCGGACCATGTACCCGCGACTGGGTCATTTCCTATCAATCGTGCCGAGACACCGTCGAATCGACATTTCGCAACGCTTCTTCAATTGCCTCAGTCCAGGAACCATCTATCGAATCCCATCCGCCAGCCCTCTCCAACTCAGCCAGATGCTCCCTCTCGGAGTCAGAGTCGCCAGTATGGCGGTGAATCAAAGCCAGTGCAGCATGACTCATCGCATTAATCCAAGGATCCTCCATATCCCATGAGCGCTCGAAATGCGAAATCGCGCCCCGAGGACCGTAAATCAGGCCACGTCGAATCTGTCTCAGCCCCGATTTCGACCAAGAAACACCCTTGATTCCCACAACTAGGCCTCTGAAGGCTAGGTAGATCTCTAGAGCGACGAGAACCGATGCCACGACGAACGAGCCGATTTGCTCGGACTGTCCCATTCCATCCCATCTGCCGACCATCAGGTCGATTGCTCCGATACAAAGAAGCAGGCCACTGAATGGAGCCACAATCACGTCTCTATCAGTCAGAGACATCTGCACTACACCATAGATTACCCCCAGACCGCCAATGGCAGTTGCCAGCACCGGTGGAATCCACTCACCGACTCCTCTCGGGGCGGTACTGGAAAGCCAAAGCAGAGCGGCCAGAGCTAGCAATAACCATGCGAATTTGCCGCTGATTTCCGGGAACGGCTGATGTCTTGAGTAGTAGAGGACGGCAAGCCCGAGGGCAGCGAAAAGAGAGATCCAGAAAAGCAAATCACTCCTCCTCTGAGTCCTCTCTCCAACCGGGATTCCAGAAATCTTCGTCGTCGAGCCACGCCAGCCACTGCTCACCCTCTGATTCCAAGAGTCGCTCAGCCCTGAGCTGCAATCCCTCGAATAGTGCATCATCGACCTCGCCATTACTGCGAGCGCTCAGCCATTCTCCTCTGATATCGCGAACCGCCTGATGACCCAACTCATAGTCGTCGTAATGACGCTCACAGACCTCTCTAAGGTCTTGAATCCAAATCCGAGTTCCACGTAGATGAGGGTCCTCGTCGAGAACCTTCGGCTTACGTTTGAACGGCCACCATCCCATTGCTCTCATTCGTCCCTCAAGTCACCTCTTTTGATGCTTTGCGAATCGCTAAGACACAAACCACCTCGGGTCTTCTATGGGCAGAGTGGTGGTACACGTCCACGGCTCCAGCAAGAACGCCGCTTTCAGGTCCGCCATGAGCGACTACGCAAACAGACTCATCTCATCAGGCACCACTCTGATTGAGCATAGTGACAAGACCTCCGCCGGAGAGTATCTCAAACAAATCATCCGGAAAGCAGGTGACTCCCAAATCATCCTGTTGATTGAGTCTGGAGAGGAGATGGACAGTATCACCTTCGCACAGACCTATGCGTCGTGGCGGTTGAATCGCTCTGACACCCATCTGGTAATTGGTCCCTCAGACGGCTTTGGAGAAGAATCGCGAGAGTATCAGGGACTGTCCTTGAGTCGGATGACAATGCAACACGAACTGGCAGCAGTAGTCATTCTCGAGCAACTTTACCGCGCCTCTTCGATACATGAGGGCAAGCCCTATCACAGAGGCTAACCCAATCTGAATAGAATCTTCGTGATTGTTAGTTTCGTCTAATGCATGATTCAGCGACCGCACGCGTGTGATACCTACGAGCCTCCTTGATACGCTCGCGCGCGTGCGGGGGGTTCTGTTGATAAGTAGCCCGAATCTCACGGGGCACTTCGGGGGTCGAAAGATGGAAGGAAGTGAGACAATGAAGGAACAGAGAAAGAGCAGAAACGCTGCAATGGCGCTGGTGGCACTGATGTTGCTTAGTTCGCAGATGTACAGTCTACAGAACTTTGAGCAGGATGATCCAGAGGAATCAGTTTGGGGTCCTGTCGCCCAGAGAACCGCATACCAGCAGATGAATCAAGCCTCAGGGCCAGTAGCGGGTGAAGGTCAAGCCCAAACCGCTGCTGCTTTCAACTACTATCAGACACCTTACTCCGACCCCAAGTACCACGATCCAGCAGCGATATATGGCTGGGTGTCTGACCCCTCAGCACTTGCCCTCGACCCAGGATACGGCTTCTTCCTTGAGGAGACCAACACTGAAGACCACGACAACGACGGCATCGACGACCTCAACGATTTGGATGATGACAATGATGGCATCGTCGACCTGATTGAGAGATTCGACGGCTGCTATGGAACCGACCCGTTCGACCACGACAACGACGGCATACTGGATGAATTCGATTGGGACGATGACAACGACGGCATCCTAGAGGGCCCCATAGACTACACACAAGGCGCCGACCCTCGAAATGTCAGTGCCGACAGATTCGTAGTCCCGTCAACTGTTCACCCTTGGACCGGCACTCCTGTAGGTACAGGTTACCGGGTCGACCAGAACCCAATGGACCACGATAACGACGGTATCACCGATGACGATACAGACGGAAACGGACCAGGATCTTACGACGAAGATGATGACAATGACGCACGCATTGACCAGTTCAAGTGGCCTTGTGACTTCGATGGCGATGGCCTACAGGACTACTTCGATACTGATGATGACAATGATGGAGTAGAAGATATTCTGGACGAACATCCGTGGAACAGCGCACTGTCTGGCGACATCAGAACCACCGCTCCTCTTTGGGCCGCATCCGGCCTGTGGTCAGCTGGCCCTAGAACATTCAATGTAATCATCGACAGCGACGGCTTCAATCCAAGCTCATTGACAATCAGTCCCGGAGACACGGTTATTTGGAATAACTTGGATAACACCGACCATACTGTCACGGACTCAAACAATCTGTTCGATGCGAACCTACTTCCAGGAGATAGTTTCAGTTTCACTTTTGTTACCGCTGGCACATACGCTTACGAATGCCAGATACACCCCGCAATGACGGGAACCATCGATGTTGTCTCAAAAGGCAATTTGGTCGGAAATTACTCGGGTTATGTCGGCGGTGTGGATTACGTAGAGAGAGAACAAGCGATTCATCCGAGGAACCAATCTTTCACCTCGATTTTCGATGGTGATTTGGACGGAGATGGTATCCCCAATTTCATCGACCCGGATAACGACAACGATGGAAGCCCGGATTCGGCCGATACTGATGATGACAATGACGGCTTGTTGGATATGTACGATGTTGATGATGACAATGACGGCATTCCTGATACATGTATTCAGACTGACACCAATGGTGATGGCCAAGGCGACTATCCAATAGAGAACGCTCCAATCGGAATCCCCGGTATCGACTGCGAAATGGATTATGATAGGGATCTCGATGACGATCGATACCGTCCGATTGACCAAGACTACGATTTGGTTTGGGATTGGCTAGATCCCGATATGGGAGGTACACCAATTCCCGATAATCCGTTAGTAGACCCTATATTGAATCCGAACAACCTCCCTTTCGATCTTGATGATGACGGGTTGGAGAACGAAGAAGACCCTTACATGAACTCAACAACCAGTGAAGTCGACTCTTGGAACTGCCCCAGTCTGACTAATCCCAACCCGGTAAATTCTCATGAAAACTGCATTCTGATGCGTAAATCATACACTGGCAATAATGACTGGGATGGAGATGGAATAAACAACTGGGAGGACGTCGATGACGACAACGACGGCATCCTTGACTGGCTTGACATCGATGAGAATTGTGATCTCGATGACGACAACGACTTGCACCTACTGAATGGATCACTATTCAGGGATGACGGTCCGAACAGCCTAGATACTGATATCGATGGAGACGGGCTATCGAACGACTTCGACTGGGATGACGACAACGACGGCATCTCAGACTACTATGACCCCGACGACGGCAACTGCGGTATCGTCGACTCAGACCAGACTGACCCATTCACCAGCTGGTCCTACTCCCACGGAGATGGCGACCCGATTGATGGTACGGATGATGGTGGCATCTATTCTGACAATCTAGGCCACACATTCTACTGGAACATGACTTGGATGTTCAATCCATTCACTATAGAGAACGGTTTCGTCCTAGACTACAATGGATACGTCAACGACGCAAACGGTGTGACCAGCGGCAAGGTCCCAGAGATGTACTGGCATGTAATCAACAAGTGGAGCCCTTACAATGGTGACAACTATTTCGACATAGATGTCGATGGTGACTCTCTGATTAATGGAATCGACACTGACCAAGATGGGGATGGCCTGCCTGACTGGTGGGACCAAGATGAGGGCAACGACGGCATCCTAGATGTTGATGACATCAAGATGGGAGGAACATTTGACGACGGCACCTGTGGTCCCACCCTAATCTGGGCAATCCTTCTCGGACAGCCTGCAGATCACGCCTGCGGATTAGCCTATGCTTGGCTATACGGCTATCCATTACAGGGAGCCACTCAGACACAGCAGACAATCTATACTTCGCCATATAGCACAAGACCCGACGCCGAATTTGACGAAGGTTCCTACAATGGCAGCAACTCACAGGGACAGTGGACCTGCAACAAGAACTGCTTCTGGTTCGACTTCATCCCCGACGACATAGGGCCTACAGCAGCCGTAACTTACGATCAAATCAGAGACAATCGTGACCTCTGGATCGCCTATGTGGGTATCAATAACAATCTCTTCCAATGGAACTCAGATCCGAATGGCAATTTCTTCCCCGATGAGGTTGCAGATCTGATGAATAATGACGTTGACCCAGATGACGACTGTGGCGCTCCTGTTGCGGGTAATATGAATCCACAGTGTATGTTCAACGACACAGCCGACCTCGATGACGACTTTGATTCCGTGTACGACCACTGGGATGTAGACGATGATAACGACGGCATCTGGGACTACTTCGAAGTTGATAGCAACGACGACTGGGACGACGACTCCAACACCGAACCCCCAGGCTCATTCTTCATCGGAAGCAACTGCGATGACAACGACGATGATGGTACTGATACCGATCCAGATGGTGATGGCTGGTTCCAAGCCGTCTGGGATAAGGGAGCACTGGGTCAGGGCCTACTCCATCCGAAGTACTACGACGTCGACAATGACAACGATGGCGTACCTGATGCTGAGGACCCTGACGACGACAACAACGGAGTATTGGACTCTGAACAGGAACTACTCTGCTTCGTTGGCGAGGAACAATCTCCTTGGGATCACGATAACGACGGGATACTCGACTGGGCTGACAACGATTGGGATGCCGATGGCATAGTGAACACACTCGAACTCGCCTCGTCCACACCGTGGATAACTCCGTGGGACCATGACAACGATGGCCTCAGGGACGATATCGATTTGGATGATGACGCAGACGGTATGAAGGACGAGGACGAAGTGATGCTTTGGCCTTCTAGATTCGGCTCTGAGAGCACCAATCCATGGGACCACGACGACTTCGGAAACGGCTCGGGGATAGCCAATCCATCAGATCCCAATACCGGACCGGACGCGATTGACCAAGACGACGACACTGATGGCAGGACAGACCTCGATTGGGATCATCTGGAAGAGGGATGGACTTCTGATAATTGCACCAACGGTGCAGAGTCTAGCGATTGGGATCATGACAACGACTGCATCGCCGACGAGGACGACAAGATACCCACCAGAATCTCAATGGTCGTGCCACCAGTTCTTTGGCTGGACAGTAAGTTCCCAGCGAAGTTCAACGGTACAGTCAACTGGCTTGACCCTGTTCAAGGGATGTTCATGCCAGCCCCCAATCTACCAGTTCAGGTCCATATTGAATGGACTAGGAATGGAACCTCTGCGATTGAGACAATCAACGTTCTGACCAATGAGGATGGGGACTTCGAGGTAGGACAGTTCCTATTCCCTGAAGATATACACGTGGGTGACAATACCACCTATGTCGTGTACGCTGAAGTCACCGAGATGTTCGTACATGACGGTTCAACGACTATCCCGGTACCTGTTGAGGTCCGTGCAAACACCACCATTGACTACGTCGCTTGGACCTACTTCCGCAGCGATGAGCAACCTCTGTTCGTGGACTTCAAGGTCCATTACACAGCAGATTGGGAGAGAGGAATATTCAGCAACCGATTGTCGCACGCTCCGGTATCTTTCACTATCAGTGGAGGAATCTTCGGCAACACGACACATCCAACCGTATTCGATGGCTATAGTTACGGCTATCGAGCGGACCCAGGTGGTTGGATTTCACTCACATTCGTTCAGTCTAGTGGAATCCAAGGTGTCTGGAAGCAGGTACAATGGAACTCCACAATGGACAATGGTCCCGGCAAGGTTCCAGGGGGTTACGAGGAGATTGTCTGGAACAACTTCTCCAAGACTCACAACGTAGTCGGTCGCTACAACTACACAAACACCAGTTTACCAATAGGGGATTACTCATTCATTGGCTACTCTAGACCAGACTTAGGGGCTGAGTGGCCGTGGCCTTATCTTGAGGGCTCTGATACCGATAGTTTCGCAATCAGATCGATGCACAGGATGTATGTCGAGGCCGAGATAATCACGCCTTCAATCCGACCAGTCTACTTCTGGGACTCCACTCAGTTCACAGGCTCATCATTCGGAGCTTGGAGAGCTCTGTTCCACGCACCTTCTCTTGCTAATGCTGGAATTTCTTTCGCCGAAGCCAGTCTAGGAAAGCCCTACCCGATTCTCTGGGATGGTACCCCTGAAGGACTGACTGGTCAGGCCGCCACTCTCCGACCATTCCTTTCGTCCAATGGGACTCATTGGTTCATCGCAATGCAGAACGGCGGCGATTTCGATGTGCCACCGTGTGGACCTGTTGATCCACTCGACCCTGATAGCCCAGTTCGATGTGAGATAGTGCCTGAGATGTTCACCGGTGAGGAACTGCGAGTCATTGGCTCAGTGTGGAACCGAACCATGACGCCTTGGCCCTTCGACCCTATGGCTCTGCAAGTCGACGTCGACCGCAATGGAGTGTTCGCAGGCTCACAGGAGACCGGATTCGCCCGCGTGCCTCAGATGGTCAACGGTGAAGCCAGATTTGACTACAACTGGACTTGGTACTCACAGTATTCAGCTGGTGTATTTGGTATCAGAGCAGATTTCACTAACTCGAACTACTACTTCACCGGGAACCAGACATCCGTACTCGCACCGACCGGCGCTTACGTCAACGTCTCGGTCATCGGTACTACTGACTTCCAGTTGAACAATGTTCCACGCCTCTACCGAGGCCAGAATGCAAGCATAGAGGCGAGGCTGATTGATAATGCGTACCAACCAGTCAGGGATGCACCAGTCAACTTCACCTGGTCGGCCGATGGCACAAGCAGTGTTGTTGTTACCGATCAGAACGGTGTGTTCTCAGTCAATCTGACTATCGATGAGCAACACGAGTTGGGCAATTTCACCCTGAGTTACTCGTATCCCGGCGACCCGATTCGTCAATCGAGTTCGTCCGAAATCAATCTCTGGGTCGTCTCTAGGACCCTAATCACTCTGCAGAGTGCCACATCAGGAGCATTGAGCGGTGGAGATACATGGGAGATTTCAGCCCAGATTACCGATGATAACCGTACGCCGGACCCGACTTTGTTTGATCCAGGACAGGCGTTGGACGGATGCGGGGAGAACGGAGGAGAGGTCTTGATTATCTTCGAGGGAACCGATTTCGAAGATCGAACCCACAGGCAGATTGTAGAGACCAAGTGCCCGAGTGCCGGTTCGATTTACCACGATATTTCCTTGGATCCACAATTGCTCCGAGACGATCCGAGTTCGTTCCTGCCCGACGGCTTCGGCCCCGTCAACGTGATACTCAGATTCGGTGAGAACCTCCCTAACGAGGGATGTGATCCGATTGACTCTGTGATGCTGGCTACTTCGGGTGCTTGGGATCCCTGCGCACAGAAACTCAACAGCGAGCACTACCGAAAGGTTCTGCAGTTCAACACCGGAGGATTCTATCTGATTGGACGTACTAGTCTCTCTGTAGACGACCAAATTGTCTACACTTCCGAGATTGACAAGAACACAGGACAGCCTATTGACAAGCCGATGGTGGTTACTGGCCAACTGCTAGATGAGTTGGGAGGGAACCTGTCATTCAGACCCATTCGAGTGGAGTATCAGATGCTGAACATGGAGATTGGCAGTCAGGTCTGCATTCCAGGTATGACGGATGGCAACGGCTTCTTTGAGATAGTCTGTCCACTCACTGGGGTAGAAGCAGGTCAGGCCATGGTCACAGTCTCCTATGACCCATACGAGAGTATGGACAACTGGAGGTACAAGCCTTCCAACATCACCAAGATCTTCCCGGTATTCTCCAATTCGACCATGCTGATTCAGGAGGTCGGCCCATTCAGGACCGACGTGGACGCATATTCCTTCGCCAACGGCTCTGTGTTCCCTGTTCTGTACCTGAAGGAATCATTCCACCTAGAGGCATTGTTGACCCAGACTAATGGCAATCCAATCGGAGGCAAGTGTCTGAATATCTATCTCGATCCAGAGACCAATACTCGACCTATCGCCACGGCCATCACAACCGATGGAACCGGGGAGATAGATTGGTTCTCAGGCGACCCGGAGGACAATCCGAGCCGCAGAGGTGTCGAGCCCAATGGAGATCAATTAGAGGGATTCAGGACGATTAGGGTGGCCTACGAGCCAGACAAGGAGCTCCCCGGAGGATGCAGGGCAGAGACCACCCCTGTTGTCAATGGATCTTTCATGGACGTAGAGGTGCTGGTACGCAGCAGGGTGGACATCCTGCTCAAAGACCAGTGGTCCAGTTCATTGGGTTACCAGCCGGGGGACGAGATTACCGGCGCTGTGACCATACTGCGCGACCGCCTTGACCTCTCAGTTGAAGGTCAGACCGTGGTGTTCACTTCTCAGTACTGGAATGGTAACGAATGGGTCACAGGATTCCCTCCGGATTACAAGGTGACCAACGAGCAAGGAATTGCCAATTTCTCATTCAGTTATTCTGGAGAGGATATACCCGGCGAACTTCCATGTGAATCAACTGAATCTGCGCCTTGCGCCATTGAAGGAAGATGGCGAGTTCTAGTGCACTTCCTCGATACTCAGTTCTTCGTCGAGGAGTTCCTGAACAGTACCCCGCTTATCTTCCTCGGCGATGAACCGGCGAAGGAGCAGACCAGTTTCTTCACCGCTAGAGTTACAGTCGTACTGTTGATTGCAATTGCATTCGCCCTGCTGATTGGCGCGATTATGTATCGCAACTATGCCGAGCGCCGACGCATTGAGGTCATTCGTGGAATCCTGACCGACTCGCTGATGTCGCTGAAGGCTTCCAATGATTACATCCAGACTATCTTCAACTGCTACAAGGACCTAGTCCGCTTCTTCAGAAGCAGAGGCGCGATGAAGAAGGTCTACGAGACCACCAGAGAGTTTGAGGACGCGATCAATGCGATGCTTGGCGGAATAGCTCCGCCTGAGGACTTAGACGAGTTCTTCTCCATCTTCGAAGAGGCGCGTTACTCCGACCACGAAATCGGTGCCGACCAACGCGACAGAGCAATCGCTACCCTACAGTCAATTGTAAACCACCTGACCGCCTCTCTGGGAGACTCGATGCTAAGCAGATCGTCCATCAACGAGGCGAGTCTATACGGCTCTGTTACCAAGGCCGGACAGTTCGTGGACTCCGAGGGTGAGACCAGACTAGCCGGTACTGACGAGGACAGCCAGAGTGATGGTTTCCGAATCTGATTCGGGTCTATATTGGGCCTGATAGGGCTGCAGCGGAGCCTTTCGCCCCTTTGGGGCGTCCCGCAGCATTCATAACACGGACTCAGGTGGCCGCGCTACCCGAGAACGTCGAGGGAGTCATATGAGTAAGAACACGAGAAAGACCAACAAATCCCTAGTCAGCCTGATTGGCGACTTGAAGGACCAGAGCAGGTCATCCGGTTCAGCACTGTGGCGAGACGTCGCTGTCAGGCTTGAGAGAAGCCGCAGCAATTGGGCAGAACCGAACCTAAGCCGCCTGTCGAGGCACGCCGCTGATGAGGACACCATCCTTGTCCCAGGCAAACTTCTGGGCAGCGGAGAGGTATCGGGTAAGCCGAGCGTCGCCGCATACAGTGTAAGTGCCGGAGCCCGCTCGAAGATAGAAGAAGCCGGAGGTCGAGTGATGACCATTCGAGAACTGATGAAAGAGAACCCGAATGGAAAGGGGGTGAGGATACTTGGCTGAGGTTGGAACACTAGTTTACGATGCCCGAGACAAGATTCTCGGCCGTCTTGCTAGTCACGTCGCCAAGCAGCTGATTTCAGCCCGCAAGGACGGCCGTGAGCAGAGGGTGATTATCTACAACGCTGAGCATGCCATCGTTTCTGGTCCTAGGACGCAAGTTCTATCCAGGTACGACAAGAAGTACAAACTCAACCACGCTAGGAAGGGCCCGTTCTTCCCACGCATGCCAGACCAGATTCTCAAGCGAACCGTCCGCGGCATGCTGCCTTACCAGAAGAACAGCAGCGGCAGGGGCGCACTGCGAGATTTGCGAGTACTGATCGGCCAACCGACCAATATCTCCGAAGAGGAACTTCCCGAGGACCACGCGTGGGGTGACACTGATTCAATCGACCGCCCTCTACCTCTGAGATTCGTTCGCTTGGGCGAGATAAGCTCATCACTAGGTGCCGATGCATCTCGATGGGGGGGTGAGTGATTATGGCACGCAAGTCTAAGCGCAAGAACTCGGTGAACACCAGCGGTAAGCGCAAGACTGCGATTGCACGCGCCACTGTCCGCAAGGGCAAGGGTCGCGTGAGAGTCAACAGCAAGCCGATTCACATCATGGAGCCTGAACTGGCAAGGCGCAAGGCGCTTGAGCCAGTTCAAATCGCTGAGGCGATGAACCGCCTAGCAGATGCCGACGTGGTCGTCGATGTCCAAGGCGGCGGTCAGATGGGACAAGTAGACGCAATTCGCACAGCAATCGCACGCGGCCTAGTGAAGTGGAACGGTGGAGCCGAGGGAGATGACGAGGAACTCCGTGACGAGTACATCAGATTCGATCGCAGCCTGCTGGTAAAT
>MDTD01117739.1_pt1 | contig 12220 bp, 10 predicted proteins | sample 811221 | NCBI WGS metagenome assembly MDTD01 (sample SAMN05326646, study PRJNA326480) | marine metagenome | isolation source: seawater | place: Pacific Ocean: South West | collected 2011 | reverse complement strand
TGACCGCCTATGGAGGGCAACCCGATGAAGTACGAGGCCAAGCTCGGCGACAAGGTTCGCGTGTTCGAGTTCAAGTGGGACGACGAGTTGTTAATCGCGACTTCCGGCGACCACGTCGCCGCACTCGACGTCTCTCTCGTGGGCGACGGTGAGGCGCTTTCGCTGTTGGTAGATGGTCAGAGCTTCGACATCGTCACTGACGTGCAGGGTCAGGACGTCACCGTCCAGGTTCGCGGCGAGCGCTATGAGGTGCACGTCGTCGATGAGCGCGAGCGCGCCGCAGCAGAGGTCGCTGGGAACAAGGCGAGCGGTAAGCGCGAGCTCCGCGCCGCGATGCCTGGCATCGTCGTAGACGTTAAAGTCGCGGTCGGCGACGTGGTCGAGGAAGGCCAGACGCTGGTCGTCCTCGAGGCCATGAAGATGCAGAACCCGCTCGCTGCTGAAGGGCCTGGCAAGGTCACGAAGGTCGCCGTTGCCGCGGGCGAGGCCGTCGCAGCTGGGGCGCTCTTGGCGGAGATTGAGTGACCGTGCGGCAGAGACTGTCTAGGCGCGCGGCGCTGCTCATGTGTTCGTTGACGTTCTGGAGTTGCGTGTCCGAGAGTCCGTTTGCGCGCTTGCAGCGCCTCGAGCCCTTCGTCGTCGTCGCGCACCGCGGCGACAGCTCCGCTTATCCCGAGAACACCGAGGCGGCGTTCCGCGCCGCGGTCCGTTCTGGGGCGCCGATGGTTGAGTTCGACGTATATCAGTCCAAGGACGGCGCGTGGGTTTGCATGCACGACCTGACCCTCGACCGCACCACGGACGCGAGCGACCGCTTGGGGCGACGGCGTGTTCGGGTCGACGAGCTGACGCTCGCGCAGCTCCGAGAGCTCGACGCTGGGAGTTGGTTCGGCGACGCCTTCCGCGGTGCGCGGATCGCCACGCTGGAGGAGGCGCTCGCGGCGATCGCGCCGGCGATCCCGATGATCGAGCGCAAGGGCGGCGACGCGCGCGCGCTGGTCGAAGAGCTGCGCCGACTGGACGTGGTCGACGACGTGTTGGTGCAGTCGTTCGATTGGGAGTGGTTGGAGCAGGTCCACGCAGCGGAGCCGCGGCTGCTGATCGGCGCGCTCGGCGGCGATGACCCGACGCCGGCGCGACTGGCGGGCGTGGCGCGGACTGGCGCTCAAGTCGTGCATTGGGGTCACAACAGGTTGACGGAGGCGGCGGCGCGATGGGTGCTTAAATCCGGCCGTCTGCTCTGCGTTTACACCGTCGACGACGAAGACGAGTTCCGCAGATGCCTAGGGCTGGGCTGTCGGATGGTCACGACGAACCGCCCGGCGCACTTCGTCAAGGTCGCCGACGCACAGGCTGGTCAGCGCTGAGCGCGGCGGAGCGTCAGCGTCATCTGATGGCGTGCGCCTGCCTCGAGCGTGACGGCGTTCTCCTTGCAGTTCGCAGTCTCGACGCAGCAGAAGCTCTGCCAGTCGTCTGCGTTCATCTGCGAAAGCCGCGCCGCTTTCTCTGGCCAGGGGTTCCACACGATCGCCGAAGCTGCGTCCTGTGTCTCTAGCCGGACTTCTCGTCGCAGCGCGGGCGCCTGAAGCGCGATCTCTGCGGGCGCGCCCTGAAACACTCGGTCGGTCTCTGACCGGAAGCGCAGCGGCGCGTAGCGGTCCCAGGCGCGCTCGGGGCGCGACGCGTGCTCGGTGACGGGGACGCCTTCCAGCCCGCTGATCGACGCTGCTCGCACGTCGCCGACGTCGAAATACGTGTGCAGGGCCTGCTCGAAGGTGACAGCGTGTTCGGCCGGGTTGTGCGTCGTCAGGCGGATATGCAACGCTTCGGATAACGCGACGTGCAGCTCCAGAGAAAACTCGTGCGGCCACGCTGCGAGCGTCGCAGGGTCGTCTCGGAGCGCGAGCGTGACGGCGGATGGCGCCGTCGAGACGACTTGCCAATCGCAACTGCGCGCGAAGCCGTGGGCGGGCTTGTCGCGGTCATCTGGGTGGTCGCCGAACCACGGGAAGACCACAGGGACGCCGCCCCGGACAGGCTGGCGATCGACGTACTCCGGCGCGCCTGCCGTCCAGAAGATCTCTTCGTCAGCAGACCTCCAGGAGAGCAACTGCGCGCCCGCTAGCGCGATCAAGGCGTCGTCGCCTTCGTGTTGGAGGCGTACGGCGGGGCGACCGCCGGGGTCGACCGTGAAGGTGACACCTTCGGCGGCTTCGCGGTCGGCCGCGTTCGAACACCGCCTGCAGATGCAGGCCGCGTCCCGCAGCTCATCGGGTACGCGCTCCAGCAGCGTCGCCGAGAAGGAGCGGCTCTGGCACCAGCAGTCAGCGCAGGACTCAGGCTCACCGCTGACTTCGTCGGTGATCACGGTGCAAGAGTTGTCGCCTCCGCAGATCGGACAACGATCAGACCGCGCCTCGCTCATTATCGAATGATACCGGGAGTCGTCGTGCGCGATCAGCCCTTGAGCTGCTTGAGCTTCGCGATCGCGCCGAGCACGGTCTGGCCTCCGCTCTTGCGCGCGCCGGCGGCGTAGCCGCTGGAGCTCGCCGTCTCCGTCGGTGGCGCCTTCCCGCTGGCGATCTGCGGCTGCTCATCAGCGGAGCGATCATTCTCGGATCCGACGTCCTTGGTCCGTGAGGTCACGGTCGCGAGCGCGGCGACTTCGCGCTGCACCTCGCGGATGCAGGCTTCTAGGCTCTCGACGTCATCGCGACGGAGATGTTGGACGTCGTCTTCGATGCGGCTCACAAGGTCGGCGATCTTCGCTTGGCGTTCGACCTGGGAGTTCATCAGCGATCCGTCAGTGCGGAGCTGCTCGATGACGCTGTCAAGCTTCTGGCTTCCGTCCTCGAGCTGTCGGCGCACCGCGACCGTCGCCACGGCGATGGTGTCCAGTTTGGCGACCGCTGCGGCGAGGTCGGGCGACGAGTTAGCTGAGAACTCTGTGGAGCGCTCGAGCGTGCCGGCGATCTCAGCTGTTTGGGTCGCGACCTCCATCAGCGGCTTGCCGTACATCTTCGTGGCCTTCGTCAGGTTGTTGATCTTCTGGTCCTGACGTTGCAGCGCGAGCATGACGTGTTCGAGTCGCTGATCGCTGCCAGCGTGAACGGCGCCACCTTCGAGCAGCACGTCTAGTCGGTCCCAGATTTCTTCGTCGCGGCGCGCGCGCAGCTGTTCGGTCTCCTTGAGCTGTCGCTGGAGGCGCCCGAGTTGGTGGCGAGCGAAGCCTGACGACAGGACAACGACGCCGACCGTCACCAGCGACGCCGCGCCCCCCCCAATTTCACTGAGGGCGTGCGTCAACCCAGGGTCGATCCAGTGGGCTACGCCTGCGAGCACGATGACGGCGCCTATGATCATCGCCGCGACGCCGTCGGCGCGCGCGAGCGCGGCGCGTTGGTGCCGCGGCTCACGCGCCGCGCTCGCGGCGGGGTCGCCTTCACCGTATTGGTAAGCGTCATCCTCATACGGGGCTCCGTGCGCGAGGTTCGAGAGTGGGTCACGTTCTTCGCGGTCGTGAGGCCGGGAGTCTGCAGCCGCTCGACGACGGGCTGGCGCGCCAGAAATTCCTCCTAGCTCGCGACTTTGTGGCCTCGCATCGCCGAGGAAGCTCGGCAGGTCTGCTGCTGCGTCGCGGGCATCTCTGGGTCGAGTCATGGTGGCGTTCCTCCGCAGGTCTCCTCCGGTGATCGGCACGCGGCGGCGCGTGGATGAAGCAGGCGTGTTGCAAAGTGCGTCACCGTCCCCGAAAACGGGGTGCTACCGATGACTCGGCGACTCAAAGGCATTGCTGCAGCTCCAGGGATCGCGATCGCTCCTGTCGTGCACTTCCACACCACGTTGGACCAGATCCCGATGTGGAAGGTGGAGGACGACCGCGTCGAGGCGGAGAAGGCGAGGCTGCTTGGCGCCGTCACCTCTGTGACAGAGAACCTCAGCAGCATCCAGCAAGAGCTCGCTGGGGCGATCGGCAAGCAGGACGTGCGCATCTATGACGCACAGATGGCGATCCTGCACGACGAGACCTTCCTCAAGGAGATCGAGGGAGAGATCGAACAGCACAAGTGCAACTTGGAGGTGGCTCTTCAGCGCGTGGTCGCGCGCTACGAATCCGTCTTCGAGCAGATGGAGAACGCCGCGATGCGCGAACGCGCGGCGGACCTGCGCGACATTGGGCGACAACTGGTCGGCGCGCTCGTCACCACGGGGCGGCAGATCTACACAGCGAATGGCGCCGACTACCTCTTCGCCGCTGACGAGTTCCTCCCCAGCGACGCTGGTATCCTGGATCGCGAACATATCCGCGGGATCGTGACCGCCCACGGCGGCAAGTACTCTCACGGAGCGATCCTGGCTCGTTCACTCGGGATTCCGGCGATTGTCGGCATCGACAAGGTGATGCAGGAGACCAGCAACGGCGCGCTCGCGATCCTTGACGGCGACGCCGGCGTCGTTCTCTTAGACCCCAAGCCTGAGGAGCTCGCGGATTACGAGCGGCGATTGCAAGAGCAGCGCTCGGTCGAGTCACGGATCGCCGAGCTGCGCTTCCAGCCCTCAGTGACGCCGGACGGGACGAAGGTGCGACTCATGGCTAACGCCGAGAGCGTGCAAGACGTCGCGCGGTTGGAGCTGGGGACGATGGCTGGGATCGGGTTGTTCCGCACCGAGTTCGCGTTCATGGAGCGACGTCAGTTCCCGACCGAAGAGGAGCAGGTGTCGATGTATCGCCGTGCCGTAGAGATCGCGGACGGCAAGCCGGTGACCTTCCGCGCGCTGGACGTCGGCGGGGACAAACCGCTGGGCTACTTCAAGATGCCCGATGAGCGCAACCCTGTGCTCGGCTGGCGCGGCATCCGCCTCTGCCTGGATTGGCCGGACATCCTCTACACGCAGCTGCGGGCGATCCTGCAGGCCAGCGCCGAGGGACACGTGCGCATCATGCTGCCGATGGTGACGACGCGTTCGGAGGTTGTGCGTTGTCGCGAGGTCTTAGACCAGCTCACGGCCGACTTGCGCGCCAACAACGTGCCTTTCGACCCGCGCATCGAGTTCGGCGTCATGGTTGAGGTCCCGGTCATGGTCTCGGTGTTGCCGGAGATCCTGCCGGTGGTGGACTTCGTCTCTGTTGGCACCAACGACCTCGTCCAGTACCTCCTCGCGGTCGACCGCGACAACCAGCGCGTCGCCAAGATGTATGACCCTTTCCATCCCGGGGTCCTACGGGTGCTGGCGCAGATCGCCGAGATGGCGAGCGAAGCGGGCAAGAGCGCGTCGATCTGCGGTGAGATCGCGGGCGACCACTGGTTCACACCGGTGCTGCTCGGCCTCGGCTACCGCGAATTGTCGATGGCTCCAGTCTTCCTGCCGCGCGTGAAGCTGATGCTGCGTAGCTTCTCACTTGAGGAGTGTCGCGTGATCGCGCGCCGGGCGCTCTCCCTGCACTCCACCAGCGCTGTGCGCAAGATGATCCATAGCGAGGTCCTGCCCCGTTGGTCCGAGCAGCTGCGGGGGTCTGACGGATCGCCCGCCGAAGAGGGCGCTCCGTCGTGAGCGACCGCCCACTGCGTCGCGGCAATTGGTCCGTCCAGGAGCTCGAGCGTCTACGCCTGCTGTTCCCGCACCGCGGCGTCGAGCAAACGGCGGTCTTGCTGCGGCGGTCGCCGGACAGCGTGCAGCGCAAGGCGCTGTCGCTGCTGCGCGGCCCTCAGCGGCAAGGGCCCTGGACTGCTGAGGAGGACCTCATGTTGCGGCGATCCTGGGGTGTGTTGGAGCCTCGCCTGCTCGGCCTGCTTCTGGGACGCCCCAGCAGCGAAGTTCTACGCCGGGTAGAGGAGCTGCGCCGCGGCCTGCGCAGCGGTCCTTGGACCCGCGAAGAGCAGCGCGCCTTAAAAAAGCTCTATGGCACGCGGCGCGACAAAGACCTCGAGGTCGCGCTGCTTCGCAGCCCCCTGGAGATCGGTTTAGTCGCCGAGAAGTTGTGTTTGGCGAAGGACAAGCGGTTTCGGGCGTCGATCAACGCCGGAGCGCCGTCCGGCGCTGGCGAGCAGCCGCCTCCATCTTCGATGCCGCGATGGTCTCAAGACGACGTCAGGGTGCTGCGCGAGTTGTATCCTCACCGTGACAATCTCACGGTCGCGAAGGCGCTGGGGAGGTCTGTCGCGAGCGTCGCGAACAAGGCCTGCCAGCTGGGCATCAAGAAGAGCCCCGAGATGTTGGCCGACATCGGCCGCGCGAACATCTCGCAGCGATACGCGCTGGACCAAGCGCCGGGGGCGCGGGCCGCTGCGCCGTCCCCCGGACGGTCCGCAGGGGCCTGCTAGCGGCCTAGTTGCAGGGGTAGGGCCGAGCAGACCAGTATGCGGTGGGGCGGTATTTCGCAGCCGCGCTCAACCCACGTCGTCCCCTGAGCCGATGAGGTAGTTGCGGCCTCCGTAGCTTCGTGGGCGTTCGCATCGAGGTGACGTGATGGAAATCGTGGGAAAGAAGAGCCAGGGGCTGAGCGTCACGACGCTGCATGATGACAAGACGGTCATCATCTCGTTCAACGACAGGAGCCTTAATTTCTACGTTACGGACTCGTTGAAGGAGGCCCTCAAGGACGCCATCAACGAGAAGGTTGAGGAAGGCTATGAGCACTTCGTGCTGAACCTCGACAACGTCAAGATCATCGACTCCTGCGGCGTCGGCCTCATCATCGTCGCCAACAACGTGACGTCTTCGCACGGCTGCAAGCTCTGCCTCAGCAACATCAAGCCGTTCATCTTGAAGATCTTCGAGATCATGCGCATCGCGAATCACCTCTCGATCTTCGATCAGGAAGACGACGCGCTTCAGGCGATCAAGAGCGGCTGCTGACTTACGTCGCTGGCGAAGCCCTGGCCGGGCTCACCGCCTCGCCCCCTTATTCGTGACGCAGGGCTTCTACCGGGTCCATGTTCGCGGCTCGCCAGGCTGGGTAGAGCCCGAACACGACGCCGACCGCGGCTGATATGCTGAACGCGAGCATCACGTGCTGCGGCAGGATGATCGTCTTCTGCGCGAACCACGTCGTGATCAAAAAGGGCAGGCCGACCCCGAGCGTGACGCCGACGACCCCGCCGAGCGCTGAAAGCACGCCTGCCTCTACCAAGAACTGCTGGACGACGTGCTTCTTCTTGGCGCCGAGCGCGCGGCGGATACCGATCTCTCGTGTCCGCTCGGTGACCGTCGCGAGCATGACGTTCATAATGCCGATGCCGCCCACGAGCAGGCTGATGGAGGCGATCACCGCGAGCACGATGTTGAACATCCGCTTGCTCTCCTCCTCTTGCTTCAGCAGCTCCAGCGGCACCGTGACGAGGACGTCGCCGGTCTCTTCGATGCGTTGTGCGAGGAGGTCGCGGATGACCTGCGCGCCAGCGGCGACGTCCTCGGAAGACGGCATTTTGACCTTCACCTCGGCCAGCTCGACCCGCTCGCGCGAGAAAGACCCCCCGGAGCGCGTGGTGTTGACGTCGCCGAAGCGGCGCTGGTGGGTGTGCAGGGGGATGAACATGCACTCGTCGTATGGGGTGCTGCCGGCGCCAGCGGTGCGTCCTTGCTCGCTGAGGACGCCGACGACGCGATAGCGGTCGTCGTCGCCGATCAGCACGGTCTGGTCCATCGGGTTCTCGAGCGGGAACAGCAGCCGCGTAAGCGTCGCGCCGAGGACGCAGACGTTCGCGAGGCGGCGGTCGTCGATGTCACCGAGCCAGCGGCCTTCACGAACCTGCATGTTCGTGAGTTCTAAAAAGCTCGGCTCGGTGCCGACGATGATCGACGTGTGGAAGTGTTCACCTCGGATCATCGGTCGTTTCGCTTCGCGAACTCGGGCGACGACGGAGGTCGGCAGTGACGCTTGGATCAGGTCAGCTTCGGCGTAGAGCAAGCCGTAGGACAGCGCGGACCACAGGCTCTGAGAGTTGCTGGTCGCGGTCTCGGCGGGCTTCTTACTCCGCGCGATCAGGTTCGTGACGCCCATGTCTTGGAACCGCTCAAGGGCGTCCTGTTTGGCGCCCTCGCCGACGGCGAGCATCGCGATGACAGACGCGACGCCGAATAAGATGCCCGCAGTCGTGAGGGCGCTGCGGAGCTTGTGCAGCATCAGGCTCTTGAGCCCCAGCCTGACAATGCGCCACGTGTCGCGGATCACAGGCTCTCCTCGGTCGGCGCGGCGTCAGCCCGGTCCGCGTTCGTGACGAGCTTCTCAACCTCGCCGTCCTTGAGCCAGAGGGTGCGGTCGGCGCGCTGCGCGACGGTCGGGTTGTGCGTGACCATGACGATCGTCACGCCGTCTGGCCTGAGGTCGTCGAACAGGTCGAGGATCTCCGCCTCGGTGTTGCTGTCAAGGTTGCCCGTCGCCTCGTCCGCGAGGAGGAACAAGGGGTCGTTCATCAGCGCGCGCGCGATCGCGACTCGCTGTTGCTGGCCGCCTGACAGCTCCAGCGGCTTGTGCGCTAGGCGTTGCCCCAGCCCGACCCGGTCAGCCAGGTACTCGGCTTTCTCGCGAGATTCAGCGCCGACGCGGCCTTGGTAGAACAGCGGCACCTCAAGGTTTTCCAGGACCGTTAGCTGCGGGATGAGGTTGAACGACTGGAAGATGAAGCCGATCTCGTGGCCGCGGACGTTTGACAGGGCGTCGTCGTCGAGCTTGCTGACGTCTCGGCCGCCGACGCGGTATTCGCCGCGGGTGGGGCGGTCTAGGCACCCGAGGAGATTCAGCATCGTGCTCTTGCCGGAGCCGGAGCGCCCCATGATCGTCAGGTAGTCACCTTTGCTTACCTTCATCGAGACGCCGTTCAGGGCGCGCACGACGTTGTCGCCCATCTTGTAGTGTCGATGGACGTCGACGAACTCGGCGATGATCTCGTTCGAGGACACGGCCCTACTCTCCGCCGCGACCGCCGTCTGGGCGACCGCCGCTCGGCCGTCGGCCGCGACCGCCACCGCTAAATTGCATCATGGCGTCTCGCAGGCGCTGGGCTTCTTCGAACTTCTTCTGGTCGATGGCGTTGACGATCGCGTTGATCTTCTGGATTTGGCGCTCCAATCGCTCGCCGCTCATCCAGTTGCTCATGCTGCTCGCCAAGCGGCTGAGCTGCGACTTCGCTTCGCCCAGCTCCTCGGGCGTCATCTGCGCGTATTTTTTGCTGCTCCGGCCGCGGCCTCGGTAGTTGGCGGCGGCGTCGCTGCGCTTGGTCGCCGTGTCGCTGGTCACTTCATCGCCGCTAACTTCCTGGAGCGGCTCAGGGGGCGGCGCCTCGGGCTGGTCAAACTTCGGGTCGGCCTGTCCGCCGGGCGGGGTGCGGTAGACTAGGTCGCCCTCCGACACGCCTTCGAGCACGACGACCTTCTCCTGGTTGTTCGCGCCGACCTTCACGGGGACCGCAAGCGGGCCCGCGGGGCCTGACTTCCAGATGTAGTTGACGGCGCGATCGCGGCGGACCGCTTGGATCGGCACGGTCAGCACGTCAGGCACCGTGTCGACCGTGATGGTCGCAGCGGCCTTCATGCCCGCCTTCAGCGACTCGTCGCGGTTGACGCCGTCGAGCATGACCTCCGTCGTGTACACCTTCTTGTCGTTGCCGGACCATCGGCTGGCTGAATCGGCAACGGGCGCGACGTAGGTCACGCGGCCGGTCAGCACGTCGTTGGGGCGGACTTCGGCGCTGATGTGGGCAGGTAAGCCGCGGCGGACCTTCTCCACCATCGCCTCCTGCACCTTGATGCGGCACTTCAGCCTGCTGTTGTCGGGCAAGATGATGATCGTCTGATACTGCCGGACGTTGGTCCCCTCCTCGACGGGCTCGCTGTCGCCGCGACCTCTGGAGACCTTGGAATAAACGACGAGGCCTTCACCGGGAGAGAAGATGACCGAGTTCTCGATTTGGCGATTCAGCGTCGCCAAGCGGTCGCTAGCGATCTCGTATTCCTTCTGCTTGGCGTCGGTGTCGAACTGCGAGTTCTTGCGCTCGGCGTCGTTCTTCGCCTTGACCCTCGCGACCTCGATCTGCGCGTTTTCTAGGTTCTGGCGGAACTCGATTTTATCTCGCTGCAGGGTGTAGTTGATCAGCAGCTCTAGATCGTTCCAGGCGATCGTTACTTTCGAGGCTTGGCTCTGAAAGGCGAGTTCGTCGCGCTCGAGCTCATTGCGCGTGATGAATTGTTTTTCGGCTAGCCGGCGGCTGTGAGCCGCGGTGTCCTCCTTCACTTTTAGGTCCGCCATCGCGAGACGAATGGTGTCCGCCTGCTGCAGGATCTTGTTGGCCATCTCGCCCATGTCGCGCTTCAGCGGATCGCCGTCTTCGCCTTCGACGGTCAGCAGCTTCTGCACCTTCGCGATCAGGCCCGAATAGTTCTGCGGGTGCACTTGGCCGACGAGCTGCGTCTTCTTCGTCGGCTGATCCGAGGCGCGTGTCGGCCCGTCCTTCGACGGAGGCGGGTTCACGAGCTCTCGCAGCCGCTGGACCATGTCTGCGTTCTTGCCCTCTGAGCCTTGGCCGCCCTTTGCGCCCAGCAGTTTCTGCAGCTCCATCGAGGCGATCTGTCGCTGTGACTCCGCCGTGTTGAGCGTCGCCAACAGCTCTTTCTCCAAGATCTGTTGCGCCGTGCGCGCCTGCTCAAGGGCGTTCTTGGCCTTCTCTACCGAGATCTCCTGCGAGGCTCGCTTCTCGATCAAGTCGGTTACGTCGAGCTCGACCAGCTTGTCGCCCTTCTTCACGAGCGTGCCTTCGGGGACCAAGCTTAGGATCGTGGCGCTCCCCTCGATCTGTGACTTCACTTCGACCTCGTTCACGGCGACGAGCTCGCCGCCTTCCTTGACGTTGATCGGCAGGTCCTCGCGGCTCACCTCGTAGAGATTTACGCGATCGTCGGAGCGTGCCTGGTCGTCGCTGCAGCTGCCGAGCAGCGCTGCGAGCAGCAGGGTGAAAGAAGCTGGCTTGCGGTGACGCATGTTATTCGGCGCTCTCCGGCATCGGGAGGTTGAGATCAAACCGCAGCCCTTGCGGGGACAGGCGGACGGCCTCCAAGTCATTCATTAGTTGCAGCCTCGCGATCGCATAATCAACGATCGCGGCGTTGCGGTTGAGCTGGGCGCTTAAGAGAGAGTCTTGCGCGTCGAGCTTGTCGAGCGCGGCGACTCTGTTCGCGGCGTAGAGGTCGGTCGTCGCTTCGACGCGTTGCTCGGCGAGATCGACCGCGAACTTTTGGATCTTGTAGCTGTCGAGCGCTGCTTGGATGTTGCGGAGTGAACGTCGCACAGCGGCGGTCCGCTGGTCCTCAGCCTGTTCGCGGGCGCGCAGCGTTCTGTCGAACGTGATCAGTTGGCTGCGGTAGGCGTTGCGTAGCGGGATACGGTCGAGGAATAGGTCAAGGCTCACGCCCGCGGACCAGTTGATCTTTGACCAGTCGAGCGTGTTCGGTGCGTCGGCGTCGCTAGGCACCGAGATGGCAGCCGTGAAGTCCAAGCCGAGGTTGAGCGCATTCGCGGCGATCAGGACGCGGCGCCCGACGTCTTCGACTTCATCGACGATGGTCTGGTAGTCGTAGCGTCGCTGTAGAGACAGGCGAACCGCCGCCGACTCTTCAATGTCGACCTCTTGGACGCCTGCCTCGACGAGCCTCTTGAGCTCTTCGGGGTCCAGGGTGATCTGGGCGGTGATCGGCAGGCCGAGCGTGAGCTTGAAGCTGTCGAGACTGTTCTGCAGCTGGTTCGCCGCCCGGACCCGCTGTGCGTCCGAGCTGTATTCACTCTGTTGGGCTCGCCCGAGGTCGACGATGGTGCGTCGGCCGGCGTTGTAGAGCTCTTCAATTTGCTCGCGCGACAGCTTGAAGCTCGCGTAGTTGGACTCGACGTTTCTCAGGTCGGCCATCTGCTGGACGACGTTCCAGTAGTCGGCGACGAGGTCGATAGCGAACTGAGATCGGTAGCGCTCGAAGTCACGGATGGCGTAGATGACGTTGCGCTCGGCTTGGGTCAGCGGCTCGCGTGCGATCTGGCGGCCCGCTCCGCGCAGCAGCGGCTGCGTGATCGTCAGGTTTAGCAGCGGGCTCCCGTCGAACTGGTCGCCGGTGCTGAGGAGCTGCCGGAGCCACGTGTCTGCGAAGCTGACCAAGATGTTGGCGCCAGCGACGGAGGTGGCGCGCGCGCTGAGGTCGACGCCGTTGGTGATCGAGGCGGTGTCGCCGGCGTGGCGCG
>MDTD01076021.1_pt1 | contig 12220 bp, 11 predicted proteins | sample 811221 | NCBI WGS metagenome assembly MDTD01 (sample SAMN05326646, study PRJNA326480) | marine metagenome | isolation source: seawater | place: Pacific Ocean: South West | collected 2011 | reverse complement strand
TTTCAAAGCTGCGCATAATGCAGCTAAAAGAAAAATCGGACGTTAGTACAATGGCATTAACCAAAAGACAAAGGAGCTTAAGATCATGGACAAAACAAAAATGGCGTACAAAGTCTGGCAAAAAATCAAGCGTTACTGGGGAAAGATACTTGCCTACTGCAGCCATCCGTTCGTTGAGTGCTGCGGAGTATGCGGCAACGACAAGAGCAAAAAGAAGAGATAAGAAAAAAGGTAAGCAGTTCTCAAAGCAACCAAAACGTATTGCTAAAAAAGTAAGAAGATTTAGGTTTGTTTAAATAAGCCTTATTTTTGAATCTTTTTTCAATGAAATATTCTGTACGTTTTTCATTAGGAATTTATCTTAAAATATTATAGTGTCTTAGTAATTCAATTCGTAAAAGAAAAGAATTATTGAGGCTTATAATTTTGTACGTACAAGTCTCGTACTAAATTGTTTAGAAGTGTTATATAGCTTAACAAAGTTTTACACTCATAAGCCCGAGGTCAGTGGTTCGATCCCACTTCCCGCTACCATCAATATTTTTTTATCAAGTCGTATATTTAATAGTTTTGTTAAATGTCTTAAATACTTTTTTAAAGTAAAAATTTTAAAATGGTTCACTTATTTTATCATTCCACGGAGAAAAGTTAGTATATTTTTGACCCAATACATATTTACTAATTGCACATCTTTTAGCTATTATTTTTGATAACAAATATTTTATATGATCTGGTAGTGGTGAGCTAAACTTAATCTCTAAAATATTAATTTTATCAAAAAAAATAGGAGTTGGTTTATTTTTTAAATCAAAAAAATTTTTGTCAGAATTATATGTTCTCAGGTTCAAATCAAAAGTTATTCTAATATTGCCATATGAAAGGTAATAGGCTTCCCTATCATATTCAGAAATATTTCTTGCTCTAAAGCCTCTCGATTTTAAATTAATATATGATCTTCTTAGGAATTCAGATTTGTCTTTAAAAATATCAAAATTACCTTTTATCAGCTCTTTAGCGACATCAAGGTTTATAACTTCAGACTTTTTTTCAATTACATTTTCAATTTTTTTTTTGGATTCAAATTTAATAATATCTGAGGTACTGTATTTTCTAATTCTAAATTTTTCTCTAGAATAAATACCGTCGACCTTTTCATTAAAATTATCATTATATGGAGTATCAAAATATAAACTTTTTATAGTATAGAATCTTTCACCCTTGTTTACATTTTTATCAAGTTTCATAAATATTTTTAACGAACTTCTTAAAAAAGCTAGTTCTTCATTTGAAATAAAATATTTATATTCTTGACGTAATAATTTCATTTTTAAAACTTTTATAAAAACTTTTTTGATTTAATTTATCTATTAGATTGATTATTCCGTTATCAGTCTCAAACTTTTTAACATTTCTTTTTTTGCTTAACTCAATCAGTTCTTCATTATTGTAATCATCTTTGTTTAAATAGAGAATTGGTTTATCAAAAATAAATTTTTTAATGTACATAGAGTAATTTGTATTATTATTTGAATATTTATTATTTGTAGAATAAGAAATAGATTCATCTTTTATGGCGATTGCAATTTCATTGTTATTGAAATGATTTTGCACAATTAAGGCTTTTGATTTTTCTCCTACACTTAATCCTTTATCTTTAAAATTTGAAATTTTATTATCTCTAATTATTATATTTGAACCACTGAGATCAATCCCATCTCCATTAAAATTTTTTTCATCATTATTTTTTATTTCCAAATTTTTATGTGCTTTAAAAATACTATTAAAAATTTTTCCATTACAAAAATCTAAATCAAGCTGATCAAATTTATTATTAAGAAATACGGTATTAGATATTTCCACATAACTATCTCTTATATTTGCTCCATCATCTGATGTACTACCTATTATTTTCGAGTTAATAATTTCTGTTTTTGAATTATGAATAGATAATTGTCCCAAAAATACCATTCCTTGAATGATTGCTTCACTACCACCTTCTATTATAAAATTATTAAGCTTTACTATGCTTGTAGAATTTTTGCCGATTATTGCGAAAGTTCCAAATGGATTTTTTTTTTCGTACCTCACAACAGAAATATTTTCATCTATAGTTCCTTCAGCATAAACATCACCTTGCATCAAGACTGATATATTTTTTTTTAATCTAAATTTTGTCCCTTTTTCAATTATCGTTTTAATATCTGGAGAAATAATTATATTTTCATTAAGGGTATAATCACCTTTTTTTATAATTAATTGATTATTATTAAAATTATAATTTATATTATTAACTTCTAATGAATTTAAAAATAATTCATTATCTGTTAATTTAAAATTTTTAATTTTATTAATATAAATATGCTCTTGATCGATTACTTTTTTTGTTAAAATATTTTCAAATTCAATTTTTGTAATATTTTTTTTGGATAAAATATCTATCTTTTTCTCCGGATAATCATTTCCATCTTTTTTAACAATTATTGAAGACAATAAATATTTTTTATCATCATTAAAATTAATTTTTTCTTTCCCAAAATAAATAGTTTTAAGACGGTGCGGTATATAAGAATCATTAATTAAGAATAGTTTAGATAAATTCTCTTTTTTTTCATTAGAAGCATAAATTTTTACATAATTTAAATATTTCTCAGTTTTATCAAAATTATTATTAAGCACTTTGAAAAAATTGTATCTAAGATATTTTTGATGACGTAATTTGACATCACTATAAATTAGATTTTTGTAAGCATTATTATAAGTCTCTTCAGCTTTTTTAAGAATATTTTCTTTATCATTTAAAATTTGGTTTAAGTAAGCATCTCTTTTAAACCTAAAATCTTTATCACTTAATATTAATTTAAATAGATCATGAGATATCGCATTTTTATATGAAATATTGCTTTCAAATAGAGCGTTATTAAAATTTTCTATATTAGCATTAATAGGAATAATGTTTCCAGACTCCTGTCTGTAAAGAACTTTAAATTTTCCTTTTGTAAAATCGTATATGAATTTTAAATTATCTCCAGTTATTGGATGATTATCATTGTATAAAGCACTGAGAGCTAAAAATTTTGCAAAATAATCTTGATCAATAAGTTTAAATATTTTTTTTATATCTTTTGATTTAATGGCATTAAATAAATTTTTTATACTACCAACTGCGATTTCAGTATTAGTACCACTACCAGAAACTTCAATATTTTTTTCATTTAAATCCAAATCAGACTCATGTCCATATTTTTTTTTATCCCAATCATCATTTGTTTTTAAAATTGAATAATTTGTAATTTGTTTTTTCTCAAACCATTCTTTGCCATGTCGTTCTTGTTTGTAATAAAAACCAACTACAACACCGTTAATTTTCAAAATTGTAGTTCCTCCGATAGGTGATAATAATCCAATTTCGTTTGCATAGTTGTTAAAAATAATCGTTGGTATATTTTCATCACTTTTAAAAAAAATTTTAATTAAATTAAATTCCCTTGTTTTATTCAAAAATGGTTCATCTTTGTCTAATCTAACTCTTAAACTTATATTTCTACCTCTCAATGATGATATCGATGTACCATGAAACTTGTATTTAATATCAAATTCTTTATTTCCCTCTTTTAGTTTTGCTTTTCTCCAATAATTCAATTCATCTTTAATAAAACCTTTTTTTTTAAATAGTTTTATTTGAGACTCTAAATCAGCCACATCTGCGCTACTTAATTGAAGATTAGTCCCCTCCGGTCTATCATTTTTGATTTTTTGATAAACTCTAATTATATCAAGCTCATTTGATACATAAGTTAAAATTTTAAAACTAAAGGAATAAACTTTTCCAATTATTGTCTGCCTTTCTACTTTGTTATTTATTTTTAAAGTTTTTTCATAAAACGTATTTTGATGAAATAGATATGTAACAGCAAAATAAAATAATAAAAAAGTAGCTAAAATAAAAATAAAAAATGATTTATACTTCATTTACATTGGTTTTAATTATCTAAAATATTACTACTATAAGATAAAATACTTACATCTAATACACCTGATAATTCGGATATTTTTTTTGAGAGTATTTCTTGATCATTGATTTGAGTTTCAAATATCATTTCAGCCTGATTGTCGTTTATATTTTTACTTTTTAAATAAAAATTTTTTGTTTCTTCAGATAAAATTTTTATTAAATCATTTTCGATACTTGGATCACATTTGACTATCAGCAAATATGATTTTGTTGACATAGGAACTCTTTTAGAAATCATTATTACTATTGAAATTATTATCGTTGCTGCAAATGATACCTTAAAAGCTGCTACGCCATTCGCGATCCCTATTGAAACTGCCCAAAACATAAATACAATATCTAATGGATCTTTAACTGCAGCTCTAAATCTTACAATTGAAAGAGCACCCACCATTCCCAGAGAAAGTATAAGATTCCCACTTATTACAGTAATCACTGAAGTTGTAATTAAAGATATTAAAATTAAAGATAAATTAAAACTTTTTTGATATAAAATTCCTTGGTAAGCATACTTATAAGTATACGAAATAATTCCAGCACAAATCAAACTTGCAATTAATGCTATAATTATATCTGTTAAAGATACTGATGACCCAGAGCTTAAATTGATTGCGCTTGAAGATATTATATCTGCAAATGATAACGGTTTTTGATTTTCCATAATTTCTATATTAAATCATTATTATATTTTGTGATAGAAATAACACAAGCGATACATAACTTTTTAATTTAAATTAATTTTTCAAATTTAATAGTTTGATTCCACATCTTTCCATTTTGATATTCTCAATTTAAAATTTTTTTAAGTTTTGTGAGATTTAACGAAGGATTTGGGGGAAATATTTTTTTTCCAGAAATTTTTTTAATTTTATTATTATACTTTTTAGCAAAATTATAAACTGATTGGGTCTTACCTCCAATATTAATTATACCTTTTTTATTCAATAATTTTGGTATCATTTTTGCAACATCATCTTGAAATATAAAGTTAGTTTTTATATCGTAGAATGCCGACTTATGTATAAATGGTCTTTCACACATAATAATTCTTAATATTAGAGAATTATGATACATCCTAACAGCACATTCTCCACCAAGTTTTGAAAGAGCATATTTATTAATTGGATTAACCGAGTCTGTTTCAGCGTAATTTCCTTTGATTCCAGGATAAACGTAGCCCGTAGAAAAATAGATTAGTTTTATATTTAATCTTTTACAAATTTTAACAACATTACATGTGCCTACAATATTTATATCAATACTTTTAGAAATATTTTGATCATGAATACTCATTGGTCTTGATAAAGCAGCAGCATGTATAAAATAATTCGGTTTTTTTAATTTAATATATTTTTCAAGTGATTTAAGGCTAAGTATATTCATTTGAGTTTTTGTTGGAAAATAATAATTTTTTGAGGTAAAAGCTTTTTTCAATACTGTTGCAAACCTTCCATTACCTCCACTTACAACAATTTTATTAATATTTTTTTTCAATTTTATTTAGAATAGTTTCTTTTATATATATATATAAATATATAACCAAAACCACAATGAATAAAGTGTTTCTAAATTTAGGTCGTCAACCTTTAGCAAATTCTTTTTTAAAAGATATTAGCAAAAAGACTTTAAGAAATGAATTTTTTTATAATCTTAAGATATGTTTTAATACTAAAAATTATTTAGTATCCATAAATAAACCTGTCAATCCAAAAAAACAATATACTGACAAATATGCTCATAGAGCCTCAGAGTCAAAAACTATGAGATTAGCTTTTAAAGAAATTGCAAAAAAATTATTTAAAAGATTTAGACCCAAAAAAATTATGGAGATAGGTAGTAACGATGGTATTTTTCTAAAAAACTTTAAAAAAAAAACTGTTATTGCTATTGAACCTTGTAAGAATTTAGCAAAAATAACAAAAAAGCTTTTTAGAACATATGATGAATTTTGGAATTTAAAACTTTCAAACAAATTAATTAAAGAAAAAAAAGGTGAAATAGACCTAATTTTTTCTGCTAATACAATTTCTCATATACCAGATTTGAATGAAACGTTTAAAGGTATTTATAATATTTTATCTAAAGATGGTGTGCTTGTGATAGAGGACCCATCATTATTAAAAGTTCTTCAAAATAATAGTTATGATCAATTTTATGATGAACACGTTTATGTTTTTTCTGCCATATCAATGAATAATATTATTAAAGATTTTGGATTAAGACTTTTTGATATTGAGCATTTATCAACTCATGGGGGCTCTAATAGATATTATATTTGTAAAGAGGAAGGTAAATATAAACAGAGCTTAAGATTAAGAAAGACAATAAAAAAAGAAATATCTTATAAGCTTGATAAAATTGAAAGTTACATAAAATTTTCTAAGAGAGTTAATCTATCAAAAAATAAATTATTCAAACTAATTAAAAAATTGAGAAAAAAAAATAAAAAAATAATAAGTTACGGTGCAACATATAAATCCACTACAGTTTTTAATTATTGCAAAATTAATTCAAAATTAATTGATTATGTTACTGACACCACATTAAATAAACAAGGAAAGTATACACCAGGCACTCACATCAAAATTATATCTCCAAATGATGGAATGAATAATTCGGTTGATTACGCTTTTTTAGGTGCGTGGAATTTTAAAAAAGAAATTTTTAAAAAAGAAAAAAACTTTTTAAAAAAAGGTGGAAGATTTATTACACATGTTCCAAAAGTAATGGAACTTTATAAATGATTAATAAATCAATATTAAAATGGTTGAGCAATCAAAGAAAAAAGCATTTATTAACCATTAAAAAAAAGGATCTCAACTCATTAGATAAGTGGGTTCTTAATAAAAGAGAAATTTATCATCAAAGTAAAAAATTTTTCAAAATAGTTGGCTTGAGAATTCAATCTAATTTTTACAAAAAAAAAAAATGGGATCAACCAATAATTGTTCAAAATGAAATTGGTATTTTAGGAATAATCAAAAACCTAAAGACTAAAAAATATCTTTTACAAGCAAAAGTAGAACCAGGAAATATCAATAAAATTCAAATTTCACCAACCGTTCAGGCAACAAGAAGTAATTATTCTAGAATCCATAAAGGAAAAACTATTCCATATTTAAAATATTTCATACGAAAAAATAAAAATTTTTCTCTTCAATCAGAGCAACCTTTTAGATACTTAAATAAAAAAAATTCAAATATTATTTCTAATGTCTCAAAGAAAATCAATTTAGATGATAACTTTAGATGGTTTTCAAAAAAAGAAATTAATAGTTTATTAAAAAAAAAAAATATTATTAATATGGATACTCTATCTGTTTTTTCATCATTTGTTAAAAAGAAAAAAAATAATTTTTCATTAAACAGTGACAAAAAAATTTATAAATGGAGTAATTCTTTAGATAAAAAATATTTCCTTAGAAATAAAATAATTAATTTAAATTCAATAAAAAAATGGAATTTAAACAAAAAAAAAATTTTTCATAAAAAAAATGTTTATTTTTCAGTTATAGGAATTAATGTCAAAACTAATAAAAGAGAAATAACAGAATGGGATCAACCAATTATTCAAGGAACAAAGATGGCATTTACTGGATATTTGGTAAAAAAATTTAAAAGCACAGATCACTATTTATGCAGATATATTTTAAAGCCAGGATCTAAAGAAAGTTCCTATACTTGCTCTGTAAATACTTCAAAATTAAGTAATTTTAAAAAAAATGAAGATCTAACAGATTTTCAAAAAAAATTACTTTCAAAATATTTTATTAACTCAGAAAAAAAATTATTTTATGATAATATTTTATCAGATGAGGGAGGAAGATTTTATCATTCCCAAATTAGATATATGGTATACAAATTAAAAAAAAATGAAAATATCACTTTACCTGAAAATTATATTTGGTTTTCACAAAATCAGATTATTGATTTAATCAAAAAACAAAAAATTGATATAGAAGCAAGATTACTTTTTGGTATCATAAATTTTAAGGAAACAATTTAGTTGAAAGTTTTAATCTTAGGCTACTCAAAAATAGTAAGAAGAAGAATTCTAAGTGTTTTAAAAGAAAAAAAAGTAAAATTATTTGTTGCTTCTAAAACTTATCGTAAAAAGATAGCAGGGGCAAAGAAACAATTTAAATCTTATGAGTATGCTTTAAAAAAATGTAAACCGACATTAGTCTATATTTCTTTACCAAATTCAGAACATTTTTTTTGGGCAAAAAAGTCTCTGCAATCCAAATGTCATACAATAGTTGATAAACCAATTACATCTAATGAAAAACAACTGAGAGAATTAATAGACTTATCTAGGAAGAATAAGAAACTTTTAGTTGAGTCAACTTTTTTTAATTATCATTTACAAATGAAAAAAATTATTAAGATACATAAATACGATAAATTTAAAAAAATTTATGCAAAATTTATTATACCTAAACCTGAAAAATCAAGTATCTTAATATCAAAAAAACTTGAGGGTGGTGTTTTGATGGATATGGGCCCTTATATCTCTTCAGTAGCAAGACTATTTGATCTAAAAACTTTATTAAATAAAAATGTAAATATAAAAAAGAATAAAGAAAAGTTAATTAATTCCATCAAATTTCTAATAAATTTCAAGGAAGGAAATTATAAAGGAATTTTTGAATTTGGTGGTAAATATAAAAATCAACTAAAGATTATAAGTAAAAATAAATCAACTATTATTGAGAGAGTTTTTTCACCACCTGAGAATGAAAATTTAAATTTAGTATTAATTACAAAAAATAATACAAAAACTATTAAACTTAAAAAAGATAATTGCTTTAGAAATTTTTTCGCTGAAGTTTTAAAAACTCTTAAAGAAAAAAAATATTTTTTTTATCATAAAAGAATGTTAAAGGATGTAATCTTTAGATCAAATCTTATTAAAAAAATTATTTAAAAAGATCAAAATTATTTGCATTTTTATCTTTCAAACTGATATTAGGTTTCTTTACAGGCCATTTAATTTTAAATTTTGGATCATCATATTTTAGTGATCTTTCATGATTTGGTGATCGATACTCAGTACAACTGTAACACACAATATTCTCTTTTTTTAAAGTCACAAAACCATGAGCAAATCCTTCTGGTATAAATACTGAAGTACAATTATTTTCATTTAATTTAATCGAAAAATATTTACCAAATGTTTTTGAATTTTTTCTTAAGTCTACAGCAACATCAAAAATTTCTCCTTTAATTACAGAAATTAATTTACCTTGTGGTTTCTTAATTTGATAATGTAAACCTCTCAAAACATTTTTCTTAGATACAGATGTTATTTGAAATTTAAATTTTTTTTTTATCAATTTTTCTATTACAAGCTCTCTTAAATATCCCCTTTTATCTGCATGTTTAACCCCTTTAAAAACTATAAGTCCTTTAAATTTAGTTTTTTTTATTTTCATTTTCTTATGTCATGGAATATTATAGGCCATTCCAAATAATTTGTGTTTTGTTTAAACCAGTAAGAAAGAAATCTTTCAGCCAAAAAAGCATACAAGCGAGTTTTACCATAACCTTCTAAGTTAAAACCAAATACCTTTTCACAATTTTCCAACCAACTAAAAAGAGTACTATAATAATCATTCATAATTTTTTTAGACTTAGTTATAAACATATTTCCTTGATTAAATGAAGTTTGGGTTTTGATAAAATCATAGAACTTGTTTCTATCATGTGAATTTAATTGCTCAACTGCTTTATCTAGAACTCCGTTGCCATGAAACATATCAAATTGAAATCTAATATTTCTATATTTTTCATTTAAAATTATTTTTGGATTTCTTAAAAATGCCTTTTTTCCATATTTTAGAACCTTAATCCACTTTATTTTTTTAAGATTGAGTTGATCTCCAATAATAACATCATAACTTTCCCAATCGTTTGGTATCTCTTTAATCACCATATCTTTAAAATTATCAACAAAATTAGTTTTATTTCTCCAAAATCTTCTATAGCCACAAAACCCTATCCATTCATTATCAGGAATTTTATGAAGTAAATTTTTCCACAAATAATAGTGAAAAGTATATTCTCCATAAAATTTATTTTTATTTGAAATATTTTTACCATTTTTATCTGTAATCCATTCATTTGAGAAATGTTTCTCTCCTAATCCCACTGGCAAATATCCTAAACTTAAAATTTTATCTAAGATCTGATTATCTATACTGATGCAGTACATGTATTTAATTTTATTCATCTTAAAAAAAAGTGATTAAATTAGTTTTTTTATGTAATCAGAGTAAGAGCAATTTCCATAGAACTTAACAGCTCTCATTAGTTGTTTTTTATTAATCCATTTATTATTAAATGCAATTTCCTCTAAACATGCTATCTTAAAACCTTGTCTATTCTCAATTGCAGATACAAATGCACTTGTTTTATAAAAATCTTCAATAGATCCAGTATCCAACCACGCTCCACCCCTTCCTATCATCTCCGCAGATAGTTTTTTACTTTTTAGATATTTTTTAAGTAAATCTACAATCTCTAATTCACCTCTTTTAGATGGTTTTAATTTTTTCGCATAATCACATACTTTTTTATCAAAAAAATATAGACCTGTGATTGCTAAATCAGACAAATATTTTTTTGGTTTTTCCTGAATATTTAGAATTTTTTTTCCAGTAACTTTAGCTACTCCAAAACTTTCTGGATTATTGACTCTATGCAATAAAACTTTAGCACCGCTTTTTAATTTGGTACAATTTTTAAGTATCTTTGATAAATTTTGCCCATAAAAAAAATTGTCACCTAAAATTAAACAAACATTTTGTTTTTTTATAAATCTTTCACCCAATATGAATGCTTCAGGTAATCCATTAGGGTTTTTTTGCTCAAGATAATTAATTTTAATTCCATAATTTTTTCCATCAGGAATAATCTTTTTATATTGACTTAATTGACCTTGATTAACTATTATTAAAATATCTCTAATTCCTGCAAGCATTAATATTGACAAAGGATAGAATATCAAAGGCTTATCATGAATCGGGAGCAACTGTTTATTTACAGCTTTTGTTAAAGGACTCATTCTTGTTCCTTTTCCTCCTGCTAGAATAATTCCTTTTTTTATCATCTTTTCCCTAATCTAGTAACAATATCTCTTTTTGAAAGTGATTTATAGTATGGCTTATTTTTAAAGTACCAATTAAGTGTTAATTGTATACCTTTTGAAAAGTTTGTTCTTGGATACCATTTGAGCTCTTTTTTAATTTTATTACTATTTAGTGCATATCTAATATCGTGACCAGGCCGGTCTTTAACAAAGCAGATTTTTACTTTTTTACCTAACTTAATTATTTTTTTTGAGTTCTTTAAAATTTCTTTAGTCACCTGCAAATTATTAAGATTTTTATTTGAACCAATATTATAAAATTCTCCAATTTTTCCCTTTAAAAAAACTTTTATTAATGCTTCACAATGATCTTTAACATATATCCATTCTCTTGAATTTGTTCCTTTCCCATAAATCGGTAAAGGTCTGTTATTCATTATATTGTATATTAGTTTTGGAATTAGTTTTTCTGGATGTTGCTTAGGTCCATAATTATTTGAGCAATTAGTAATTATTGCAGGTAACTTATAAGTTTTTATGTATGAACTAACTAAATGATCTGATGCAGCTTTACTTGCTGCATATGGAGAGCTTGGTTGATAAGGGTATGTTTCACTAGTTCTTCCTTTGAGAACATCGCCATAAACTTCATCAGTTGAAATATGAATTAATTTGGAATTATTATTTTTTAAAAAATTTTTAAAAGACTCAAGCAAGTTATATACACCTACAATGTTACTTTGAATAAAACTTCCAGGATTATCAATTGATCTATCAACATGAGTCTCAGCAGCTAAATTAAAAACTCCAGAGGGTTTATATTTTATGAATACTTTTCTTAATTTCTTATTTGCAATATCAAGTTTGATAAATTTATATTTTTTAGATTTTTTAAAATCATTTGTATTATAAAAATTTGAAGAATAGGTGCCTTTATCTACATTAATAACGTAAAAATTTTTTTTTAACAGCAGTTCTATGAGATTACTTCCTATAAATCCCAACCCTCCTGTAACTACAATTTTTTTCATTTTTTGATTTTTACATTAAAAATAAATTTTAGTATAGTCGAGTATATATATATTATGTCAATAACTAGGCAAAATCTTTCAGTGATA
>MDTD01123525.1_pt1 | contig 12221 bp, 7 predicted proteins | sample 811221 | NCBI WGS metagenome assembly MDTD01 (sample SAMN05326646, study PRJNA326480) | marine metagenome | isolation source: seawater | place: Pacific Ocean: South West | collected 2011 | reverse complement strand
TACGTCGGATGTATTCGAAAGACCCGACGATTTCGATCTTTCGGCGTGGATGCAGCGCTCCTTCGGAATATGGCAGGAAGACCTTTACGACGTGGTCTGGCGCTTCAGTCCTGATGCGGCCCCTGACGCCCGGCAATTCCTGTTTCATCCGACACAGGAACTGACGGAAGAGCCGGATGGCAGTCTTGTCATCAAGTTTCGCGCCGGCGGACTGCAGGAGATGTGCTGGCACCTCTTCCGCTGGGGGGATCAGGTGGAGATCCTTACGCCCTCGATCTTGCGGGAGAAGATGGACGAGCTTGTCCGATTGGCCAACGGAACCCTCCGCCATCATCCGGACTGAGATGACACCAATTCTATCCACCCTGTTCCTTTAGATACCGCCGCCACGGAGCCGGATTTCTGCCTCCCGTCGAAAACAGGCATTGTTCGATGTATTCTGGTTCCTTGTTCAGCCGCGAGGAAAGTTCCTCAACAGCGCAGCAGAATCTCTCGAAATTGTCGGCGTTATTGTTAGGATCGACGTGAACGGGAGTTCTCATTCGCACGACGCGCGGGCCCTCAACGAGAAGGTTGATTGATCGGGACGTCCATTGATCCATGATGAACCCATCATGCTTGGGATTTGCAAAGAAAATCAATTTCGTGAAGAAGGCCGGGCCTATTCCGCAGGGTGTGCGAGTAGCCTCCGAACAGATGCGATAGCTTTCACGCCGATCCAGCCGATCACGCCTTAAACGTCCGACAACTTTTTCCCAACATCCCTCGTATTTGTACAAACGCCGCGCATGATCTCTGCGCATCCTGCCCCAAGCCAAGATTGACCAAAGAACGTCTCGATCCGCAACTGTAGGGTTGGCAGCTAGTTCCTTCAGGCTTTCGCGGGTCAGTGACAATGCATTCGCACTCTCGCCCAGAGCGGGGATTCCAACGCTTTGTGTCCAATTTAGTAGATTGGGCCCCGTCCATTCGCCGATCTCCATATTGTTCTTGAAAAAATTCAAGTGCGCTTCATTAAAAACGATGCACAATGTCATTTCCTCCAAAATCAGCAGTCAAGACAAGATAACAGGATGATGTCGGCGATGTATGATTTCCTCAAAAATCTGGCTGAGCCAACACCTCGTTGGCTTGAGGAGTATTCTGAAGCCAACGGGTTTCCGAATGAAGCGTTTTTCGGTTCTCGTATCGTTTTCTATCCTGGATCAGGTTCCGACGGCCATGCCGTGAAGGTATTTGGTTCCACACGGAGCGCCCATTGCTTCGTCTATGCGGACTATGGGATGAGCCTTGATAGACTAAAGGCTGAAATTGCTCACCCAAATCATGGGTTCCTCGGATACCATGTCTTGGCCAGTCATATCATGAGACTTGCAGACGTTTTTCCCGATGGATTGCATTCGACAGGGCACCCTCGCGCCGACAGCTTCGCCAAGGAAGAACCATTCTGTCTGTTTGCCGTTTTTGAAAGAAATGAAGAGCTCCATGACAATCACGGGGCATCCCGGTTTGCGCTGCTGTTCATCGCGGCCGATGCAATAGCCGTATACAGGTCCATGTTCTGCCAGGGTGTTGATGCAAAACCGCCTTTTGCCATCCTGCTGCAGGATCACGGGTTTGGTGGCAACTATGATCGCTTTGGCGGCGGCGGGCTCATGGAAGAGTTTGCCAGTCGCTATAGCGTTTTTCCCGATTTCCTCCTCATTGCAGACAACACGGAACCATGGGCAGACTATGCTCGCGTGCCAGGAACCCGCGGAGAACACGGTGGGATGCACAGCCATCTTCGTTATCTCTATCGACGCCTGGATTGAATCGACGTCGTAAACTTTTTCACATGAATGAGAGGCAGGACGTCGCCGCCATCAATCCACGACGGGATAGAACGGCTTGCCCCAGTTTTCGCTGGGGTGATCCATCATGAGGTCGACGAACACAGGCATCAGGAATCCAAGAATGGCCGCGCCATCGCGGACCTGAGCGCGGTTGACGCCACTGTTCCAGGTGGATCCGCCATGGACCAGCTGGTTTCGGAGGACATAGAGGCGATCGAACACAAAGCTCAGGACGCGTGCAGTGTCTCCGGCCTGGAAAGCCTGGTTGAAGGCACGCGCCGAGGTCCGCAAGCGATCCTCCCAATCCTCGTAACCTTCTATCCCGTTTTGATGCTGCCAGAATGGATTGAACACAAACCGGTTTTCTATCAGGAGCCGGACCGGACCGGAGAAGCGCTGCCACATTGCCTTGTAGATCCGCCGTTCGGCATCGAGAGCCACCAGTCGGCCAAAGTAATCCATGAAAGCGGCCCGTTCGCCCGGCGCGATCGACTGGAACTCGTTCTCGTCGGCATAGGCCGCATTGAAAGCAATCCAGAGGAAGATGAAGCGGGCATCGTGATCGTCGTCACAAGCCTCCGCTCTTCCGATCCAGCTGATCGCGCGATGGACGCGCAGACCCATGGTGCTGGGAAAGCCTGAGCGGATGGCGCGTTGTTTGTCTTTCAATACATCAAAAACTCTGTCGTCGTTCATAAAGGGGCCTCCTATTTCGAGCCATCGATACCCAAGTTCCGAAATCGTAGCAGGAGGACGGCTTGTTCCAATGATGACGAAATATTTCGCCATCCATTCGATTCAAAGGTATACAGATTGAAGTTATCGATTAGCCACAATCGGGAGATTCTATCCGTGCCATTAAGGAAAATCCATTTGATTTGCCCCGGGGGTAGAGATGTGATTGAAAATGGTCAAACATTTTCGACAGGCATATGGGTAATTTCAGAAATAATTGCCCGAGAAGCTGTAAGTAATATGGCGATTGTCGCCTTATATGAAAATCATAATACTAAATCGTACTTGCAAGGTATAGTTGTCGGATATGAAAGAGCGCAGCGATATGGAAATGTACGAATTAATATAGGAACTATACTAAAAGCAAAAAAAATAGATGAAAAACAAATATGGAATGGGAACATGTATGCAGAAAAAGCGTATGAGCGATATTAGATTATATATCGAATAAAATGCTGCGATAAATATCGTTTTCAATGAATAGATTCGGATTTTTCTTTAGATTTTAGACACATGCTGTCTAAAAACGGCGTCTCCATGGCAATCCGCATTTCGATCGCGAATTCACGTGCAGCCCGCACCGCCACTTTCATCGATAATGTCTCATCAAAGCAGAAAGCGCCATGTCCATTGATGACCTGAGCATCCTCGGGAGTGCTGAACTGGGCAAACCGGGCTTTCTGGTTCAACCGGTTGGCAAATGATACGCGCTGCTCGAAAGGCACGTCGATCCGGAAGAAGCTGTAGAACTGCAGCCACCGTGCCGACCCGGCATGCTTGATCCACATGGAAAAGCCGAGCGCGTCCCTGACATGGATATCGCCATCCTCGTCGATGACGTTGTCGACCAGGAAACGGTTCAGGCGCTCGGACAAGGTCGGCACATTGACATTATCCGCAGCGATGTAAGGTTCAAGTATTACCCACTTTCCTGCTTCCATGGGCTCCTCCTTTTCCGGACCAAAGACAGACCAGCCACCTGCCTTCAGCTTGGTAGCAAGGATGTAATCCCCGTGGGTGTCAGAATCGGTCATGCAGTCACGGGAGAGCCCAGAAGTCCCTCCGTCGATGCGGATGGACAAGGTCGCGCAATTGGTGAGGTGCGAGCACTTCCACGTGGTCTCCCCATTGGTAGAGATGCCAGGCCATTTCCAGCCAGCCGGATGCCTTGAACCGGACAATGAGGCTTCCGTCGGGCTGCCTTTCCGTTTGTTGATCCGGATGAAACCGGAACTCCATGGCTGCCGGGGCTGCTGTGGGCGAGAACTTCCAGACAACCTCCCCATACTGACTGGAGTCGTGCCAGGCGCCAAAAGCCTTTTGCGCATGGCTTGGCAGATCGAAATCGGCCGGTATTGCAAAACTGGTCTCCAGGCACTCGGCTTCCCTGATCCGGTCGACTCGGAAATGACGGATCGACCCCGGATCGTTCTCGTCCTTCAATGCCACCAGATAGCTTCGCGGTCCTTGAAGAAAGCCAAGCGGCGCAACCTTCCGCGGTTCTTCCGAGTGATCATTGTAGCGGATGGACAGGTGGAACGGCCCGCGTAGAGCGCGGTAAAGCGTTTCGGTGATTTCGGGGCGCGCCGGAGCGTAAGGACCTGGCCGCCTGACAACCCCCAACGAAGACAGCAGCGCCTCGGCATCTGTTTCCGCACGCAGAGCCGCGGGCCTGGGGAGCGTTGCAAGGAAGCGATTCCGAAGCCGATGAAGAACGGCTGCATGGTTGTTGCGGCCATTCTCCGCCGCTTCCCTGGCGGCAATATCGAGTGCCTCCAGGGCCTCCTCTTCCCTCAAGGCAAGCCGGTCAAAGCGGCGGCCGACAATCCGCCAGCGTCGTCGGCGCTCTTCATCTTCATGAACTTCCACGTCCTGGAAACAGCGTTCCAACGCATTCGTCATGCGCTGGGCTGTCCGATGCGAGCACTCGAACGCTTTCGCGATTTCATCCAGCGAAATGCCACCATGGCGAGCCGCGGCCATGGTGGCGAGTTCGATAAGCTGCCGGGCCTTTTCAAACGACATCGGATACCCATGCCAGCATTTGTCACCTTGGCAGTTTACTTTCAATTTTAGAAATATTTCAATCTCGAAAGCTGGCGTGCCGATTGCCGGAAAGATTGATTTTCAGACTGCTATTGAGAGGAAAAACATTGAATCACGAATTTGGCGATCCGCTTCGCATTGACGCTTTTGCCGTCGGACCCGGTCTGGTCGGCCTGACGATCTGCCCCGGGCGCAACTCCACTGAATGGAACTATGCGCGGAATCTCGACCATGACCTGGACGTGATTTCGAAGTGGGGCGCGAGCGCAATCCTGACGCTCGTCGAACCGCATGAACTTGATACGATGAACGTGCGGCATCTGGGAGAAGAAGCGGAAAAACGCGGTATCCGCTGGCTGCATCTGCCGATCCCTGATCTTGGCGCGCCGGATGCGGACGGGCTTGAAGCCTGGCGGCAGATCTCGCCATCAATTCACCAGATGCTCGATGCCGGTGGCCGGTTGCTCATCCACTGTCGCGGCGGGATTGGCCGCAGCGGCCTGATGGCTGCGTTTGTCCTGCTGGAGCGCGGCGATGACCTGAGAACCGCAATGGCGACCGTCCGGGAAGTCAGGCCTGGTGCCATCGAGACCTTGGAACAGGAGCGCTTTCTCGCCAGGCAGCTGTCCATGTGGAACGAGCGCGCGGAGAAGGTGCGGGCTTCGTTTTTTGGCGGCGCCATCGGAGACTCGCTTGGAGCCGAAATCGAGTTCTGGCCACTTGATGCCATTGCGCGACGGTTTCCAGGCAATGTTGACGAGTTGCTGCCCCATGCCGGGCGCATCGGCGCCATCACCGATGACACGCAGATGACGTTGTTCACTGCTGAAGGCCTGATTGATGCACAAAATGCCGGTGCTGCGAAGGACACCGACGCGGTCGTGCGCCATGTCCATCATGCCTTGTTGCGATGGTTTGTGACCCAGGGATACCCGCCTCGGATAGAGACGGCCGAGCGTGGACTGGTCACAGATCCGCGCCTGCATGTCCGGCGTGCTCCGGGAAACACCTGCATGTCTGCCTTGAACGCCGCCGAACGGGTGGGCATCGCAGCAACCAATGACTCCAAGGGCTGCGGCACCATCATGCGGGTAGCACCGGTTGCCTACGCGCGCGGGATCGATCAGGCTCAGGTTGCCTTGTCCACATCGGCCCTTACGCACGGCCACCCAGTGGGACAGACCGCGGCCGCCGCATGGGCATGTATCCTTGCTGAAGTGCTCGCCGGTCGCGAACCGGAGGACGCAGCCCGCAAGGCCGCTTCCCTGTTCGAGGACGAAACCGGTGCTGCGATTGCGAAAGCCTTGGCGGCTCCGCGAAACGGCGAAGCCGGAACGGTCGAAAGCCTTGGCGGTGGTTGGGTGGCAGAGGAAGCTCTTGCCATCGCGCTTTATGCCGTGCTGGCGTCGAACAGTTTCGAACAGGGTGTTTCCATTGCCGTGAAACACTCCGGTGACAGCGACAGCACGGGCGCCATAGCCGGAAACCTGTTGGGCCTTCTCTATCCAGACGAAGTCATGGCACACCGGTGGCGCCGTGAGATCGAATGCGCTGACCTTGTCAACCGTCTCGCATTGGAAATCGGTCGATGAAGCTGTTGGACGACCAGATCCTGCTTTCTGCGTCCGACCTGATGAAGTTCATCGGGTGTCATCATGCGACGACGCTTGATCTAAAACACATGCGAGGCACCGGGCCAGAACCACGTGCTGACGACGAAGAAGCTGAACTGCTCCAGAAACACGGAGACGCGCATGAGGCCGCTCACCTTGAACGCCTGAAAGCTGCCGGCAAGGCTGTCGTCGAGATTGAACGCGGAGACCTGGCGCGCAACGCCGAAGCAACGCGCGAATCGCTCACTGAAGGCGCGGAAGTCGTATTCCAGGGTGCATTCCTGTCGGGCAAATGGGGCGGCTGGTCGGACTTCCTGGAACGTGTGGAGCGCCCCTCTGCGCTTGGGTCCTTCAGCTACGAAGTGACCGACACCAAGCTGAAGCGCCGGCCACACCCGAAACACGTGCTGCAACTCGTCCTCTATTCCGATCTTCTGGCCGAGGTTCAGGGGCGCGCGCCCCAATTCGCCCACGTGGAGCTTGGCTCAGGCGAACGCGCGACACTGCGGCTGACCGACTATGCCCACTATGCGCGCGGCGCGCGGGCACGGCTGGAATCGTTCGTGGAAAATCCGGCCGCTACGCGTCCCGTGCCCTGCGCCGACTGCGCGCTTTGCCGTTGGTCCGACCACTGCGCCAGTGTTTGGGATACCGAGGACAGCCTCTTCAATGTGGCCAATATCAGCCGCGCACAGGTGAAGAAGTTAGAGGTTGCGGATATTACCACGATGGAGGCGCTGGCCTGCCACGACCACCCGATCCGTGGCATGGCGGAGACCACGCGCACAAAGCTTGTCACTCAGGCCCGGTTGCAACATGCCCGCAAGACCGGGGAACCTGCTTATGAACTCCGCGCACCCGAGCCGGGCAAAGGTTTCGACCTGCTGCCAGAGCCGCAGGCCGGCGACTTGTTCTACGACATCGAAGGCGATCCGCACTACGAAGGAGGGCTGGAGTACCTTCACGGCGTGTGGTGCGACGGACAATTTCACTCCTTCTGGGCGCATGATCATGCTGCCGAGGCGCGTGCGCTTGCCGACCTGCTGGCATTCTTCCGCGCGCGGCTCGACACTCATCACAATGTACGAATTTATCATTATGCGCCCTACGAGATCACCGCTCTGCGACGCCTGACCACGAAGTACGGGATCGGTGAGGCGTTTCTCGATCGACTCTTGCGCGAGCGCCGCTTCGTCGATCTCTATGCGGTCGTGCGCGGCGGCCTGATCTGCTCCGAGCCGAACTATTCCATCAAGTCGATGGAGGTTTTCTATGATCTTGTACGCGAAGGCGAGGTGAAGACGGCGGGCGGCTCGGTCGTCGCATACGAGCGTTGGCGCGAGACCGGCGACCAGTCGATCCTCGACGAGATCGAGGACTACAACCGGATTGACTGTGTATCCACGGAGAAGCTCAGGGACTGGCTAGTCAGGGTCCGCCCTGATGGCCCATGGCCGCGTCTTGCCGAAAAGGCGGGCGATAAGGAAGAAGCGGAGGATGCCGACGCAGCAAAACTGCGCTCCATGCTGGCCGCATCCGGTCTGCCCGAGGAACGGCAGCAGATGCTCTTCAAGCTCGGCCTCTTTCACAAGCGCGAGGCGAAACCGGCGCAATGGGCTGTGTTCGACAGCGCTGGGAAGGATGAGGACGAACTGATCGACGACCTCGACGCGCTTGCCGGGCTTGAGGCTCTCGGCCCGGCGGAACCGGTGCAGCGATCCATGGCGCGCACGTATCGGTTTCCACCCCAGGAAACGAAGCTGCGGGTCGGCAATAAGGCGACCGTGCCGGTTGCTGACGGACCACCAACCACCATAGAGATCACCGCGCTCGACCGGACCGCACGCGAGATCACCCTCAAGGCGGGGGCGGCCAAGGCGCATCTTCTGACAGATCGCCTGACCCTACACCCGGATTGGCCGCTCAAGACCGACGTGATCGAAGCCGCCCTGCGCGACGTGATCGCGGATCAAGGCGGGTCACGTCGGTTCACCGCCATTGAGGACTTACTATCCCGTGCGGCCCCGCGCCTCGCGACCGGCACGAAACCCGATCTGCTGGAAGGCGTTGATCCGGTTGCGGGCACGATTGCGGCCGTAGGCGCGATGGACGGCACCGTGCTGCCGATCCAGGGACCGCCAGGCACCGGCAAGACCTATGTCACCGCCCGGGCGATCCTGTCGCTCGTGCGGAAAGGCGCGCGGGTCGGCGTGACCTCGAACAGTCATGAAGCGATCCGCAATGTCCTGATGGGTTGTCTTAGGGCGATGGAGGACGAGGATCTTCCAATCTCGCCTGATCTTGTCCACAAGACTAGCGGCGAGGATGACGGCTACCCCGACGATTGCCCGGTCCGCCGTACGACTAGCAACAAAGATGCCGCGACCGGCTTGCATGTCGTCGGCGCGACGGCCTGGTTCTTTTCCCGCGACGAGAATGTGCAGGCATTTGACTGGCTCTTCGTGGACGAGGCGGGACAGGTCGGTCTCGCCAACATGGTCGCTATGGGACGCGCTGCGCGCAACATCGTGCTGGTCGGCGACCCGCGCCAGCTCCCGCAGGTGATCCAGGGCGCGCATCCGGAACCTGCCAACCTCTCCTGCCTCGATTGGTTGCTCGGCGATCACGCGACGATCCCGCCGGACCGGGGCATTTTCCTTCCCGTCTCGCGCAGGATGCACCCAAAAGTCTGCAGCTTCATCTCGGACCAGGTCTATGAGGGTCGGCTGACCAGCCACCCTGATACCGCGCTCCAGGCTGTGACCCGCACCCGGTTCCCTGAGGCGGGGGCGTTCTGGGTCCCGGTCGCGCATGAGGGCAATGCGCAGATCGCGGCCGAGGAGGTCGCCGCGATCCAGGTCGCCGTCACCAACCTTCTGCAAGGCGAATGGACGGAGAAGGACGGCACGCGCCGCCCCATGCGCGAGACTGACATCATCGTCGTCGCACCCTACAACGCGCAGGTGAATGCCCTTCGCGATGTCCTGCCGCCAGGCATTCGCGTCGGTACTGTGGACAAGTTCCAGGGACAGGAGGCGCCTGTCTGCCTCGTCTCCATGACGGCCTCATCCGCAGAGGAAACACCGCGTGGCATGGACTTCCTGTTTTCTTTGAATCGCATCAACGTGTCCGTCTCGCGCGCCAAGGGGCTGGCGCTGGTCTTCGGCGCGCCGCGTCTGCGCGAGGCGAAATGCGAGACAGTCGAGCAAATGCGGCTTGTGAATACGCTCTGTGCATTGCCTGAGTTTGGAGATTTTTGAATGTGGGAGAGTTTCGAGGCACGGCTCGATGAAAATGAACGCGACCGCCCCCTACCGCTGCGCAGGGCGCTTTTCGACGTGCTGCGCGGCTCGGGCCTGCGCCCGGGCGGCGGGGTCACTAAAAAAATGGTGTCCTTTGAATTTGGCGGAGGTGAACGACTGCTGTGGGAGATGCAGAATCCGGCCAACATCTTTCTTCATGCAAAGTGGCGCGATCGCGTCGGGGCGAACGGCTTTGCCAGCGAGCTGCGATCCTATCAGAGCGGCATCAAGGACGGTGGGCGGCATTCGGCCCTCAGCCGGGACTGGTCCTTTGGCGATGCTGATTGCATTGTCGTGCGGATAGATGATGCCGAAGCCCTGCGCCGACTGCTCGGGGCTTTGTTAATTTCTGAAGATGCGTTGGTTCTGAACCCGGCGGCGATCACGCGCTGGATCGAGCGCCTTCGCCATTTCTTTCCCGCCCTGGATCGCTTTGACCGGCCCGATCCGCATTTCGACGAGGCGGAGCGGACCTATAAGCTTGAGATCGCAACCGAGCTGAAGGCAGCGATCACGCAACCCGGATCCGATCAGGATCTCGCCGATGCGGTAAACACCGCGCTCGCCAAAAGCAATCTGCTGCAATGGCGTGCCTATTGGCCGATGTCACCGAAGGGTGATGCGGATCGTGAAAAGCTCTGGCCCGCCTTGCGCAAGCTCATCGATGCCGCGCTTGGCGCAGCCGAGGGACACGCCTTGGCACTGGAGGCCTTTGTCAACACCTGGATTGCGGCGGTCCCAAATGGCAAGCCCGATCAGGCGCGTCAGATCGGCGAATTCCTTTTCCTCCATCTTGCTCCAGAACACGGGATCTACATTCGCCACTCCGTACGCCAGGATCTCTGGCTAGAAGCTGTAGGCAGCCAGTTTCCACATCACTCGTCCATGGCCGAAACTTATCGCGACGAATTGCGCTTTATGAATGCAGTACGCCGAGCTTTTTTGGCTGACGGGCTAGCGCCGCGCGACATGATTGATGTGCAAAGCGCACTGTGGGTTGTTCATAGCTACATGGACGAAAATATCGCGACCTTGTCACGCAAAGTGGTAGAAGAAGCAATGGATGCCTTTGATAGCAATCACCAGCGTGAGGCATCTGAATCCGTATTTAGCACTTTAGACAGATCAGATGTCTACTGGGTGCGCTCTACACGCGAGCGCCCGAACCGCATCTACCCATCGAAGGCGATCGTCGATTTATTGAGCGCCGAGACGCAGAAAAATGATGGTTGGGGGCAGAAGGCCGATGCCGCCGCCCAACTTCACAACGCGGGTTATATCATCGTTGATCAAAACGATCATCCGGTGGCTGTACCGGTGGAATTCCAGCATTTGATGAGGGGTGCAGAGCGAGCTCGCCTCGTCGCGCTGAATTACTTCATCGAACCAGCACGAGATCGCGGGGAGTCCCAAGTATCAATAAAAATTGGTGATGTTTCAAAAAATCTATTCCCCAACAACCATCATCGCAACGTTTCGCAAGCATTAAAGGGCAAAGCTTTTCTGGAAATCGCAAATGTCTCCGAACCAGCACAAACTGGGGTAGACGAAAGTCCGGCAACCGTCTTCACATATCAGCTCGCCACTTCGAGAGGGCAGTCAACAATGACCCCCGATACCGTCACCACCCAAACGTCCACCACCAACCTAATACTCTACGGCCCACCCGGTACTGGTAAGACCTATGCGACAGCTTGGGAGGCAGTACGCCTTTGCCTTGGCAGCGCCATAGCCGAACCGTTACGGGATGACCGCGATGCCCTGATGACCGAGTACCGCCGCCTTGCTAGTGAAGGTCGAATTGAGTTCGTCACCTTCCACCAGTCATTTTCCTACGAAGACTTCGTCGAAGGGCTTCGGCCGACGACCGGCAGTGAACAGGAAGGTGACGCCGAAGGCGCTAGCGCTTCTGGCGGGTTCAGCCTCAAGCCCCATGCTGGTGTATTCAAGGTCATCAGCGAGAGGGCACGGCTCGACACGGGCGATGCGCCTGCCAAGCGCCTCGACCGTTCGCGCCCGATCTACAAGATTGCTCTCGGTCAGCGCGGTAACCAGGAAAGCCGAATCCGCGAAGGCCTAGATGGCGGATTGATCCATATCGGCTGGGGCGGTGATATCGACTGGTCTGACGAACGGTTCGACGATTTCGAAGAAATCCGAAAGGCGTGGAACGACCAAAAGGATCCCGACGCATCCGGCAAGGACCCCAATATCGAAATGCTCTTCGCGTTTCGGTCCGGTCTTCAAGTCGGCGACTATGTTGTCATCTCCGATGGCCGTGACAGTTATCGCGCCTTCGGACGCGTGAGCGGCGAGTATTATTTTGATGCCGATGCCGACTTCCATCCGCATCGTCGCAGCGTTGAATGGATCTGGCAGGACGACAACGGAGCGGAGCGCGCACCTTTCTACGCCAGGAACTTCCGCCGTCAGTCGGCCTATCGCCTCGATCCAAACAGGATCGATTGGGATGCGCTGGAATCGGTAGTGATCGATCCCAATGCCGAGCGTCCGGTGGCCAGCGCTCGGCCACATGTCCTCATCATCGACGAGATCAACCGTGCCAATATCTCCAAAGTCTTTGGCGAGCTGATCACACTGCTCGAAATCGACAAGCGGCTCGGTTGCGAAAACGAAGTCAGAGTTCGGCTTCCTTATTCGGGGACTAGTTTTGGGGTGCCGGCTAACTT
>MDTD01086614.1_pt1 | contig 12221 bp, 12 predicted proteins | sample 811221 | NCBI WGS metagenome assembly MDTD01 (sample SAMN05326646, study PRJNA326480) | marine metagenome | isolation source: seawater | place: Pacific Ocean: South West | collected 2011 | reverse complement strand
TTGCCTTCATTAGGGTACTTATCCAAAAATCACATAAAAAAAATTATTAAAATTAATAAAGGTAAATTTTGTAAAGAAAATTTTTCTTATAATAGTGGTAATAATGAGCATTTTTTATCAATTTCTGAATTAAAAAAATTGATCCAAAAATAAGAATTTTACATGAAGAAATTCTATCAATTGGATTAAAAAGATGGATTAACAATACCTAAAATGAAAGATCTTAAATTATTATTAAATATTAGTAAAAAATTTATCTCAAATATTTGGTATATATTATTAGCCATCTTATTATTTTCATTATTAATAAGTTTCTTAACTATTTTGCAGCCATTGCTATTTGCATCAATGGTGAATGCGCTAATGCCAAGTTTTGATTTTGAAAATTTATTAAATATCAAGAATACCCAAAGTGTTGAAAATTTTAAGTTATTTAATTTGAATTTAATTGGAGAAAAATTCTTTTTATTTATTACAAATAATATTTTTGGTGAAAAACTAACCGCACTTCAATTTTTTTATATCGCTATTCCAATTTTTCTAATTTTAGTTACTTTAATTGCTGTAATAGATTTCATTGCCAAAGCACTTTTGCATTATGCAAATACTAAACTCATATTAAATTTTAGGAAAAATTTATTTTCAAAACTATTAGATTTAGACTATGCTTATTATAAAATTATTAGCTCAGGCGACGTTATATCTAGATTAGTTCAAGACACAAGAAGAGCATCTTCAAATATATTGCCTATATACTCAACTTTTTTTACAAATTTTTTATTACTTTTATTTTATTTTACTTTTCTAGTCAGTACAAATTTATATATCACAGTAGTAAGTTTAGCTATTATATTTGTTCAATTTATAATTGTCTATTTATTAAGAAACATAATTAAAAAAATATACACAAACTTTGTAAATAGTTCAGCAAAAACACTTTCTCTTTTAACTGAAGTTTTTTCTTCAATTAAAGTAATAAAAATTTTTCAAAATAAAACTTTTCATCAAAATAATACAGAAGAATTAATGGAGAAAGAAAGGAAAAATGAATTTTTATCTAAGTCATTAGATGATGGGCTTGAGCAACTTACAAAAATAATTTCGGCAATAACAACAGTTGTAATAATTTTTCTTTTGTATAAAGAATTAAGTTCAGGAAAAATGTCTGTAGAGGGCGCTTTAATGTATTTAGTGATCGGTAGATTAATGCTAACTCCCACTCTAAGATTTATTAATATCTATACTGATGTTTTAATGGTTGCTGCTACTTATAAAAAAATTGATTATTACCAAAATTTACCAAATCAAATTGTTGAAGGAAATTCAAATATCATCAGCTTTAAAAAAAATATTAAAATTAATAAATTAAATTTTACTTATGATAATAAAGATTTTTTCACATTTGATGATTTAACAATTAATAAATATGACAAAATAGGCTTTATAGGAACAAATGGTAGCGGCAAAACAACTTTAATTGACCTCATTTTGAGACTTTTGAAACCTTTGTCTGGAAATATTGTTATTGATGATAAAGACATAAAAGAATTTACAATAAAAACATATAACTCACTTTTTGGAGTAGTTCCACAAGATCCATATCTTTTTAATGATAGCATTAAAAATAATATTATTTTTGGGAGAAAAAATATATCTGATGAACAAATTGATAAAGTAATTAAAATATCAAAAGCTAACGATTTTATTGAAATTAAAAATAAAGGCTTAAACTACATAATTGGCGAGAAAGGCACCAATCTTTCTGGAGGAGAAAAACAAAAAATTGCAATTGCTAGAGCTTTGCTCACCGATCCTGAAATTATAATTTTTGATGAAGCTATGAGTTCAGTAGATAATAGAAATATGAAGTTTATTAATGAAAATTTTAACAAAATATTCGAAGATAAAACCATGATAATTATTGGACATTCTTTTAGCGCTTTATCCATATGTAATAAGTTTGTAAAGATAGATGGAGGAAAAATACAAACTATAATAGAGAGCAAAGAAGAAATAGAGAAAAAAAATATAATTCAAAATTTATTAGGAAGTTAATGACAAAAAAATGTATTAGCAATTATTCCTGCAAGATCTAGTTGATTTTGAAATGGCTAAATTGAAATTTAAAAAAAATTATGAGTAAATATAATAATTTTTCATCAAATAGAAGTTTTGGGATTGTATTTTTTGTATTTTTTATAATAATTGGTTTTTATCCAGCAATTCATGGGAATGAAATAAATTTTTTTTTTGTAGCTATTGGTATTTTATTTCTTGTACTTGGACTATTTAATTCAAAAATTTTAACTCCTATAAATAAATTGTGGTATAAATTTGGGATTTTTTTAGGTAAAGTTATATCTCCAGTTGTTATGGCTTTTGTTTTCTTTTTTGTTGTATTTCCCACAGGAATAATTGTCAAAATTTTTAAGAAAAATTTTTTAGGACTAAAATTTGAGGAAAAGGCACAATCATATTGGATTGAAAAAATGGACTCAAAAAGTACAATGAAAGATCAGTTTTAATATGAGTTTTTTAATAGAATTTTTTAAATTTTTAAGTGTAAGAAAAAAGTATTGGTTGATGCCAATAATTATAGTTTTAGTGTTATTCGGTGGACTAATTATTTTGGCTGAAGGGACTGCTATAGCACCATTTATTTATACTATTTTTTAAGTGAAAACAGTTTTAGGCATATCTGCATTTTATCATGATAGCGCTTCAGCTATAATTAAAGATGGTGAAATTTTAGCGGCTGCACAAGAGGAAAGATTTACTAGAATTAAGCATGACTCAAGCTTTCCAAAAAACGCAATAAATTTTGTTTTGAATTTTTCAAATATAAAATTATCACAAGTTGATGCGATAGTTTTTTACGAAAAACCTTTTTTGAAATTTGAAAGACTTTTAGAAACGTATGTGGCATTTGCACCAAAAGGTTTTGCTCAATTTTCAAAAGCAATGCCAAAATGGTTAAAAGAAAAATTATTTCAAAAAATTTTTCTTAAAAAATCTTTAAAAGAAATTGATAATGAATTTAATGATGAAAAAAAAATTTATTTTTCAGAGCATCATTTAAGCCACGCAGCGAGCGCATTTTATCCTTCACCTTTTGATGAAGCAGTAATTTTAACTGCGGATGGAGTTGGTGAATGGGCAACGACCACTATAGCTATTGGCAAAGGCAAAGAATTGAATATAAAGAAAGAAATTCATTTTCCACACTCCTTGGGATTAATATATTCAGCATTTACCTATTATTCTGGTTTTAAAGTTAATAGTGGAGAATATAAACTTATGGGATTAGCGCCTTATGGCGAACCAAAGTTTGTTAATATAATTAAAGATAAAATAATTGACATTAAAGAGGATGGTTCCTTTAGGCTTAATCAGGATTATTTTAACTATGCAACAGGGTTAACTATGACAAATAAAAAATTTGAAAGGTTATTTGGTAGAAAATTTAGAGACCCTCTTAAAGAAAACCTAGAGCAGTTTCATATGGATATTGCTTCTTCAATTCAAAAAGTTACTGAAGATGTAATGATTTTAATCTGCAAAAACTTAAAAAAAGATTATGGTCAAAAAAATCTTTGCCTTGCTGGTGGGGTAGCTCTTAATTGTGTAGCAAATGGAAAGATTTTAAAGGAAGGAATTTTTGAAAATATATGGATCCAACCTGCTGCAGGAGATGCGGGAGGATCATTAGGTGCCGCACTAGCCTTTTGGCACAAAGAATTAAAAAATAATCGACAAAGCAAAAAAAATATAAATAGTGATGACATGAAAGGATCTTATTTAGGGCCAGAATATTCAAACGAAACAATCAAAAAACAGTTAATAGAGTCCGGAGCCGTGTTTGAATATTTTGAAAATGATAAAATACTCGATGTTACAGCCAGATGTATTTCAAATGGAGATGCAGTTGGTTGGTTTCAGGGAAGAATGGAATTTGGCCCAAGAGCTTTAGGCGGAAGGTCAATTCTGGGCGATCCAAGATCAGAAAATATGCAAAAAAATTTAAATCTTAAAGTAAAATACAGAGAAAGCTTCAGACCTTTTGCTCCATCAGTAATTTTTGGGGAACAAACAGAGTGGTTCGAAATGAAAGAAGATAGTCCTTACATGTTATTAGTTTCAAATATAAATATTAAAAAAATGATTGAAATGACAGGGGAACAAAAAAAATTATTTGGTATTGAAAAATTAAATATTAAAAGATCCCAAATTCCTGCTGTTACTCATGTTGATTATACTGCAAGAATTCAAAGTGTTCACAATGAAACAAATCCAAAATATTACAATTTAATTAAAAAATTTAAAGAAATCACAGGCTGCCCAGTTGTGGTTAATACCTCTTTTAATGTTAGAGGGGAGCCAATAGTCAACACACCTATAGATGCATTTAATTGTTTTATGGGAACAGAACTCGATAAACTTGTCATAGGTAATTATTTTTTGGAAAAATCAAAACAAAACCCAAATTTAAAAAAAGATTATAAGAAAAATTTTGAATTGGACTAATAATATATATTTTTTAATATGATAAAAAAATACTTTTCCCCAGTCCTATTAATTATTTCACTTTTTTTGTTAGTTTACACTATTTATAAATCTGAAATTCGTTGGGATGGTGCTAATAGAGACTATTATTTTACATATTATACACTTTCATCAGTATTTATTTTTTTTTCTATTATCTCTTTTTTTTTTAACGAAAAAGTAAAAATTTATTTTTTAATTTTAATTACAAGCATTATTTCATCTCTTTATATTTTTGAAGTCTATTTGACTTACGCGGAGATTAATAAAAAAAATATTGATGATAATAAATTAAAAAGGAAAATGTTAGTCTACAAGCTAAAAAGTGGAAATGATTATGACACGAGATCAACTATAGAGGTTTTTGAATCATTAAAGGCAGATGATAAAAAAATTGTTTTACCCGTCCATCCCTCAACTTATTTGTCAAACGAGGACGTGGAAATATTTCCACTTTCAGGAATTTCTAATTCCAAAACTCTAAATTGTAATGAAAACGGATTTTACTCAATTTATCAAAGTGATAGATTTGGATTTAATAACCCTGATACAGAGTGGGATAAAGAAAAACTTGAATACCTTTTAGTCGGTGATTCCATGTTACATGGTGATTGTGTAAACAGGCCAGATGATATTACATCTGTATTAAGAAAACTTTCAGGAAAATCTGCAATTAATCTTGGATATGGTGGTAATGGACCATTGATAGAATTTGCAACTTTAAGAGAATATTTAAGGCCAAATGTTAAAAATGTTTTGTGGTTATACTACGAAGACAATGACTTAAAAAACATAGGATGGGAGCTACAATCTAAAATTATTTCTAAATATTTAAAAAATGATGAGTTCAGCCAAAATTTAAAATCTAAACAAGATTATATTAATTTAATTTCAATAAAAAAAATTGAAAATGCTTTAAAATTAAAAAAAAATGAAAATAAAGAAGTCAAGAAAAAATTTTATTTTTCCGATCTAATTTTATTTATTAAAATAAGTAAAACAAGAAAAGTTTTTAACAACTACTTGCCAAGAAAATACAAACCTAAATTTATAATTCCAAAACCCCCAAATGAATTTAAAGAAATTTTAAAAAAAGCAAAAGCATTGTCCGTATCAAATAAATCAAACTTTTATTTTGTTTATTTGCCTGGATATGAAAGGTATAAGAGAAAATTAGATATCTCGTACGTGGATATAAAAAATATTGTAGAAGAATTAAATATTCCTTTTATCGATATTCACGAAGAAGTTTTTAATAAAGAAAAAACCCCGTTGCAATTATTTCCTTTTGAAGATAGAGGACATTATAATATTGCTGGATACAATAAAGTTGCTGAAGAAATTTATAATTTTATTCTTAATAATTAGAATTAGTTTAATAAATACTATAAGAGTATATATTGAACGATTTATGCATAATAAATATTAAATCTTTTTATGAATAAATAGAAAAATATGAAAAATCATATTATTATTTAACATAAGAAGTAATTAAAACCTTTTATAAAGATGTTTCTAAGACTAGATTTAAAATATAAGAAAATGAGTACTAACTTATTTAAGTTTTAATCGAAATAATGAACGCGAAAATAATTTGGTTAACAGGTTTATCTGGCGCTGGTAAAACAACAATATCAAACGCTTTATATAGAAAAATTAAATCAAAAAAATTTAAAGTAAAACAAATTGATGGAGATAACTTTAGAAAAAAAAGAAGTAATAAAAATTCATTTTCAAGAAAAAATATTATTAAAAATAATATATCTATAATTAGTTACGTAAAAAAAATAAAAAATAAATATGATTTTATTTTAGTTTCAGTAATATCTCCGATTCTTAAAACTCGTGTATTTGCGAAAAGAACCTTTAAAAAAAAATATTATGAAGTTTATGTTTATTGTGGATTAAAAACATTAATTAAAAGGGATACAAAAGGTTTATACAAAAAAGCAAAAGAAAAAATTATTAAAAATTTAATTGGTTTTAATTCTGAAATAAAATATGAAAAATCAAAATATAAAAAAATTTTGATTAACACCAAAAATTTAAACTTAAACAAATCAGTAAAAAAAATTTATGACAATGTTGAATTATAACTTTTTAAAATAAAAAGATTAGTATTTTATTTATGATTTTTTGCCTAATTCTTGTAGCCCTCATGAAAATTTTGGAACGTTCCTATGTATATTGCAGTTTTTTTCTTCTAATTAAATACCATATTTACAAATTTTAAATAATCATTATTAAGATGATATAAATAATTTATTAATTAAAATTCATGATTAGTCTCGAAAAATCTTTTAAAAAAAAAGGTTATGTTATCATTGATATAAGAGATAAAAGTTTTTTTAAAAAAATTTATGAAGAAATTAATAAATCAAAAATTTTAAGTATAAATAATAATAAAAAGTTTAGTTCAAAGTGCATTGAGCTTCAAAAAAAAATTTATAAAACAAAACATCACATTAAAGTATTAAAAGACAATTTTTCTGACATAAAAAAGGCTATTGGTGTAAAAAGTAAAAAAGAACTTGCTATTACTACTTTTGTTCATTTTAGGGGTGTTAAAAAAAAAACAAAAAAAGGAAAAAGAAAATTTGTAGGTCTCCATAGAGAAACTTTTTACTCAGATTTTGATTATACAAAACATCAGATTAATATATCTTTACCTATTCAGAATTATAATAAAAACAATAGTTTAAAAATAATTTCAGGATCACATAAGATTCCTGACAAAAAAATTTTAACAAAAAAACTTAGTAGCTTTGAATCGGGGGTTAAAAAATTTTCAGTTGATCATAGACTTGGATTACCTTACAATCCAAAAGTAATTGTATCAGGCATTAATACCTCAAAAGCAAGAAGGACAAATCTTAAAACAGGACAAATTATTTTATTTAGCGCCATGTTAATTCATGGAAATGGAAGTAATAATTATTCAAAACCTAGATTTAGTATTGATTTTGGTTTAATTAAAAAAAAATATTTAAAAGGAAAGAAAATTAAAGACCATAGCCATATTTCTTATGCAAAAAACAAAAAATACTGGTCATCACTATAAAAATTTAAATTAAAATTATAATGAAAAAAAAAAATTACAAAATTAAAATTTTATGCACCTTAGGTCCGTCTACCTTAAACTATAAGTTTATAAAATTTGCACTTAAAAACAAGGTATCCCTCCTAAGATTAAATTTATCTCATATAAAACTAAACCAACTAGATGTGCTTCTTTCGTCAAAACTTAAAAAATATAAAAATAAAATTTGTATTGATACAGAAGGTGCTCAAATTAGAACCAAAATTTCAAAAAAAATTTTTTATAAAAAAAATTCTTATGGAAAAATTTATGATAAAGGCAATAAATTTTCTTTATATCCAGAAAATGTATTTGAAAAATTAAAAGTAAATGATCATCTGGATATTGGTTTTGAAGGATTAAAAATTAGGTTAATAAAAAAAAGCGACAATAATTTTAGTTTTATCACAATTAAATCAGGTTATTTAGAAAAAAATAAAGGTGTCCACGTTTATAATAGAAAAATAAATTTAGACTATATTACCAAGAAAGATGAAAAGGCAATAGAAATTGCAAAAAAACATAAAATAAAAAATTTTGCGCTTTCGTTTACTAATTCTGTAAGTGATATCAAAAAATTTAATAAACTATTACCTAATGCTACTAAAATTTATAAAATCGAAACAAAAAAAACTTTGCAGAATATATCAAATATTCTTAAAGAAGGAGAAAGTTTTTTAATAGATAGAGGCGATTTATCAAAAGAAATTGGGATAGAGCAAATTCCAGTGGCCCAAAGAAAAATCTTAAAGATTTCTAAAAAATATCCACACAAAAATATATATATTGCCACTAACTTTTTGGAGAGTATGATTGAAAACCCTTTTCCAACAAGAGCTGAGGTGAACGATATATTTAATGCGTTAGAAATGGGATCCAAAGGCTTAGTATTAGCAGCAGAAACCGCAATAGGAAAGCATCCAACTGAATGTGTAAAATTAATTAAGAAAATTATTTCAACTTACAAATCATACAAGCCTTAGATACTTTTATTCCATATAAGAAAGATTATAATCAAAAAAATTACACATCTCACTGATGTTATATTTTTTAAAGTTATATAAATATATTTCCTTTAGACATTTGGGTAAATTTTTCCAAATTTCTTCAGCCTTAATTGGATTTTTTCTGTGTACACCCACTCTGTCAATTTTATCAAAACTTAACTGACTCATTAGTAAGTTATTTGCACCTTCGTCCTTTTCAATTTTGTTTAAAAGTTTATTTTGAAAATATTCTTTACTCTTAACAAGTTCTTCCATTTTTAATCCTTGAACTTCATTTTTACAGTTTCTGAACAGGTCCAATTCTTTCTCGAAAAAATTTCTACACATAGCGTCAAAGTATTTAATTATATAATCTTTTTCATCGAAACTTTTGGAACTATTCTCATAATCATTTTTATTTTTCATTTTTAAAACCAAGTTTTTTAAATTTTTATAAATTAGATTATTTTTTGGAATGATTTTGTAAAATTTACTAAATGATTTTAAAAATTTCAAATTATCATTCGGAGAGTTTCCCTCCAAGTAATTTCTTGAAACCTCTGTGTCATCGAAAAGAGAAATTACATGCTGAAATATATTCTCATTATCTATTTTTTTATAATCTTTATAAATTCCATGCCACAAATCTGCAATAAATACACTGTGGATTCTCTCCAATGGTTCTCTAGTGATATATAAAAAAACACCACCATTTTCTTCACAATCTTTTTTAATTACTGTTCCATGATATCCATGTATTGATCCAAAATTAAGTAAACCTCTACAGGATTCTTCACATATTAATAAACTTTCGATATATTTTTTAGGAGGCATATATTTCACCCAACTATGCTTTGGGTAAGCTTTATTAGGTTCAATAGGAGGAAATGATCGAGACGAAGTAAAACATGTTATTTTACCATGTTTGTTAAGTACATTCGCAACCCAGTTGTTAGCACTTGATCCTCTAGATGAAATATAAAACATTTTTACCTTTAATTTGAATTTTTCAACATAACATTATCATATTTTTGAAATAATCTTATATTTGGTTTTGTATTTTTAAATACAGTTGTATTAGAACCAACTGATACATTTTTTTTAATTTCAATATTATTAACCACCACACAATTTGCACCTAAAAAAACGTTGTTTCCAATTTTACATTTTCCAAGTATTTTAACACCTGGAGCAATAAAACAATTTTTTCCAATTTTAGTATCATGTCCTATTGAAACATTATTGTGAATTATTGTTTGATCTCCAATTTCTACATTGTCACCTAAAAAAGTATAATCAAATATTGCAATACCTTTTCCAAGTTTACAATTACCTAAAGATGCTTTGTTGGAAATTAGGTTTATAAAATTTACTTTATATTTTAAAAGTTTTTTTGTTGCTTTATTTCTTAAAGTCATATTTTTTCCAACTGAATTAAATACTAAATATTTTTTATTTTTTCTTAAAATATTCCATTTTCCTAGTATTAAACAATTCTTTTTTTTTTTGATTTTATCATCAATAAATCCAACAAAATATTTTTTTAAATTATTATTATTATTTATTAAAGTTAAAATGTCATTAAAACCAACACCAGCAACTACAAATTTTTTATTTTTCATTTTTCTAAATCTTTAATTTTTTAACATAGCTAGAGTACTGCATACCTCTTCCCCACCATACTTTAAAATCAATAAATAATTTTCCTTTATTGTTTTTGATATATTTGGGTAAATCAACAATATAGTTTTTAATAGATTTTTTTGTTTGTTTAAATTCATTAGGAAGTAAATTATTTAACTTTTCTAAATTTTTTAAAAATTCACTTATTTGTTTATAATTGTTATCTTTAATTATTTTATTATGAATGAGAATTATTTTTTTTGAAAGTTTTTCCATATTTTTAATTTTTTTTAATGTATTTTTTTTTAGTCTAAAATTTTTAAATTCTAACCTATAATCAATTAAAAAAAGAGAATTTAAAATATGCTGCTTTTTATAAAGTTTATTTGTGTGATTTTGGTTTTTTATATGTTTGTGCCAAGTGTCGTCGATTAAAAACTTTGGATGACTATTATAAAAATAAAAATTTTTTTCTAAGCATTTTAAAGTTTCCAAGGTATCAAAGTCATACTTATTTTTAAATGAATGGTCATGCAAAATTACGTCAGAAACCCAATCTTTAACAGGCCTTGTTGTAGTTTTTAAGGTTGCAAGATGGGATTTAAAAATTTTACATGATGTTTTTAATCTATTTTCAAAACCAATACTTGAGTTATATAGCTTGATCCGCAATAATCTTCTACAAACTTCAGACAGCAAAGAAAAAGGTGAATGTGTAGTTGTTATTAGCACCCCTCCATTTTTAACACATTTTGAAATTATCTTAAGCATTTTGTTAGGATATTTTTGATTTGGTATTGTTCCCTCAACAATTGCTATGTCATACTTTTTTTTAGTTTTAAAATTAAAAATATCTCCTTTAATTAATTTTATTACTTTAGCATTGATTTTTTTATTTTTTATTTTTTTTCTTAATTCGTAGACACTTTTTTCTGATCCATCAACAAATGTGTAGCTTCGAGGTCGAAAAAAACTTGTTGCTTGTGCATTCCACCCACCCCCAGGACCAAACTCAATAATGTTTTTGTTGCTAAAAAAAGATAAAGGAATCCCAAGATTAGAATACAAGTGATTTCTTTGGTATAAAAAACTCTTTACATCTTTTACATTTTGAGATGTAGGAATAATGTTGTATTTATTATAAAAATCTATAAATGGTTTTTTCATTAAATAATTTTTTAAATTACTTGTAAGAAGATAAAAATGATTTGCAACTAAAGAATACGTAATGTTTAAAGAAAAAAATACATATAATCCACTTAAAGAATATCTAGATAAAAAAATGGAAACAACAATGGGTCTTATGTATAGCTTTACATGGAACAACGATCCCAAGCATGTTGGTTTCACAATTTCAAGATATAAATTTGTTTCAAAAATGTTAGAAGGAAAAAAAAATGTTCTAGAAGTTGGTTGTTGCGACGGGTGGCCTTCTAGAGTTGTAAAAAGTTCTGTAAAAAAACTTACCGCGGTTGATTTTGACCCAAAATTTATTGAAATAGCAAAAAGTAATATGTCAAAAAAATATAAAACTAATTTTTTAGTTCATGACATGACAAAATCTCCACTTCTAAAAAAAAAATTTGATTCTATTTATTCTGTTGACGTTTTAGAACATATACCCAAGAAAAAAGAAAAAAAATTTATTAAAAATATTTTATTTAACTTAGACAAAAAAGGATCCTTAATTATCGGCACTCCATCAAAAGAATCACAAGGAAGTCCAAAATTTAGAAAAGCAAAAGGACACATTAATTGTAAAACAGGATATGAGTTAAAAAAGATGCTAAGCAAACATTTTTCAAATGTTTTTTTATTTTTAATGAATGATGAATTAATACATACCGGTATGCCAAAGTTATCAAATTATTTGTTTTGTATTTGTACAAATAAAAAATAAATATTTCATTTCTTATCTAAATTAAACTAACTTAACCACTCCTCATTCTTTTTTAAAAATGATACTGAAATTTTCCCTAAAATTTCTTTTT
>MDTD01047506.1_pt1 | contig 12221 bp, 14 predicted proteins | sample 811221 | NCBI WGS metagenome assembly MDTD01 (sample SAMN05326646, study PRJNA326480) | marine metagenome | isolation source: seawater | place: Pacific Ocean: South West | collected 2011 | reverse complement strand
TGATGTACTCAGTATTACTGAACCACAATCTGAATGTTCTTTTAAAATCCCATATGATAACTTAGCCACATCTTCAGAATAGATGAACTCTCTCAATGGCTTACCACTACCCCAAACTACAAAGTCACTATTTGTCTCTCTCGCCTCATAACACTTAGATATGAGTGCAGGTATTACATGCCCATTTTCGACATCAAATAAATCATTCGGTCCGTAGATATTTGAAGGTATTACACTACAATACTTTAACCCATATTGTTCACCATATGCCTTTATCTGTACATCTGCCATTCTCTTTGCATAAGCATAGGCATCATTACTCCAATGTGGTGGACCGAGATGTACTTTATCTTCAGTAAGTGGGTATTCTACATCGTCAGGAAAAACACAAGTCGATAAAAAACAAACCAACTTCTCAATACCATATCTCCTAGACATTTCAATGACATTGGTATTCATTGTGATGTTGTCATAGAAGAAACTACCTTTGTGATTCATATTACCACCCAAACCACCAACTCTGGCAGCACAATGTATTAATGACTTCACATCACCATCTTTGGTTAATCGACTAAACAACCTTTCAGTCTGTGTTGAGTCTCTTAAATCACAATCTTTGGATGATAAACTAATAACATCTCCACCAAACTGCGAACCAACTAAACCACTACCACCTGTGACTATTGTATTACTTTGTACTCGTACCATAAACCTTATCTAAATCTAACTTAATAGTTCTATCACCATAATACTTTAACCAATGTTCTACCATCTCATCTATCATAGTCTCAAAAGTATATTCAGGTGTCCAACCCAACTCTTTCCTCAACTTCGATGAGTCTCCTTTTAAATCTCTTAACTCCTCAGGTCTGAAATGTTTCTCATCTATGACAACATAGTCTTCATATGACAACCCTAACCTTTTAAATGTATATTCACATAAGTCTCTAACAGAATGTGAAATGCCAGTGGCACAAACATAATCATCAGGTGTGTCTGTCTGCAACATCATCCACATTGCCTTTACATAATCTTTAGCGTGTCCCCAATCTCTAGTTGCATCTAAGTTACCTAAGTGTAGTTTATCTTGTAATCCTAACTTTATTCTAACCGCAGCTTTTACTACTTTATTGGTTACAAAGTTAGTACCTCTTCTCGGTGACTCATGATTGAAGAGTATTCCATTCCATACTTTCATCCCATATGAGTTTCTGTAGTTTCTACAAATGTTGTATGAGAATACTTTAGCACAACCATATGGACTAACAGGGTTCAATGGTGTTGACTCTCTTTGGTATCCATCTTCATCAATGTTATTACCGAACATCTCTGATGATGATGCTTGATATACCTTTGATTGTGGTGACACCATCTTTATTGCTTCTAATAAGTTTAATGTACCAACACCAGTTACATTTGCAGTATATACTGGTTGATCAAAACTAACCCTTACATGTGACTGAGCAGCTAAGTTATATACCTCATCAGGTTGTACTTTCTGTAATACCCTCACCAATGAAGCCATATCAGTTAAATCACCATACTCCAATGTTATCTTACCTGTTGATCTTAAATGTTCAATCCTTGTTGATTGGGTCTCTGAAACTGAGTTTCTTTTTACAATACCGAATACTTCATACCCTTTATCTAATAAAAACTCTGCCAAATACGAACCATCCTGTCCGTTTATTCCTGTTATTAAAACTCTACTCATGTTTATTAAAATTTATAATGAAACTTATTTATTTCATTTATGAAATTATCACTAACTATATTTTTAGTAGTATCATCATAATATTGGTGATACTTTTTATCTTTCCTTAGAAACTTTTCTTTATTGAGTACCTCATAAGGTACTCCTACCATATCACAAAACTTCTGATAATCATTTTCTAAATTCTCATACATTATAAAAAAATCAACAACACATTCGTCATCAATGTGATAATAATCCCAACATTTTGGTAACCACTTCTCTTTATTCATATTCTTATTATGTACCCACCCATCAAAAGACATAGTTACGTTTTGATATTTCTTAGTGTAGTGGTACATTGAAACTGTCTTGTCCCAAGGATTCCTTTCTGCTGTGACTTTTAAATAACTGTCCCATATATCTTTAGGTATGTTGTCTTTGACATATGATATTTTATCATGTGTCCCAAAATTAGCCAACCCATTATTAACCTTATTATAATTCCTAGCTTTATATTTTCGATTACTAAGTTGACCCATTGGTGTTATTATATCGTCTTTACCACAATGTTTTTCTATTGTAGACTGTATAGAAGAACCTGCTGTCTTTTTAGTTTTAATAAAAATGAACTTATATTTGTGTGATATTATCATAAGTCACTTATTCTTTTTGTTAAACTTTCATAACCATATTCTTCACAAAAAACATCCAATTCCTCTATTAACATATCATCAACTTTACCCCAAGGAAATGATTTATATTTTATATTTTTATCATCCTTTCGACTATTCAGATTGTAGGTACTATGATTAACCTTAACTAACTCCAGAGATTTTAAATACTCTTCAATTTTATCAGCATCTTCAACCCTAAAAAATAAATCAACACCATTAGTTTTTATGAGTCCATTCCAACCCAAATAAGATTTAACAGTGACGTTGAATATATTATTGTCTTCTATTTTCAATATTCTTTTTCTAAAATTTAAAGATTCTACCATAAATCTATATGCCCAATGTTTTTTATTATCACCATTAGGGGTTTCTGTAAAATATATAGATGGTATCGCCTTAAATGGATCCCTAACATTTTGTATTTTAGTTTTGAATCTAAAGTCCGACCTTACTTTACCATTAAGATCCTTTTTACCAAAATCAGGAATTTGATTTTCAGATGCATAAAACCAACAAGAAGTCCCATCTTTACCAATTCTCTCATGTGGGACATCAAGGTTAAAACTTTTAAAAATTTCAGACATAAACCCAGTACCACATCTCGGATGACCTACCAGTAAAAATCTCTTATCTACCATCCTAGTTCTTTTAATATTCTTTGGTGTTGTCCCGGTCCATTACCTTTACCTCTACAACTCCAATATAGCGATTCTATTATATTTTTATCATTTAATTTTTCATGTTTTTTTAAAAAACTAAATGGTATATTTTTTATTTGAGTAATCAATGATATAGATAGTTGTTCACATTGTCTATTAATATCCCCTCTCACTTCCTTTGAATCTTTAATCTCATCACACATTCGTTTCCACTCATCTACCATCCCGACATAATGTACTTCTTTGGGTATTGACAAAAACCCTATTTGATTATTAGTCATTTGAGGTGTGATATTCTCTATGAACTTAGAAAGTCCAATATAGTCGTTAACACCTTTAGGTCCATTATTTATCTTATGAGATTCACTTAAATATGTTATTCCCTTATCCATAATTTTAGGTAAAGAGTACCACAAAGAATCAGCATCTACTATTACAAAATCTTCTTTTTGGAAGTATTCTTCAAATATCAATATCTTACCATATTGCCAATATTTAGATATATCTATTTCTCTGACTGACACCTTAGACTTGTTTTTTATTTTGTCTTTATTGTTCTCATAAAAACTTAGACACTTATCATCGACATAAAAAACAAAACATTGTTCACTATCTAATCTGTGATAGGAATTGACGTTATTAATTGCCAATTTTAAATAATTCTCATCTAATATTGTTAAAATATTGTATATCATTTTTTATAAATAAAGTTACTACACCCCTTACAGGTTTTTGATTTAACTAATATATCGGGTTCTCTGCCAAAAAACTCTATAACTGCCTTTTTTACATTCAAATTATTACCTTCATAATCATGACCCGAAATATAACCTTCTTTTTTTATCTTTGGGTATAGTTCTTTCAAATCAGTCATAACCCCCTCTTTAGAATGGTCACCATCGATATATAATACATCAATAGACTCATCATCAAAAATATCACATGTTTTATCATCTCTGAGGATTGCCTCAATGTTTTGTATATTTTTACTATTTAAGTTATCAATTGCACTTTTAACAATATCAAGAGAATACACCTTCTTAAAATGCTTAGAAAAGGCAATACTAGATGTCCCTTTCCAAATACCAACTTCTATTATAGTATTCTTTTCACAATCCATCTTACCAATCATAGATGTGAGTTCTTTTACCCTATCATTGAATTTCTTATCCGCTTTACTATAGTCCCAATAATCACTCATACTTTTTTATTTTACCATCCAAGAACAATTCCACAAATGAACACAATTTGTTTCACCTTTTATGTAATTTTGATAATTATTACCTTTAACCTTATCATGTGGTTTATTTGAAAACGGGAAGAAGTATGTAACAGGAAATATACACTTATTTCCCATTTCTGATTTAAAATATTTATCTGTCAAATAATAAGGACCTGTAGTTCTAATCACTTCCATTGCATTGTGGTATGATATTTCTTCAATTTCATTCAAATGACAAATTAATTCATTACCACCACTTGACCCAATTAAACTATTCATTATTACTGGCTTTTTATCATAAGTCAATCCTGCAAAAAAATCTAAAGTTAACATCTTATCGTCAAACATCTTAATGTATTTAAAATCTGTATCTAAATACACACCACCATAGTCTTCTAATATTTGTAATCTTATTATGTCTGATTTTTGACCTACACTTTTAGTCCTTTCAAATATATTGTTATTTCTTATTTCATACTGTTTAACTTCCTCATTACCCCAAAACATATACTCCCAACCTTGTTTTTTACATTCATCTTCCCACTCATCACATAATCTCTTTTCTTCATCAGGTATCTTACCACCAATCCACACTTGATGAATTATTTTAGGTATTTTTTGAATGTCATTTGTTGATCCCAAATATCTATCATATTCTTCTTTTAGGGTTTGCCAACTTTCTGATCCATCTTTCATGTAATTTTTAGATACACTCATACTTTGTTTAAAATCTACCATACTAAAATAACATTTTTTCTACCGGTCTTAGGGACTTCAGCTTTAACCTTAACATCTTTACCATATTTTTTCAATATAGAAATAAATTCATCCAAACCATACCCATTAAACTGATTATGAGTAATGTAACCGTGTTTAGACTTAGATAAAATATTATCAATATAATGACTTTGTACTTCTTTATTACATTCAGAAATTGCGTAATTACTAATAACTAAATCATAAAAATCCTCATAAATAAATTCACTATCTTTACCATTTACAAACTCATAAGCATCTTTAATCTCAAGTACCCCCAAATATCTCTCAATCAATGATAAAACTTCAGGTAAATCCACAAATGTATATTTTAAAGGTTTGAATAACTGTCTCATTACTGTATATTGACCACCATAACCACAACCAATTTCAATTATCCTACTCCCCTCTATTTGGGTATTGTTTTTAATATCCTGAAGTACCTTAACATATCTTAATGTGGTGGGTGACATATTACCAAACTTACCATATTTGTAAGTTTTAGGATTACCTACTTTATCATTAATTTTGAACTTATGTAGATTATCCTTTATGGTAGTATCTACAATTTCGTTCAAATATAATTGACCTTGTATTTGACTCACATGTTCTAAAATGCCAGTATATTTTTTATTTTGTTTAAAATTTTGAAATATACTATCGTTTTTGGAAGCTTCGTCTACTACGCTAACATACTCATGCTTCATTTCAGATGTTGATGTATATTGACTCATATTAAATATATTTAAAGTATTTGCTCTTTATATCATAAGGGTAAAAAAGATTGTCCTTACTTTTATTATGGTTATGATTCATCCACCTATCTGGTGCAATTATCATTTCTGACTCATTAGAACCTAACCAAGCCGCCCACCAAGAAAAACTAGAATTACTTATTATTTTATATTTAGAATACTGGATGGTAGTAAAATCAGTTTTAATGTCATTACTTATTACTATATCACCTTTGAACTTTTGTTTAGCTAAAGGTACATTATCTGTAATTATAACAAATTTTATCGTATTTTTAAAGTCTAAAATCTGTTTTTTTGCCTTAATGAAGAATTCGTCTTTTGGTGTATATCTTTCTCTCAAATACCCGTCCTGTGCTCTATAATGAATCACACAATAGTCTTCATTTATATATTCACTGTTAGGTTTATCTAACCTAAACCATTCCCTAATCTCGTCTTCCCAACCTTCAAAATATTTCTCTGACTGCCACCAACCTTCTAAATGTGTACCATCACCAACATCAAAGACACTACTACTATATGTTTGTTTTTTCTCTACAAATAAACCTTTCTGTCTATGGTAGGGCAACCCTAAAGAACAATCAAATATATTTTGACCTAACCACCCATTCTTAACACTATTACCCTTATTGGGTTTTTGATTCGGTATGCAGTAGTCAAATCCATTTTTTTCTGCCACCACCCTACACAAAGCATACTGAAACATATGATTACCTAACCTACCATCTAAACCAATACTGATCATCTTACACTTATAATACTTTATGGAAGTTTTTTATTACCCCTATTGGTGACAAGTAGTTCTCCCATATTTTTCTATTGTTTTTTTGCATCTCAAATAAATTATTATTCAAATAAAAATTTTCAATGTCCCTCACCATAGAATTGACATCCTTAATGAAAACTGAGCACCTTTCCCAATCAATTAAGCCCTCAAAAGGTAAAACTAAATCACTATCGATAATTATAGGTATTCTCCCCATCATCATAGTCTCATACACTCTATAAGAGAAATTACCACCACCTCTTATACACAGATTAAAAACATTTTTATCCATATTTTGATAAAATTCCTTAACCACCTGTGCTTTGGTTTTCCCATTTTCAATACCAGGCCAAGCAATTTTACGAATTATGAAATTAGTTTCTATTTTAGACTTTTCTAATTGACTAATAACCAACCTCCTTAGTGGCGTAATTATCTGCCCACAGAAGCCAATATTCATTTTCGGATCCTGAATATATCTACCCTCAAATGTATCATCCTTAAAACAAGGTAAAGATCTTTCATAACTTTTCTGTTTTGATCGATAAAATGAAGTTCTAAAGACATATGAACTATCTACGTTGATGTCTTCGTCTGAATCATCAATATGGAATATCAATACTTTCTTATTATATGATTTTGCTTCGTCAATAATCTGAGTATTGTTAGGGTTTCTCCTATCCCATTTATATGGTAAAACAACATAATCACAATTTTCAATGTCGGAATATTGTACATACTCCCCACCTAAAGGAATTGCATCTTTAAATCTACTTTCACCTACAAATTTATCCTTTACTAATGGTGATAATATGACTAACTCACTGGTTGGTTTAAGTAATGTCTTATTGAAATGTAATTTCACCATATCCAAAATATTCAACATCTTTCTCATACGCCTCTCGTAACATATTCCAAGTTTTTTCATTATAATAGTCCTTATAATGGGTATGTTTAGATTTAACTAAATGCGGTAAACTACCAGCAATATTAAGTGTACTCTGTAAAGAGTTTATCTCATCATGTAAATCTTCAAACTTACCAATATGATTAAGCGTGATTGGACTACTTTGATCTCCATTTTCGCTAAAAAATGTATATTGTGGTTTACAATCTTCATTAACCCTCCATATTAGATATTCTTCATACGTTTTGAAAGACTTTACTAAATTGTGTTGAAAATGTCCTCTATCCATTAGCATGTAATGATAAAGAGATACCTGCCAATCCCAAGGATTCCTAACAAAACCAAAAGTATAATAGTCATCATACTTACTCTTACCATATTTATCAAGATACTGATGTACTTTAAAATGCTTACCATCCCTAGCTAACGTACTATACGGTTTAAGTATTTGACTCAAAGATGTCCCTGCCGTCTTATAAAGATGGAAAAATATAAATTTTTTATTATCCGATAATATCATTTTTCTTTAAAATTTCAATAGTAGTGTTGAAGCTCCCTTCTATTGAGCAATTTTCCTCATACCATTTTATGCAATTATTACTCATCTCTTCCCACTGACTTTTTGTTATGTTGTTGATTTTATTCTTTATTTCTAAAGGGTTATTGACTTTAATATAATGTACATCTTCTAACAATGGACGATAATAAGACAAATCAACCAAAGGTGTCATAATAGGAACAACACCCAAACACATCAATTCTACCTCCCTATTACATTTAGGACCGTAACCACTTAAACATAATCCATATTTACTATCACTCAATAATTCTAAATATTCTTTTTGTGTGTACTTATATTCCACAATTGGGTATCCCTGAGATATTGGCATTTCAAATTTTTCAATGACATCTGACCACCTTAAACTACTTCTTTTTTTTAACTGTATGGGATTTTCCACTTTACCTAAAAATATACTTTCAATGTGTCTATCATCCCATCCCTTTCTATTTTTTTTGATCTCTTCCATTAATGTAGGTCTCCTACCCCAAAATATCCAAGGTGAAGAATTAGGTAACTTAGGTACTGTATTACCAAATAATGCAAACTTATAAACATCTCTATTTGGGTTAAACCACTGAAGTGTTGGTTTGTCATATAATAACACATCATTAACTCCATTTAACCAACAATTAGAAGTATTATCCATCACCAAATCAACATACCCTTTCTCATCCCACAACTTAGCCAATTCTCTAAACGTATCTCCAGAATGCCCATCGTTTGATGGTAATATTAACTTATACTTTTTCATAAATAAAATTCTTTCAATACTTTATCACTTTCTAATATCGTTAACATCTCCTTTAACTTTGTATTTTTAGATAATATGTTTTTTAAATCCTCACCTCTAACGTCAATAGGCTCACCTGACCATTCTGTGTAACTATCCAATAACCGTAACACACTTTGTGATAAGTCAATATTAACATTTTTACCATAATATTCCTCATCAAAACTATCGCAGTCGATTAAGGGATTCGCAATGTAGTGATTTTTACTATTCAATCTACTATCTAAAAATTTATCACTTGTGTATTTATTATCTTTAGTGAAAGTTCTTATTAGATAATTCTGATCAACTCCCCAATTACTTGTAGAGTATTTATCTAAAAAAATGTCAAAATTATCTGATAAATCTATTTTTTTAGGTCTAAAAGCACACAACCCAGCCAACATTATAGTTTGTGGTATTTTATGATTCTTATGTGACCTTATTGTACTGACTTCATACTTTTCATTATTAATGAAATAGTAAGTTGATTTAATCTCATCTGTCGTTGGTAAAGAATCTATATCTCTACATAAAAGAACATCACATTCTTTTTCTAATAATGGTTTATACCTCCATATTGTTGGTTCTGTATTATCATATTCTCTATTAATAATTTCAACCTCTAAGTTATATTTTGCAATACATTTTTCAAATAGAGTGTAAAGTTTATTTTGTGTAATATTATTAGAAATATGAAATTTTATTTTAAAATCAGGATAAACATAACTATTAATGGCAATTAATGCAGGCAATACATACCAATATCTATCATAAGTGTTGAATTTATCCCAATCCCTATGTCTATGTAATACTTTTGGTTCAAAAAAAGAATAACTAATTATGTTCATCTCAAAATCTTAATATTGCCATTATTATTAAATGCGTAATTCTTTTTAGATAATACGTTAACATCATCAGTTGGGTGTATGTAGATATAATCACCATCTATCAAATCTTTACGATTGTCGTAAGTTCTAAAACCTGTCAAATGTAGATGTTTAGTTATTATCTTTTTGGAGGGATTAGAAACATCATATCCGTTCTTTTCCATAACATATGGTATCTTATTATCACAACCCGGCATCCCTAAACAAAAGTCACTGTTATTTGTCTTTATTGGTGAGATATAAACCCAACTATCTTGAGTCCCAAAATGATTAGGTGGGTAAGATAGATTACCACTTTTTTGTATGTCATATCTAGTTAAACAAAAGAAAAAATCTTTTAACTTAACATCTTTAAGATATTTGATACTTTCATCAAATATGATATCTGAATTCGCAATTATTGAAATCTCATTTTCTAAATACTCATTTGAGTATTCGAAAAAATCTTTATATGTCATTCTATCTGTATTATCGACAGAATATATTTTGTCAGTACTATCCATTAACTCATTAACAAAATCAACATCATCGTTAAAAATATGGATGTAATCTATGTATTCATTCTCAATATTCTTCTTCAAACATTCAAGATATTCCTTTTCCCTATCTGGGTTTTTAGGTTTAAAAGATTCTATTAAAAGGTTGATTATCATATTATCTCAACATATTCTTCTATAATACCATCAATGACATTTGATGATTTAAACTTATCTATATCTTCAGGTGGTGATTGTAGTTCCTTACTTCGTATCTCACCTTTATCATCTATATCGTATATCCAACCCGGCTTATGACACAACCACCCTTCAATTGTAGTCCTACCTAACAATACACTAGCAGTCTCATCACACTTCTTTACATATTTCTCAACATCCCAACAAGGACTGAAATATTTAACGTGTTCTTCATTCAAACCATCTAAGTAAGTGTCTTTCTTAGCACCCACAATCCACAACTCAGAACCTTCAGACTTCGTAGTCTCAATCAGATCCATTATTGTGTTCTTTCGTAAATAATCAATAGTCCCTACAAATAACACTATCTTTTTATCATTACCAGCCTTAATACCACTATTGAATCTCCTATCATCTATTGGGTTATAAATCACCTCTATCTTATCTTCGTCGATATTGTGATTCTCTATTAGGTGTTGTTTAATCTCTGGTCTTATGGCAATGTACTTTTTAATATTCTCATGTATTACAGGATTCTCCAATGAGATAACCTCAGAATGTATTGTTGATATTGCAGTTGCTTGTGGATACAACCTTAACATATACTCAGTTATTGGTGTATGGTTCAAATGAAGCAAGTCGAACTTAACACCTCCTATTGCATAGAGTTTACCTTCTTCCATCTTAACCTGTCCATTTGGTGTATTTAAAACACTTCTACCATCTCCTTTAATATAACCAGGTGGTTCTTCCAATGATGCTAACTTAATACCCAATCTCTTTGCTCTTTTTGCCAAATCACCACCAACGTTAGAACATATCGTAACCTCACAATTTCTTTCAACCAACGATTTAGCCAACTCATACACATATAACTCACTACCAGTTAAACTATTGAAGTTTAAACAAGCAATCAATACTCTAACTTTCTCATGTTTAGTTGGATATCTCTTTATCCTCACAGGTAAAACGTCTTTGTTATTCTCAACAAAGGTTTCTCTATTCTTTTCCCATTCTTCGTTTGTCATACCGATAGAACGATGAGTGACTCTAACTTCAAATGTCACACCTACCTTCACACCAGCCAAATGATTACTTAACGAGAAATCCACATCATAGAAATGGAATCCCTTAACTTCTTCGTTGAATGTCTTTTTGATTCTATCTTTCTTAACGGCAAAGAATAACCCATCAACTAAAACAACCTCTGATAATATATTACCTAAGTTATCACTGTAGGTATTTGTCCATTTCTTACCTTCATGTTCGTGATTAACAACACCAACCATATCTGAAGGGTTATCCCACCATCTTCCAGATTCTGGCATCCTTTTACCACCAGCGATACCAATAATACCAAAGTCATCATTCCTTTTGAATGCTTTGATTAACTTACTTCCCCAATTTTTCTTCTCAAAGTATATATCATCGTGACAAAAAACAACAATGTCGTTCTCTGCCTCTTTTAATCCTCTGTTGTAAAGTTCTGTGAGAGAGTATTCACCATCATTGGTGTACTCCAATATCTGATATTTCTTAATCCCTATAGTCTTCCTTAACTCTTCCTGAAATGAGGGATTTTCTTTTCTTGTAGAATATACTATTGTAATCATTCCTCAAATATAAGGAAAAATTACCGAAAAATAAAGGGTTTTACCCTATTTTTTCTTTTTTGACTTCTTCTCTAAGAATCTCTTTATTGCTGAATATACAGGATCAACATCCAAAGTCTTCTTATATATTCCCATTAAGGACTTATATAATGCAACACCAGATATTACTGAGTTGAATCCAGTTGCAAATAAAGTACACACTACGATTACTACACTACCCAATCCAAACGTTCCGTATTTGAAGAACGGAATCGCTAGCTCACTTATTACCAAATAGA
>MDTD01038196.1_pt1 | contig 12221 bp, 14 predicted proteins | sample 811221 | NCBI WGS metagenome assembly MDTD01 (sample SAMN05326646, study PRJNA326480) | marine metagenome | isolation source: seawater | place: Pacific Ocean: South West | collected 2011 | reverse complement strand
GGAGCTTTCGGTCCTATAAGAGATTGGTTTACTAATTTACCTGAGTCAAAAAGCAGAGGATATAAACCAGGTAGGTTTTCTTTTAATGTAAAAGGTGGCAGATGTGAAGCTTGTGAAGGTGATGGTGTTATTACTTATGAAATGCATTTTCTGCCAGATGTTTATATTACTTGTGATGAGTGTAAAGGGAGCAGATATAATCGTGAAACTCTTGAAATTAAATTTAAAGGCAAAAATATTTCTGATGTTTTAGATATGACAGTAGATGAAGGTTGTGATTTCTTTGAAAATATAAATACTATAAGAGGAAAACTTCTTACACTTAAGAAAGTTGGCTTAGGATATATTAAAATTGGTCAACAGGCCACAACATTATCTGGAGGAGAAGCTCAAAGAATTAAACTTGCCAAAGAACTTTCTAAAAGGTCTACTGGTAGAACTGTTTATATTTTAGATGAGCCTACAACGGGTCTTCATCAGCATGACATAAAAAAATTATTAGAAATACTACATACATTCGTTGCTACAGGTAACACAGTTATTGTAATAGAACATAATCTTGACGTAATAAAAACTGCGGATCATATTGTAGATATAGGACCTGACGGAGGTGTGAAAGGTGGAGAAATTATTGCAGAGGGAAAACCTGAAGATATAGTAAAAGTAAATAATAGTTACACAGGTAAATATTTAGCACCTCTCTTAATATCTAAATATAAAAAAATTGCTTAAAAATTTAATTCATTGTATAATTAAATATGACTGGAATTTTAAATTCTTTGCCCAAAACAATCCATTTTTCGTTAGCATTAGCAATTATATTGTTTGCCGGTCTTTATTTTTTAAACGGTGGTTTTGATATTGATACACTTTTTTGGAGTTGGTTATTCAGATATATACACGTGGTAGTAGGTATAATGTGGATAGGTTTGCTATGGTATTTTAATTTTGTGCAAATTCCAAATATGTCTAAAATTCCTGATGAACAAAAACCAGCTATAGGAAAGGTTATAGCGCCCTCGGCACTATTTTGGTTCAGATGGGCCGCATTCTTTACAATATTATCTGGCTTAATTTTAGCTTATATAAACGGATATGTTCATGATGCAATGACTTTAGGATTAACTACAGGTGGAGGTAAAAATACAGCAATCGGTATAGGTATGTGGTTAGGTTTAATTATGGCTTTCAATGTTTGGTTTGTTATTTGGCCTAATCAAAAAAGAGCTTTAGGCATTGTAGAGGTTGATCCTGACACTAAGGCTAAATCTGCAAAAACAGCTATGTTGTTTTCAAGAACTAACACTTTACTTTCATTGCCAATGTTAATGTCAATGGTTGCAGCTCAAAATTTGTATTAATTTTTTTCATCTTCTTTTTTAACAACTGTGTAATGATTAACATTTAATCTTACAAGTGTTGGGTTTGCAATATATATAGAGGAATAAGTGCCCACAATTACACCCAATATCATTGCCAAAGAAAACCCTCTTAATATTTCTCCACCAAGAAAAAATATTGATAACAATGCTAGTAATGTAGTTACAGAAGTTAAAATTGTTCGTGATAAAGTTTCATTTATGGATTGATTTGATAATTCAAAGATATGCACATCTGCATATTTTTTTAGATTATCACGTATTCTGTCAAAAATTACAACTGTATCATTCATCGAATATCCAACGATAGTTAATACAGCTGCTACAATTGATAAATTAATTTCTAAAGATAGTAGAGAAAATACTCCCAAAGTAAGGATAACGTCATGAAACAATGCTATTATTGCACCTAAGCTAAATTGCCACTCAAACCTTATCCATATATAAAATAACATTGCAGCTAATGAAAGAGAAATAGCTATGATGCCTGATTTTAAAAGTTCCGAACTTACTTTTGGCCCAACATTTTCAACCCGTCTAAATTTTATATCTGGAAATGATTTTGCAACTTTATTTTTTAATTCATTTATAAATTCTGGATTATCTAAGTTTAGTTTTTGAAATTTGATTATATAATCTTTATTATTACCAAAGTTTTTAACAGTCAAATTTGGTAAATTTGAATTACTAAATACATCTCTTACTTTTGATACAGAGTGGTCGGAATTTTCAATTCTTATTTCAATCAAAGTTCCACCTTTAAAGTCTACTCCATAATTTAAACCTTTAAAGAATAAAAGAGATAAAGAAACAAGAATCAATATTGATGACAAAAATCCAAATTGTTTGTAATATTTGTTGAATTCAATATTTTTCATTTATAATAATTTTTGTTTTTCTTTGTTTGCTTTCACGTAAATTGAGCTTAATAAACGTGCAATAAAATATACTGAAAAAAGAGTAGTTATTATACCAATTCCTAAAGTTACAGAAAATCCTTTTATTGGTCCAGATCCCATAAAATATAATATTATAGCAGCTATTAATGTTGTTATATTTGCATCAATAATTGCAGTTCTTGATTTTACATACCCACTATCGAAAGCTATAATTTTATTATTTTCTCTCTTTATTTCTTCTTTAATTCTCTCAAAAATTAATACATTAGCATCTACTGCCATACCAACCGTAAGAATTATTCCTGCAATACCAGGTAAGGTTAATGTTGCACCAAATAATGTTAATACTCCTAAAAGTAAAAATAAATTTGTAATTAGTGTGAAATTAGCTATTAATCCAAAAATCCTATATTTATAAAACATAAAAAGAATTACTAAGCTAAATCCCACTATTAATGAGACAATTCCTGCTTTAATTGAATCTTTACCCAAATCTGGCCCTACTGATCTTTCTTCTATAATGCTCATAGGTGCAGGAAGTGCACCAGATCTGAGAAGAAGGGCTAAATCTGTTGCGCTTTGAAATGTAAAATTACCAGAAATCTGTCCAGATCCTCCAAGAATTGGTTCTCTAATTGAAGGTGCGCTAATAATTTTTCCATCTAAAATAATTGCTAATTGTTTTCCAACATTTTCTGAAGTTGCTTTACCAAATTTTTTAGCACCTACTCTATCTAAAGTAAATGATACTATAGTCTCATTATTTTGAGTATCCATTCTTGGTTTTGCATCGATAAGATTATCACCATTTAATATAATTCTTTTACTGACTATTGCTTCCTCAAGTCCATTATCAAATTTTAATATTTCTGTACCAAAACTATCATTTTCATTATTAGATACAAATTGGAAAGTTAAATTAGCAGTCTTACCTAACAAAGATTTAATCCTAGCTGGATCATCTAATCCAGGTAACTCAACTAAGATACGGTTATTGCCTCTCTTTAAAATGTTTGGTTCATTTGTCCCAGTTTCATCAACTCTTCTTCTTACAATTTCTACCGCTTGATCAAGTGAAGAGGAATTAAGTAATACAACTCCATAATCTGAAAGAAACATAGAAAAAAGATTTTCATCGTTTTCAATAATAAATTGGTGTGTTTTAAATTTTTCAAAATATGGATTTAATTCGCTTTCTTTATTTAGAAGAATTTCCTGTACTTGGTTAATAGATAGAATATCGCTCTCAAAAATAATTTTATTGTTTTTAATGGAATAATTTTTTGTTATTACTGAATTTTCATTAAAAGATTTTTTAAGTTCAATAAGTTTATTTTGTAAAGTTTGAGAAATAATTGGTTGATTATCTATTTCTAATAATAAATATGAACCACCTTGAAGATCTAAACCAAGATTAATTTTATTTTTTAGAAAATGATCATCAAACTTAAATAAATTTGAAAAAGATAAATATGTAAAAAATAAAGTAATTAAGAAAACAGTTATAATTTTAATTTTAGAAAAATATAACACTTAGAAAGACTAATATTATTTTTTAACTTCTTGATTATTAACTAATGCTTGTATTCCTGTTGCCTTAACAATTTCAACTTTAACATTTTCTGAAATTATAACTTCTACTTTTTCAGTATCAATTATTCTTTCAATTGTTCCAACGATCCCACCAGAGGTAACTACTTTGTCCCCTCTTTTTAAATTTTCAACCATCAACTTATGATCTTTAACTTTTTTTTGTTGAGGTCTTATCAAGAAAAAATAAAAAATTACAAATATTAATATTAATGGTATAAATTGAGCTATTCCTGAATCCATAAATCTCCTAATTACTAAATTTTTTTATACCAAATAATTAAATTTCTCAACTCTTAATTGGTGAAATTTTCTCTATATTATTCATATATGGTCTTAAAGCATCAGGTATAATTATAGAACCATCTTCATCCTGGTAATTTTCCATTACAGCAATTAATGTTCTTCCTACAGCTAGACCACTACCATTTAATGTACCAGTAAATACGTTTTCTTTTTTAACGTTCTTATATCTAGAATTCATTCTTCTAGCTTGAAATGTTCCACATGATGAACAACTAGAAATTTCTCGATATTTTTTTTCTGATGGAAGCCAAACTTCAATATCATATGTTTTTTCAGCACTAAAACCCATGTCGCCAGTACACAATATAATTTTTCTATAAGGGAGTTTGAGTATATCTAAAATCATTGTTGCACATTTAGTCATTCTTTCAAGTTCTTTTAAGCAACTATCATTCTCAACGATACTAACTAATTCTACTTTATAAAATTGATGTTGGCGTATCATTCCTTTAGTGTCTTTACCATAACTACCAGCCTCTTTTCTAAAACATGGAGTTGATGCAACAAATCTTAGTGGTAACTCACTATATCTTAATATCTGGTTTTTTACTATATTAGTTAAAATTACCTCTGCAGTGGGTATAAGAAATTTTCTGTCATCATTTTTATCTAGTTTAATTTCAAACTGATCATTTTCAAATTTTGGTAATTGTCCTGTTCCAAACATTGTGTTCTCAGATACCATCAATGGAGGTGATATCTCCTTGTATCCATTTTTTGTTGTATGTATATCAATCATAAAATTCGACAAAGCTCTTTCCATTAATGCTAATTTATCTTTAACAAAAACAAATCTTGAACCAGTAGTTTTTGATGCTAAATCAAAATCCAACATTCCTAATTTTTCACCCAATTCATGATGAGATTTTTCCTTGAAACTTTTAGGTTTTATTTCACCTTTTATTTCTAAAACTTTATTAGAATTTTCATCGGTGCCCAAAGGAACATCTTCATTTGGTATATTAGGTATTGATGAAAGAATACTATCTAGTTCATATTTAGCTTTTAATTGATCATCTGATAATTTTTTAATTTTTGTAGATATTTCTTTAGATTTTTGAAACATTTTTTCATCTTTAAATTTAGAGATATCCTTTTTTTGTTTTTCTAATGTTTCTTTCTCTTGAATCAAATTTCTATTTTTTTTATCGATATTAATTATATCGTCAAGTTTTGTTGTATTATTTCTATTTAATAATTTTTTCTTAAATGTATCAAAATTGTCTCTTATGTACCTTATATCATGCATTTTCTTCTTTTCTTTGACGTTTTAAATTTTTAGATTCTATAATATTTACTGATAATATTGACAATTCATATAACAATAATAATGGAATTCCTAAGCCAATTTGAGTAATAGGATCAGGTGGTGTAAGTATTGCAGCAGCTGCAAAAATGATTACAACAACGTATTTTCTTCTTTCTTTTAAAAACTTTGCATCAATCAAACCAACTCTAGCTAACAAACTTAGCACAATTGGTAATTGAAAACTTAAACCAAAAGCAAAAATTAATTTCATAACTAGTGATAAGTACTCATTTACCTTAGCTTCTAATTGTATAGGTAGGTTAGTATTTAATCCCGCACTTTCAAAAGAAAGAAAAAATTTAATTGCGAGAGGCATTATTAAATAATAAACCAACATACCTCCTAATAGAAATAATATTGGTGTTAATACTAGATAGGGCATAATTGCTTTTTTTTCATGTTTATAAAGACCTGGTGCAATAAATTTCCAGACTTGTATAAGAATAAAAGGGCTTGTGGCAAAAAATGCAGCAAAAAAGGAAACCTTTAAATATGTAAGAAATGTTTCTTGTAGAGCAGTAAAAATTAATCTTCTTTCTACTCCGTCATTTTTAACTGCGTTTGCATACGGTTCAACTAAAAATCCATAAATACTATCAGAAAAAATGTAACAACCCACAAAAAGAATTGCTAAAAAAATTATTGTATGAATTAATCTTTGCCTTAATTCTGTTAAATGACTTATAAAACCTGTTTCTTTATCAGACATCCTTTTTTTCTTTTATACTATCTTTTTGAGAAGTTTTATTTTCACTGTTCTCATAAATATTTTTAGTATCATCTTGAATAGATGTAACCTCATTTTGAACATTGGAAACATATCTTTTAAAAGATCCAATCCAGCTACCCATTTTTTTTAGCATTATCGGAAAATCTTTAGGCCCAACAACAATTATTGCTATTGAGACAATTATTAAAATTTCTAACCAGCCAATTTGTGGCATTAGAGTTAATTACTATCTTTTGAATCTTTGTTTTCTTCGGAAACGTCTTTTGGTTGATTGTCCTCTATAGAATCTGAGGACATACCTTTTTTAAAGCTTTTAATTCCTTTAGCTACATCTCCCATTAAACTGGAGATTTTCCCTCTTCCGAATAAGAGTACAACTAAAATTACAACAATTGCTATCTGCCAAAAACCAATACTCATGAGATATTTATATACTTAATACTTATTTTTTTAAAGGATCTTTTTCAAAATTCTCCTCTTCTGACAGAGTGTCCTGGAGCATTTCATCTATATTAGAGTAAATATCATCATTTTTTTCATCCTGTTTTTCTTTATAAAACTTTCCTGTTCCAAATATTGATCTTTCAATAGAAGAAACATCAATTAAGCCAGCTGCTCCTAACTCATCAACTGTTGGGAGATCTGAAAGTTTTTGAAGATTAAAATGACTTAAAAAATCTTCTGTAGTGACATATTGTATAGGTTTTCCAGGAACATCTTTACGTCCTCCAGGTTTTACCCAGTTTAATTCCATTAATATTTCTAATGTGTTTGTACCAAATGCGACACCCCTGATATCTTCTATTTCAGCCCTGGTAACTGGTTGATGATAGACTATAATTGATAATGTCTCTATTGCTGCTTTAGAGAGTTTTTTTTCAACGGTTTTTTGTTTTGAAAATAAATTTGATAATTTATCTGAAGTTCTAAAAGACCATTTATTTGATAAACAGACTAAATTTATACCTCTATTTAAATAAAATTCTTGCAATTTTTCAAGAGTTTTTTGTACATTTATTTTTTTTGTTATTTTACTTTCAATCGTATCAACATCTAATGGTACATTTGATGCAAATATTATTGCCTCAACTTCCTTTTCCTGATCTGTAATTTTATCTTTAGGAAATCTTACAACATTATTATTTTTTAATTTAATCATTATTACGGATATAAATATCTCCAAACATTTTTTCTTGTTTCAATTTGACATTTCCTTCTTTAACTAATTCTAGAGAGCCAGCAAATATACCTGCATTACCGGTTTTCTCCATTTTTTTGTTATTCTTAAATACTTTGGGAATTAAATCTTTAAGATTTTTCCACTCATAAAGTTCATTTTGAAATTCTTTAATTCTATTTATAGCCTCCTCCATTGTAAAAACTGGTAATTTAGGAATATTAATTTGTTGAAAATCTTTTGTAGATATAAATGTTGCATAGGCTTTTAACACGTCAAAAAGTTTTAAAGAATACTGGGAAATATTATTTGATTTAATTTTATTGTTCATTCCTCTCATAAAAATATCTCTTCCTAATCTTTTTCTTTTAAGCATTTGATCTGATAGAAGTCTTATTAACTCTAGTTTTTTAAGCTGTAACTTAAGACTTTCTGCAATTTCAAGAGCTTTAAATTCTTCTTCTTCATCTAGTGGCAGAAGTAATTTAGATTTTAAATAAGTAAGCCATGTAGCCATCAAAAGATATTCTGACGCAATTTCTAGATTAAGATTTTCAGTTTTAGTTATATAGTTATTAAATTGGTCCACAAGTCTTGTTATAGATATATTTTCTAGATTCACTTTTTGTGATTTAGCTAAGTCTAAAAGTAAATCTAAAGATCCAGAAAAATTGCTAAGATCTATTAAAAATTCATTTGAATCAAAATTCGTCATAATTAAACTTATCTCAAAAGTTTGTAAAATTCAGATGTTTTTTTAATTATAAAAGAATTAACCTTTGGAGAAACTTCAGCTAATTTAAGCATTTCGTTAAAGTTGCCGTTACAATGCAAGATTAAGTTGCATCCAGAATCGTATGCTCTCTTTACATTTTCGATAAAGTTATATTTTAAAGCTTTCATAGAAATATCATCAGACATAATCAAATTTTTAAAACCAATTTTATGTCTAATATATTCAATTCCTTTTTTTGAGTGCGTAATGCAGTTATGTTTATCAATTGCTTCAAAAGTTATATGAGCGGTCATTGCCATTAAAGATTTTTTATTTCTAAACAACAAAAAATCATTATTTTCTAAATATTTTAATTTTTTTGAAATAAATGGAAGTCTTAAATGAGTATCTTTTCTTGACAAACCGTGACCAGGAATATGTTTAATAACTGTTCCAATTCTATTTTGGTTAAATGTTTTTATAGTTTTATTTCCAATTTTATTTACAATGTTTTTGTCAAATGAATAAGAACGATCACCTATAATTTTATGAGTGTATCCTCTCCTTAAATCAAGAACTGGAACAGTATTTATATTAGCACCTATTAAATTTAAAACATAGGAAATCTGATCAATATAAACTCTATGATATAGATTAAATTTGTTCAAATTTTTTGCATATAAATTTCCAAAAAAATTTCCTGTAAAAATAGAACTATCTACTACATTTTTTAATCTACTAACTCTACCTCCCTCTTCATCAATTAATATAGGATATTTTTCGTCTTGAAAGATTTTTCTTATTGATTTTGTTAACATATTTGCTTGGGCAATGCTTTTTATATTTCTTTGAAAAAGTATAATACCCCATGGTTTATACTTTTTAATAAACTTAAATTCTTTTTTTGATAATATTGTGCTTTTAATTCCACATATAAAAGATTTTCTTAATTTAATCATCACGTTTTAATAAATTCCAAAAAGAAAAATTTTTTTTTTTTGATCCATCGTCATTATTTAAATATAAAACTATATTATCAGTATCATTTAGGATGATTGGTAATTTTGTTTCATATATACTTATATTACTGTCTATAGAGCTTAAATTTCTAAAAGTTTTTTTTTTATTTTCATCTGAAATATAAAATTTTATTGAAAAAAAAATAAAGAGAGAAATTATTAAAATATAAATAAAATATTTAAGTTCTTTTAACATTACATTTTTTCTGGAGTTGACACTCCTATGATATTCATTCCTGATTTAATAACATTTGAAATAGATTTTAAAAAAATTAATTTATCATCTGAAATATTTTTTGTTTCATTTATAAATCTTTTTTCGGGTTTATTTTTTCCTAAGTTCCAATATGAATGAAATAAAGAGGCTAATTCATATAAATATGTTGGTATTCTATGAGGTTCAAGTTTATTACAAGACATATCTATACATTTAGGCCACTCAGATAATTTTTTAAAAATTTTTATCTCTTCATCTGAATATTCAAAATTAAAGAATTTAATATTAATTTCATTTTTTATATCTTTGTTTATATGTCTAAAAACAGAACTTATTCTAGCATAACAATACTGCACATAATAAAGTGGATTATCTTTAGATTTTTCTACAACTTCATCAAAATCAAAATCAAGTTCTACATCACTACTTCTGTTTAACATAATAAATCTTGTTGCATCTTTACCAACTTCCTTAATTAAATCATCTAATGTGATATAATCTCCTTTTCTTTTTGACATTTTAAAAGGTTTTTTATTTTTAATTAATTTAACTAATTGACTAACTTTACAAATTAATTTTCCTTCTGAGCCAGATAAAGCATCAACGGAAGATGAAATTCTTTTTATATAACCTGCATGGTCTGCTCCTAATATATTGATTAAATAATCAAATTTTCTATCAAGTTTGTTTTTATGATAAGCAACATCACTAGCAAAATAAGTCCAAGATCCGTCGCTTTTTTGCAATGCTCTATCTTTATCATCACCGAAATCAGTTGATCTGAAAAGCAATTGTTCTCTTTCAATCCATTTATCATTATTTTCTCCTTCAGGTGCTTTAATTTTTCCTTTATAAACAAATTTATTTTTCTGAAGAAGGTTAACAACTTTTTTTACTTCATTATTAGCAACAAGATTTTTTTCACTAACAAAATTGTCGTGTTTAATTCCAAGGCTTTTTAGGTTTTTTTTTATCAATTTTAACGCTTCCTCAATAGATAAATGTGTTAAGTCCTCAGAAATATTTTCAAAATTCTTATAATCTAAAATTTTTTTAGATTGAATTATATTTTGTGCAAAATTAATTATATAATCACCAGGATACAAATCTTCATCGCTTGGAAATGGTTCTTTGAAAACAATCTCCCTTATACGAAAATAAACTGATTTAGTAAAATTATTTATTTGCCGGCCGTAATCATTAACATAATATTCTCTTGTAACTTTATGTTTATTGAAGGTTAGAATATTTGAAATTACATCTCCTAAAATAGCTCCTCTACAATGTCCTACATGCAAAGGGCCTGTAGGATTAGCAGATACAAATTCTACTAAATAATTTTTCTTTTTTTCAGCTAAATTAATTCCATACGTTTCAAAATTTTTAACTATTTCTTTAACAAAGTCTGTCCAAAAAATTGGCTTAAATTTGATGTTGATAAATCCAGGATTTACTATTTGTATTTCATCTATTTTTTGATCAGATTTTTTTATTTGATCAGCTAATATTTGGGCTAATTCAACTGGTGATTTTTTATTTATTTTCGATAAAACCATTGCTACATTAGTTGAAATATCACTTTTAAATTTAGACGGTGGAATTTCGGCATTTATACCATCTAAATTGTCAGGTAAAACTAAATTACCTTTTTCGGACAAATGTAAAAGAATTTTTTTTAATTTATCTAGATAATTTTCAAAAATATTCATTTAAAACTTTTGTATAAGTTAATAGCATATCTATCAGTCATTCCAGATATAAAATCAGAAATTGCTCTATATTTATCAATTTGAAGTATTTTTTTTGATATAAATTTTTGTGGATTTTTCTTTATTTTGTTAAACAACTTTTTTACTATAAGTTTTCCTTCATTATTTTTTTTTATAACACTTTTATTGTTATACATTTTCATTTTTAAAAAAGATCTAATTTCATTTTCAGAATGTTTAATTTTATCTGAAAAATCTACCATCAGAAATTTAGATTTATTTATACTTTCTAATTTGTTAACTTTATTAAATCTTAAATTTATATTAGTATTTTTAATTAAGTCTTTAATCATTAAATCAATTGAGTCTCTTATAATTTGATATGTTGCAATTTTATAATTATTTTTATTAATTTTACTTTTATATTTTTTATAAATTTGTTTGAAAAAACTAATTTCAATTAACTCCTCTAATTTAAATAAATTTGCATTAATACCGTCTTGAATATCATGATTATTATAAGCTATGTCGTCTGATATTGCTGATATTTGAGCTTCCAAGGAAGGATAAGTTTTGAAATTAATCATATTTTTAAAATTTTTAGTTCCAATTAATTTGTCAACTAAGATTAAATTTTTTACTGGTCCATTATGTTTCAGAAGCCCTTCTAAAGTTTCTATTGAAAGGTTTAAGCCATTAAATTTAAGATATTTATTTTCTAAAAACATTACTATTCTTAATGTTTGTAAATTATGATCAAAACCACCATATAAATTCATTTCTTCGTTTAAAGACTCTTCACCAGCATGGCCAAATGGTGTATGTCCTAAATCGTGTGCTAAACTTAAAGTTTCTGCAAGATCCTCGTTTAAATTTAAATACCTTGATATTGAACGTGCAATTTGCGCAACCTCCAATGAATGGGTTATTCTAGTTCTATAATGATCACCCTCAGTATTCACAAAAACTTGGGTTTTGTGCTTAAGCCTTCTAAATGACGCACTGTGTACTATTCTATCTCTGTCTCTTTGGAAAGGAGATCTATATTTTGATATAGGTTCCTTCTTAATTCTTCCCTTACTTTTAAATAGTCCAATCTTTGAGTATTTTTTCATACTTTAAAATAAAATATTAAGTATTATATTAGTAATATCAGTGATCAATAATGATT
>MDTD01015653.1_pt1 | contig 12221 bp, 4 predicted proteins | sample 811221 | NCBI WGS metagenome assembly MDTD01 (sample SAMN05326646, study PRJNA326480) | marine metagenome | isolation source: seawater | place: Pacific Ocean: South West | collected 2011 | reverse complement strand
ATTAGTTGGCATCAACAAAAATTAGATAGAACAGCTGGTTTAATGGATAACGCTAGACAACAAGCAGCAGATAATGACGCAGCTAGAAACGCAGCTATAGTTGGTATAGGAACTTCAATAGCTCAAGGAGCAGGTATAATAGCTGGAGGATTTGGTCCTAAATCAAATTCAACCCCAAATACATAGATATGGCATATAACAGACCCCAAAGAATTATAGATAAAAGTTTTGACACTTTTGTAAGAGCTACTAAGGAGTTTAATTCTAAAGTAACTAATAGCATGCAAGGTATAGCTAATAGTGTTATGAAACAGAAGAGAGATCAAGATGCTTTGACAGAAAAACAAGATGATCTAGAAAGCGAAATGCTAGACAAAGCTAACTCGTTTGGTAGTACTGGTGATGCTATGCTTGATGAAAATATTGTAGGTTTTTGGAATGATAAGGTAGAAGAATACTTTAGAATAAAAAACGCAATGCAAAGAGGTGATATAAGTAGGAGAGAAGGTAACTTAGCATTAAAAAGAATAGAAGGTTTACCAGCTCAATTTAAATCTCAAGCAAATTATTTAGCAAATCAAGTATCATTATATAACGATGTTTCTGGTTTAAAAACAGGAGCACCGGGATCTATAAGTTCTGTTAGCTCACAAGAAAGTCAACAAGTTCTTAGAACAATGTCTGAAGGCGGTAATGTTCAAATAGTAGAACGTGGTGGTGTATTATACTATTATACTCCAGATACTGTAGATGAGAATGGAAACGTCATTAAAAAAGGAGCAATGTTAAATGGTTCTGAACTAGTTGCTAATCAAGCTATAAATAAAAATCTATTTGAAACAATACAAGATATATCACCAATGGAAGAACAGTTGTTTAATAAAAGTTTAAACACTGACGATATAGTAGATGAGACTTTTATACAAATGAAAGTAGAAGAGAAAGATGGTAAAATATACAAAAGTAGAGTGATTAAAGATCCTGAAGCAGCGCAAACGGCAATACTAGAAAGTCCAATGATGAATGCTATTATCAACGATAAAAGCATGATGACAACTTATTTTCAAGATGTTATTCCTGACGCAGGAGAAGATGGTTATTCTCTATCTGAGTTTTATAACAGCGATGAAGGTAAAGCTATGCGTGATGCTGGTATTACAGAAGAAGAATTTGTAAATAGTCGATGGGGTGAAATGGTAGGCGAACCTGATGATCCTAAAAACGAAGCGCTTGCATCTGGTCAAGAACAAGCTGCTAGAAAATGGATTGCTAATGATACATTAAATAAGTTTACTCCAGGTTTAAATAGTATAAAAGGTAATTACTTTAGTATAGAAAACAAACCTAAAAAAGAAAAATCTAGTGGTGATGATAAAAATAAACCATATGAATATGGTAAAGGAGTTGGAGATCAAGTACAAACAATGGGTGGTGCTTATGAAGATACTATTGAAATTGCTGATGAGCTATACGCTGATCCAAATACTCCACCAACTACTCAACAAATATACGAGTCATTAATAAATAATCCAGCTATAGACGAAACAGATAACGATTTTTATATGGGTGATGGTACTCCAGATGGTGGTAAATTAGGTGTATTATATCACGATAACGTTCCTGTATCTATGGGTAAGTTTAAAACTAAAAAGGCTTATGAAGATTATGTTTTTAGACAAATAGGTATGAAGCCAGAAACTATAGGACATTTTAGAAAAGAAAATCCACCACCAAAATATCAACTTACTGAGGAAGATAAAAAGAAAATAGCAGCTGCTAAACCAGGAGAGTCAATAACTTTAGGTAACGGAAAAACAATTAGAAAAACCAAAAAATAATATTATGGGTAACGGAAACGATTGGGTACCAGAAGGATTTGAATTAGTAGAAGATGAACCTACTAATGCCTCTTTTGAAATACCTGAAGGCTTTGAACTAGTAGAAGAAGAAGAAGAAAAACCTATTACCGAAGGGGTAGCTCCAGCAGCTACTCAAGGCGAGCCAGAAGTGTCAGCAGAAGATATGGTGGCTAATGATATTAAAAATTTAGAAACAACCTTGTATGATGAGAAAGTAGTTGCCGCTGCCAATGCTGATGCAGCTGAGTTAGAAGCTGCTCAAAAAGCAGAGGAAGAATATGAAGGAAGTGCTAGAACAAAAAGAGTAAGAGATGAAAAACTACAAGATTCTAAACAATACCAAAAAGCTTTAAAAGATGGAGGGTATGTAGACAAATCATTTGACTATAAGCATGTTGAAATAACTCAACCTGATGGAAGTATTAGAACATACCCTTATTCTGAGGTAGCTGCTAACTATGGAGACGTAGATGAATATGTTAAAAGATGGCAAGGTAAAGCTAGAGTAGTAGATAACACACCTCAAGAAGTACAAGAAGAACAAGGCTTTGTTGATGGCAAAGATCAAGTAAGTAAAGAAACTCAAGCTAGAATAGAAAAAGAATCTGCTGATAGAAAAAAGAGAATAGAAGAATTACAAAAGAAAAAAACATCGAGAGAAAATCAACTAAACAGTTTAGAAGCTAAGAAAAAATACAACGAAGAATATTTAGCCTCTAAAATACTAGATAAAGAAATTTCTAGAATAGACGAAACCTCTGACTATTTTAAAGAACACTTAGGTAAAAATATATATGAAAACTTAAGTGAAGCTATAGACGCAGAGAGCATGTTTGGTTTTGATGAAGACGAATTAATAGATATAATAGATAACAATAAAGATGAAGCTAAAAAATATTTAGATAAGTTTTTTAAAGGCGATAAAGAGTTTTACGAAAAATGGAAAAACTATTATAATAGTGATGGAGAAGATTATGATTTTAATTGGACTAAAAATTATTTAGGTGATAAGCTAGTAAAACAAAATTTAAGAGACGCAAAAGGTAAGTATAATGAAATGTTTCATTATGAAAGAGAACACACTCCTGAACAGCGAAGAAGAATTAATGAGTTTCAATATGAGAATTTACTAGGTGTAGATGAAGTAGCAGAAGCTAGAAAAGCCCACAATGAAGAGTCACAAAGATTACAAGAGATAGGACAAGACTGGGTTGTTGATGAAAACAGAGGGCAAAAAATATACAGTAGAAAAGTAAATAAAGTTAGAGATAATTTTGGTTTATTACAGCGAGAAGATATAGCTGTAATGCATGATCTTTATGGTAATGATACAGAAGGTAAGTACGCGGAAGGACAGTATGGTGTAGATACTCCCCTGTCAAGAGATGAGTTAAAAGCTTTATCATTAAAAGCAGAAGAAAAAATTCAACAAACAAATACTCGTTTAGCTGAGGATTTTGCAACATACCAAAGGCAAGCTGACGAGTTAGAAGCAGACTTCGCACCTTATAGAGATAATATAAATGCGTCATTAGAAGTTATAAAAGAACTTGAAGCTAAAGGTATAAGTTCTACTTCTTCTAAAGAAGATATTGAAGCGTATAACGCTGCTATACAAAACGTGAAAGATCAACAAGCAGAAATGCTAACTTCAGGTCTTTATCAAAGAGAAGAAGATTTAGTTCAAACATATTCAGATCTAAAAGTTGCTAATGATAGATTAATGGCTCAAGCAGATTTAACTGGTGATTTAAGTTTAGCTGTAGATGCTTCGTTAAAAGATTATAGTAACATACACCGTATGGGATTACAACTTGAAATAGGATTTTTAGGTAGTGGTGCTATGATGCTAGGTAGTATTACAAAAGGTGTTGGTGATGCTATAGCTTGGGGTACTGATGTATTTACTGATGCAAGCGACGAAGAAGTTCAAGATCTTTACGATCAAGCTGACAAAATAAAAGGTGTAGCTACAAACTACAATGCTAGATTACAAAATGCTCTAAACAACGAGTATACTAGAAACATTACAGTAGATGACGCTAGTTGGAGTACGTTAGATACTTATATGGGTCAAATGTTTGCTAACAACTCTCCTTCTATATTGACAACTTTAATGACTTTACCAATGGGTGGTCTTGGTGGTTTAAGTTCTGGAGCTGCTCGAGGTACATTAGCTTATAGAGCAGCAGCAATGAGAGCACAAATGCAGGCTGCAAGACTTTCACAAGGTTTATTTTTTATGCAAGGCTACGGTGGTAAAATGGCGGACTTAGAAATTACTACATTAAACGCAGAGCAAAAAATAGCTGACTTAAATAAAATGATTGCAGATTCTACTACAGAATACGAAAAGAAAGGTTATCAGCAACAACTAAATGAATTAAACAGACAAGTTAGTATACCACAGTGGCAAAGAACCACGTCAGCTATGATAGGTGGTTTATCTGATATGTACATGGAAAAGCTTGGATCTTTAAGCTATGTTAATAAGTTTACTAGAATAGCACCAATATCAGGAAGTAGTACGTTTAAAAAAATGATGTATAGTGGTTTAAACACAGGTTTAAACTTAAGCAAGGAGATTGGTGAAGAAGTTGGTGTACAAATAATTAATAACGCTTCTGACAATATATTTTTAGGTGAAGACAAAAGTTTATTAGACGGTATAAATGAAGACTTCTTAGTTAATACTGCTTTTACGTCATTAGCTATACAAGGCCCGGGTATGGGTGGTAATGCTTATAATATTATTAGAGATGAGGTTACTAACCAAGTTGATAGAAAAAAGACAATACAAAGACGTAACGAGTTATTTAGAATAGAAAATGAACTAGCTAATAATAGAACTAAATTAACTAAAAAAGAACAAAGAAAATTAGTTGATAGAAAAAGAGCTATTATAAGAGCAGAAGCGATGCAAGACGTTATGACAACTCAAAAGCTAGCTCGTATGAGTACGTCAGATAAAAAAGCTTTATTTGAGTTAAATAGAAAACGTAGAAAAGCTTACAACAATATAAGAGCAGAAGCAGCTAAAGGTTCTAGTAAAACTTCAAGAGATAGAAAAGATAGATTAGTATCTGAATATAAAAAGATAGATGAGCAAAGAAATAATTTGTTAAGTCAGGAAGCTAGAGCAAGAGAAGAAGCTTCAAAAGATAATTTTGATCCAGCACAACATGCATACAACTTAGGTTTAAATGATTTTTATACTGATGTTGTAGCTATGAATCAAGAGATGAAAGGTAATAAGTTAATACGTTTTAACTCTGAAAACAAACCTAACATAGAAAGTTTAACAAACCAATACGGTAAGGAAACTGCTGAAGCTATAATGAAATCTTACGAAGGTGGTAACAACGCTGCTAACGTTCCAGGTACCAATGATATTATTTTATTTCAAGATAATATAGATGTCAACATGCAGAATACTAAAATGCAAACTGAATCTGAAATAGCAGCTGTAGCACCTATGCATGAGTTATTACATATTCAAAATAGAAATGCTGGTGTTGTTAAAGATGGTGTTGTTGTTGAGCAAGCTAAAGTAGCTATTGAGCAACTTGATGCTTCGATGAAAACTAACTTAGACATTGGAAAAATTACTCAAGAACAATACGATAACTTTGTTAAAAGAAAAGAAGGATATACTACTAAAGATGGTGTCAATGTTGAGGAGTTATTAAATTTATATGGAGACTTTGTAAACATTGGAGTGTTAACACCTAGCAGTTTAAATGGTATGTATGGTATTAAAAATACTTTATCTGCGTTAGTTAATAAGTTTAATCCTACAAATCAAGCTTGGTTGTTTCCTATGCAGACAGGTAAAGATGTATTTGGTTACTTACAAAGTTTTAGAAAGCAAGCTGAAAAAGGTAAAGTTGCTATAGATCAAGAGGAAGAAAAGAAAGAAGATGGTATAGTAGAATCTTCTAACCTACAAGAAATGGCAAAAGATTTTGATATGTCTAAGCCATCTGGTAGAACTAGATTTTTAAATGAAAACTTAGCTAAAGATAAAGATGGTAATTTTGTAACTGATATTACCAAATCTAAACTAGGTCAAGATATAGGTGGTATAGTAGAAACTACTACTAGAAGACTTTATGATAAAGTACCTGCTGATCTCAGACAAGGCGTAACAAGAGATGACTTTAAAAATGATTTAACTACTTTAGCTAGTACACTAATTCAACAAGAGTTTGATCCTAGTAAACAAGACTTAGATAAGTTCTTAAGTAATAGGTTAAATTTAAGAGCAAACAAGCTAGCAACAGATACATTTGGTCAAGAGTTTACAGATGATATTACAGAAGCAAGAGATATAGCGGCAGAAGAAACAGCTGATATAGTTAAAGATGATAATAAAAAAGTAAATCAATCTCAAAGAGGTATTAGACTAAAGAACAGATTACAGACAAATGAAGAACAAGCTGAAACATTAAAGCAAGCTGTAGATCAAATAAAATCTGAAATAAATAATTTACCTATAGATCAATTAAATTTTAAAACACTAAAAGATTTAGCTACAGATAAAGTTCAAGAACTTTTTGGTATAGTACCTAAACCAGGTAACCTAACTAAAGGTGATGTTGCTAACGCTCAAAACTTTATTAATAAAAATGTAGAAGCATTAATGACTATGCTACCTGAAGGAGCAACTCCAAGTGGTACTTCTACAGGTGTTCAAAAAGTTTTATTAGACAAGCTATATAGAAAAACAGATAGAGCTGCAATGGCTAAAACAGGTAGTAAAGCTGGTTTACCTGTGCAACAAAAACGTAATGATATAACTCAAGCTGAGTTTAAAGAGATATTTGGTATAACACCAGCAGGAACACCTAATGTTAGTGATCGTAATACTAGTGCAAGGATAAAAGCTTTAGTTGCTCAGACAGAACGTATGTTAACTAATCAAGAGGTTAGAGCAGCGTTAGAAAAAGAAGGTCGAGATATTCCACAAGCTTTAGCAGAAGGAAAAGCTGAAGTAATGTTTTCTATAAGTTTAAATAATATAACACCAGAGCAAAGAGAACTATATGATAAACTCTCTAATGCTAGATCTATAAACGATGTAGCTAAGATATTAAACTTAGGAGATGTTACGGTAAATGAAAAAAACAGAGTAGCTAAGCAAATGGAAATATTAAAAGCTATAGTAGATCACAAGCTAAGTGTTAATGTTTTTAAAGCTGCTATGCCTGCTTCATCAGGTGCTGTTAGAATGAGAGTTGGTAAAGTACCAACATTAGATAAGTACTTAGCTGACAATAATATTAAAGGTGTACCCGGTGATGTTTGGTATAAGTTAACTAATGGTAAATTTGCTAAAGGTGTTTATAAGGGAAAAAATGCTAAAGGAGTAAAACAATTTGGACCTCCCGTAGATAGCGATGGTAATCCATTAACTAATTTAGTTGCTCAAAGAGGGAGGTTGTATTATGGTGTTACAGATCCAGCTTATATAGAAGCACTTGAAAAAACTAGAAATGATACTCAAAAACCAAAAAGAATAAGGGTTAAAGGTGTTATAACTCAAAAAGAGTTTAATGCTAATAGAGCTCAAAGCGATATGAACATGGATATACTAGAAGATGTAGCATTACAACTAGGTAATGCTGTTAAAGCTGGTATGAATCCTGCTATTGCCGCTTTGATTATAGCTCAAGGATATCAAGCTACAGCTGGTCTTATTAAGATAGCTGCTAGATTTGATAATGTTTCTGATGTTATGGAGTACGGTAAATCTAAGAAACAAAGAACAGGTGAGAAGTATAGAGAAGAACACAACCCACCCGCTTCTGTAATAGGTGCTACATTGATAGGAGCTATTGTAAACAAAAACGTAGAAGAGATATTTCCATTTATTAGAAAGAATTATTCTCAAACACAATTGTCTAAAGCTGCTGATGAGATGTTAGACATGGCTAAGCTAGATGCTACTATACCTACTGGTTATAGTATATTTAATAATCCTATAATAAGGTTAGCTGCCGCAGGGATAAACACTAATGTTATAACAAATTTAATTAGTGGTAAGTCAATGATGGCTGATTATGGTTTAGATGTACCTAATAATTTAAAGAATAATACAGCTGTTGTAGAGTTACAAAACAAATTAGTAGCAGAAGTAGAAAATGGTAAGTCAATAGAAGATGCTAAAGCTGAGCTAGATGCTTTCTTACCTTTAGCCCCTGACATGCAAGAGTCTGCTAATGAAAATGTTCCTTTACTTAATGAATCTAAAGTGTTAAATGTTAATGACAACATGACACCTGATGAATTACTTAGTAAAGCAGCTACTATAGATGAAGCACTACGTTTAGCTAGAAAAGATAAAAAGAAAATTAAAAAGATCCGAGTATTTGATTTTGACGACACGTTAGCTAGAACTAATAGTATAGTTTATTATACTAAAAAAGATGGATCTCAAGGTGAATTAACAGCTGAACAATTTGCTAGTGATGGAGCTAGGCTTGTACAAGAAGGAGCTGTAATGGATTTTTCAGATTTTAATATAGTAAGAGATGGGTCTCGTGGCCCATTGTTTAAGGTAGCTCAAACAATAAGAGATGCTAGAGGTAATGAAGATCTTTATGTATTAACAGCTAGAGCACCACAAGCTCAACAAGCTATATACGAGTTTTTAAAAGCTGAAGGTTTAGAGTTTAAAATAGAAAACATAGTTGGCTTAGGTAATTCATCTGGTGAGGCAAAAGCTAATTGGATAATAGATAAAGCAGCAGAAGGTTTTAATGATTTTTATTTTGCAGACGACGCTTATCAAAACGTTAAAGCTGTTCAAGATGCTTTAAGTGTTATTGATGTTAAGTCAAAAGTTCAACAAGCTATTTTAAATGAAAGTAAAAATCTAAACAATGACTTTAATAAAATACTAGAAGAAAGATCTGGTATAGGTAGAGAAAAAACATATTCTAGATCTAAGGCTCAAGTTGTAGGTAAAAGAGTTGGTGGTTTTAAATTTTTTATACCTTACTCAGCAGAAGACTTTCAAGGTCTTATTTATAAAACATTGTCTAAAGGTAAGCTTGGTGAAGAACAAATGGCTTGGTATAAAAAGAACTTGTTAGATCCATATGCTAGAGCTATGGAAAACTTGTCTAAAGCTAGACTACAATTAATGCAAGACTTTAATACTTTAAAAAAGAAACTAAATGTACCTGCTAACTTAAAAAAGATTAATGAGTCTGGTTTTACAAACGAACAAGCTGTAAGAGTTTACTTATGGAATGAGACTGGTAAAGATGTACCTGGTTTATCTCAAAAAGATTTAAAAGAATTATTAGATATAGTAAATAATAATCCTACTTTAAAAACTTTTGCAGATCAAATACTTAAAATAACTAAAGGTGATGGTTATTCTAACCCTGGTGAAAGCTGGTTAGCAGGTACTATAACAACAGATCTTATAGATGTTATAAACGATGTTAAGAGACCTAAGTATCTAGCTGAATGGCAACAAAATTCTGATATAATATTTAGTGAACAGAACTTAAATAAGTTAGAAGCTATATATGGACCTAAGTATAGAGAAGCAATGGAGAACATGCTTAGTAGAATGAGGTCGGGTAAAAATAGATCTTTCACTGGTAGTAGACTAAGCAATAGAGTATTAGATTATATTAATGCTTCAAATGGAGCTATAATGTTTTTTAATATGAGATCTGCTATACTTCAAACTATATCTAGTGTAAACTTTATGAATTGGAGTTTTAATAATCCTTTAAAAGCAGGCCAAGCTTTTGCTAATCAACCTCAGTACTGGAAAGACTTTATGGAGTTAATGAACTCTGACTTTCTTAAAGACAGACGTAATGGACTACGTATAAATATATCTGAGAGTGAAATAGCTGATGCTGCTAAAACTTCAGGTAATAAAGCCAAAGCTGTTTTAAATTATATACTTGAAAAAGGTTTCTTACCTACACAGTTTGCTGATAGCTTTGCAATAGCTACAGGTGGTGCTACATTTTATCGTAACAGAATAAATGATTTAATGAAGAACGAAGGCATGTCTGAATCTGAAGCTAAGGTAATAGCAATGAGAGAGTTTAGAGAGATATCAGAAGAGTCTCAACAGTCTAGTAGACCTGATAAAATTTCACAACAACAATCAAGTGATTTAGGTAGATTAATATTAATGTTTGCTAACACGCCAATGCAATATGCTCGTATACAAAAAAGAGCATTTCAAGATTTAATAAACGGTAGAGGAGATGCTAAGTCTAATGTAAGTAAAATAATATACTACAGTGTTGTTCAAAACTTAATATTTAATGCGTTGCAACAAGCTTTATTTGCTATAGGTTTTGGCGATGATGATGAAGAGGATAAAGAAAAAGAAAAGTATTTTGACACTGCAAATGGTATGGCTGATTCGTTCTTAAGAGGTTTAGGTATAGCTGGAGCATCTGTATCTGTTGTTAAAAACTTCTTGTTAGATATATACGAAAGATCTGGTAGATCAAGACCAGAATATGTAGATAGTGTTTGGAAGTTAATGCAGTTCTCTCCACCTATAAGCTCAAAGATATCTAAAATTAGACAAGCGTTATGGCAGTTTAATAGCAAGAAAAGAAGAGAACAGATATCAGAGATGGGACCTTTTAATATAGACAACCCAGCTTATGAAGCTAGCGCTAAAGTTATATCAGCTACAACAAACGTACCTTTAGATAGAGTTTTACAAAAGTATGATAATATTAGTCAAGCTATGGCAGAAGAAACAGAGTGGTGGCAAACTGTAGCGATGTTAGCTGGTTGGCCATCTTGGCAGTTAGGAGTTGAAGATCAAGACACTGTTAAGACTACTGGAAAGTCAAAGTCAAAAGTTAAAACTAGAAAAAGAAAAATAAGAAAACGTAAACCAAAACGTTAGGAACAAAAAAAATGGGCACCATACCCAAAGTTCCTGTAACCAAAAAGGGAGGCCGCAAGACCTCCCTTTTATTATTTAGCAGCTACAATAGCCGTTACAAAATGGACACATAATTTTAAGTTTTAAGTTATTATAATTATAGATTTAACTAACAATTGCCTCTACATTCCATATAAAAATTATTTGAGGAATAGATAAATCTACTGTAGGTCTATATGACACTCCTGGTGCTTGAAGGTTTCTAATAGTATCATCTAATCTTTGTCTTTCTATACTTAACTCTGCTGAAGGTAGTGGATTTGTAGAAGGAGCAAATATATTGTCTGAAAGATAAATATTTATTTCTAGCTTTCTATCTTCAGGTAAAATATATCTTACTGAAAGTGCACCTAAAGTGGTATCTGCTATAACTGATCCTACTCTATTAGTGTTGATAACAAATGATTTACCAAGCAGAAACGAGTCACTCCAAACAGTATTTGGTTCTAATTTTATAAATCCCATTAGCTTAAGTTATAAGTTGTTAATATATAAATAGGTACTGAAGGATCAAATAAATTACTACCTTCTGTTATGTTACTTAAAAAATCCCAAAGCTCTTTTGCAATTGTTACGTTATCTGCAAGTGTTTGGTTTTGAGTTATTATCTCTGAATACTTTTCAATAGTTCCTCCAGTACGATAATAAATACGCACTCTGTAAGCAGCAGGTGGTCCAACAGCTTGCTGGAAAACTTCAACTGAATATACTTCAGTTGTGTTTATCATTCCGACCCCAAAATCAGTTTTTATTCCTATTATTTCGCTCATAATTAATTAATTTCACAAGCACCACCAGCGCAAGCAAGTTCACCACTTAGATCAGTGTTATCTTCTGTTTCGACAACCTTTTCTAAATTTATATCTTTTAAATGTTGTAACTTATTTATATAAGTTCCTTCGTCAATATCCTCAAAAGGCGCTTGAGTATATGTTCCGCCATCAAATGGTAATACAGATAAACCGTTGTAACTATCTCTATTAACCCACATCCATTCTCCTGCATCTTCCCACTCTTCAGGTTTTAAACTAACAGTAGCAGATACGTTATGAGTATTAGATCCTTTTCTGTGACCAGGTACAACCCATTCTGTAGCTACCTTTTTTATACGTTCAAGTAATTGAAAAGGTGATTCAGTTCTAAGTATAGATCCAGCCGGAGCTTTTTGTGGTATGCTAATTACAGCCGTATCATGAGGTCTAAAAAACTCATCTTCAACTAGTAGTGGATGGTTTTCAAGTAAGTATTTATATATACTTTCGTTTTTACCAACTCTGATCCTACGCAGATAATAATCATTATGCCATGCATGAATACCCGAAGACGTTCCCAGTGCCAGAGATGTCGTCCCTGCAGGCTTTACGGTTGTACATCGTGCTGCAGAATTAATTCCAATCAGCTTCGCGACTCTTGCGTTT
>MDTD01189848.1_pt1 | contig 12222 bp, 4 predicted proteins | sample 811221 | NCBI WGS metagenome assembly MDTD01 (sample SAMN05326646, study PRJNA326480) | marine metagenome | isolation source: seawater | place: Pacific Ocean: South West | collected 2011 | reverse complement strand
GAACTACTAATCGCATTTGAAAATGCATCTCGTCTAGGGTCTGGAATCAGTGTACTTGCAGATGGGTCAACCTTTGGCACGTATGGTCAGCTGTACAAATTTGTAAGCGTCAGATTTAGTTCGATGGATCATGTAAACAGCGTTTTATCATACAAAGATTATAGAGATGAAGACACCACAAACAAGGTTATAGGTGACAGAGTTTTTGCTGACAATGATTCAAGCAAATGGAAGATATATGAAAAACAAGATCCTTATACGGTTACAGTATTGAATTCACCAAGCACAGCCAATGATCAAGACTTTGGTTATGCAATCACTGGTAGAAATGATGGAAGAACACTTGTTGTATCCAATCCTGACGTGGGACAAGGCACAATTAACTTTTATTTCAGATCAAGCTCAACTGCGGGCACGGCCTACACACTACAAAACAGTTTGACAATGACCGATGACGAAGACACAAACAGTAGATTAGGACACACTTTGGCATCAAGCATAGACGGAAACTTTGTAGTAGCAGGAGCGCCGAACGCCAACGCTGTTGCCAACGATGGTAGCACTAGATTTACAGACTCGGGACTTGTTAAGGTTTACATTTGGAATCCAGCAACATTTGCCTACAGTGAATTATCAACAATAAGAGCGCCACACGATGGATCAAGTGTGAGACACAGAGCGAATTTTGGACACGCAGTTGCCATAGCGGAGCCAACAGATGGAGCCATAAGGTCAACTGCTCCGAAGTATTTGTTTGTTTCTGCTCCCGGACACGAGAATGACACAGGTATTGTTCACATGTACACCTGGGGTATTGGTGCTGACGAATCAACCTACGACACATGGACCCACAACATATCTATACAGAGTGGAGCTCCTTCGAACAATGACAGATTCGGACATAGGATTGCTGTAAATGACAACGGTGACATTTTAGCTGTTTCATCAAAAGCACCTGGCTCAGCAGGCAAAGTAGAAATATTTGTACGAGGTGGACACAAGAATGATGATAGCACAATTAACACTTTTGAATTAAAGCAGACACTTACAGGCATAGCCGCTGATGGTTCAACTTTAAACAATGAGTTTGGTGAAGCACTAGCAATGGACAAGTCGGGTGATACTTTAATTGTATCTGCTCCGGGGTATGATAAAACTAACCAGGCAGATGCCGGCTCAGTGTATTACTATAAGTTCAACGCAGATGGCTCAACCAACACATACACACTACAACAGACTTTGGAGGCACCAGACGATCAAAGCAACATGAAGTTTGGAACTTCTCTGGCAATCAATCATGCAGGAGATAGAGTTGTCATTGGTGCAGAAAAACTAGGTAACTCCAGAGAGATGAGGATTGACTCTGGAGCAACAACTTTTGATTTACAAGACACAACTTTTGTTGATCTAAATATTGGCTCTGGTGGAGCATACACGGCGACCAGATATGACACAAAATTTATTATAGATGATTTATTAGTAACCACTCACGTCAGTAGCAACGATGACTTTGGACGTGGAGTGTATATAAATGACAGGCAAGTTGTTGTAGGAGCTCCTGAGGATGATTCATCTTCAGCTGTGGAGAACGACGGTACAGCAACAATATTTGACTTAAACACTGTTGGCCAGTATGCTTGGAAAAATTTAGTTACAGAAAGCAATTTTATAGACAACAGAAAAATTAAGTCTGCATTTATTTTCAACAAAGCAAGTAATCAAATTATAACTTATTTAGATTACTACGATCCAGTAAAAGGTAGGATTTTAGGTATAGCAGATAGAGAAATAAATTATAAAACTGAATGGGATCCAGCAGTCTACAATGTAGGTTCTGATTCAAATATTGTTGATCCAGCAAGTGCTTGGGGTGAAGAACACATTGGTGAAGTTTGGTGGGATCTATCTAAGGCAAGATACAAATGGTACGAACAAGGTGATCAAGAATATAGAACAAAAAATTGGGGTGAGCTGTTCCCTGGAGCAAGTATAGATGTGTATGAATGGGTAGAAAGCACCAAGACTCCGGCAGAGTGGGCCGCAGAGGCAGACACAACGTCTGGGTTGGCTAATAATATATCAGGTACTCCATTTATTGCTGACAACACGACTTTTACATTGAAACAAAAATATAATTCAACACTAGATGGATTTGTAAATTATTATTACTTCTGGGTAAAAAATTCTGTGTTCCTACCAGATCCAGGAAAAAGTGTTGTACAAAGAAAGAACACAACTGCCTATGTGGCAAACGTGATACAAAATCCTATTGCCAGCGGTTTGAAATATTTTACAGTGTCTGACACAAACAAAATTATTACGTTCAATGTCAAACCTGATCTGTTTGGCAACAACGTGGCCCTAAACATTGATTACAGTGACAACCTTAACGACGGCGAGTCTCATGCTGTATGGAAGATCTTCAGCGAAGGTGATCCGAACGACAAACCAAACCCAAGAATAGAAAACAAATGGTGGGACAGTTTAATCGGCAGTGATGCCAGCGGTAACACAGTGCCGGATCTGGATCTTGCAGTAAACAGAAAGTACGGTAATGGTCTAAGACCAAGGCAGAGCTGGTACGTTGATAGGTTTGATGCATTGAAACAAGTAATAGATTATGCAAACAGTGTTATCAAAAAACGACAATTAGCAAACACAATTAATTTAACAAACTTAAATTCTGAAGAACCAGAACCAACTGCAACGTCAGGTGAATGGGACGTGGCTGTTGACACATATGCTGACCTTACTTACATCGATACTAGAGATGTCAGCGGTATGTCAAACTATCTTGTCAAAGCAGACGAACAGAACAGCAACGGCTATTGGGCAATATACCAATGGACTGGCACAGAATGGACAAGAACAAGATTACAAACCTATAAAACATCAACTTATTATTCCTTAGCGGATTGGTATGGTACTGATCCAAGTGTTCATGAAATGATACACAGCGAAGCAACTCCTATAGATGCACAGGTTACTTTCGAATATGAGCTAGACACACTTGATCTTGCAATAGGACAACACGTAAAAGTTACAAAAGCTGACACAGGTGGTTGGAAGTTGTTTATGAAAACATCAACAGGTTACACAAATGTTGGCACAGAAAATGGCACAATACAATTAAGTAAGAAGCTTTATGATTACAGCATAGCCAACACTGGTTACGCCGGAGATGATACATTTGATAACAACTTTTTTGATCAGGAACCAAGTATAGAAACACGAAACGTATTAAAGGCATTACGAGATGATATCTTTATTGGAGACCTGGAGGTTGAATATAATAATTTATTCTTTATAGGATTAAGAAAAGTTCTTGAAGAGCAATTATATGTTGATTGGTTATTTAAAACAAGTTTCTTAAACATAAAAAACAATTTCCGAGAACTTGATCAAAGAAAAACATACACAACAGGAGCCGACTCTTATGTAGAAGAATACATAAAGGAAGTTAAACCATTCCATACAAAATTAAGAGAGTACAAGGTTGCCTACAATAAAACTGAGACCCAAGACGGACTATTCACAGATTTTGACCTACCAGCGTTTTATGACAGTGATATAAAAGCCATAAGAAACATAGATGTTGATAGCACAGCTGACGCAACTAGAATAACCGAATATCCATATAAATTATGGAACAGCAATTATAAGAAGTCAGTGAAAAGCGTAACGATAAGCAACGCTGGATCAGGATACACAAAAGCACCAACAGTAACTTTCTTAGGTGGCTCAATAGGAACCACCGGTCCTTTCCAGGTACTTGCCAGAAGTAGTTCAGGTGGTAGTTCAGGATCATATGGTTATTATTATCCGTTGTTCACAGATCAAACTAAAGCAAACATCTACGACAAACAACAAGGTGGCACAGGAGCAAGCCATTCTCACACGTTTGAAGAATATCCTGGCAAAGTTTTCTACATGCCAAATAGTTCTATTTCTAATCATGGACTGTCAACAAGGAATTTTGAATTCAAATTATACGAAGAATCTTCAGTTACTCATGCCACTGCCACTGCAATTATTCAAGGCGGCAAAGTCACAAAAATTAACCTTTTGACAAACGGAATAGGATATGACACAACGCCTACAGTAATATTAACAGGTGGTACGGCAGACGGATCTGCCCCAACAGATGCCGCAAAAATTTATGCAAACCTTGGTAATGACCTTGTAAGGGACATAGATGTAACTTTAAGATTTGATAGAATAAGCCAAGGTGCCGATGTTCCAGAATGGGCAAAAAGCACTGAATATGTTTATGGGCAATTTTTAAGATACAACAATGAACTTTACAGAGTAACCGATGCTTTCACTTCAGGAACCACATTTGATACAAGTTTGCCTAACTTGACAAAATTAAGTGGTGACGAAAGTTATGTGACAGCGGCTGAAAGAACTTTAGGTATGTACACGCCGGCGGCTGGTATGCCTGGAATAGACTTGACCCAACTAATGGACGGAGTCGACTATGGTGGCGTTATGGTTACAGGTTTACTATTCAAAGAAGATCAAGGTTGGGACAGAAGCAGTTGGACAGACTTTCCGTGGGATACATTTGGTGGCACACGTGTAAAAACTTTCTATGGTGACGGATCAACAACATTATACACTTTTGATATTGCTCCAACAATTACAGACGTTTACACAGTGTACTTTGATGGCACAAGGCAAACTGCGGATGTGTTTAGGGGTGATGGATCAACAAAAGATTTCACATTATCAAGTGCACCTGGCAGTGGAGTAAAAGTTGAACTTATTCCTTTCGATGATGATAAAGTTCTTACTCCAACTGATGACAGAGTGCTAGACAGTTTGATATCGGGCGGGCTCTTCAGCTCAGCAGTTGGAATCAATCCAGGTGATATCATAACAGACGGTGACGCATTTATATCAGAAAACACTGCCTTCGGACCAGAAGAGAAAGTGCCAGGACAAATTTTTGACACATTGGACATAAAAGTTTACACAACTCCAGAGTCTGGTGTGCCTTTCATCGTGGACAAAAGTTACAGAGGTGATGGCGACACAACAACTTTCGCAATAGGACAGCAACCAGGCACACAGGCTGGTGTAATGGTCACAGTTGATGGAGTGCATCAAAACAATTTGGCATCAGACAGCACAGTGATCTACACGGTTGATACCGCGGCTAAAACAATAACGTTTGCAACAGCACCGGTGCTCAACTCAATAATCAATATAAAAAGTTTTGCAGTGTCAGGCAACAATTATGTTGTGTTGAACAGCTTCACTGGAGATGGATCAACTACTGCTTTCGAAACAGCGGCCAGAGACACTTATCAATTGGATAGTGCATTACCTCAGTTGTACGTCACAGAAGACGGAGTGCCTACAACAAACTTCACAACTTCAGAAGCAAACAAAAGAATAACGGTGACTTTCGAGACAGCACCCGCAAATGGCAAGTCTATACAGATAGCAGGATTCAATCAAGATCCTAGCACTAGAGCTTTTGCGGAGATAAGAAGCGAAAATATTTCTTATGACTTTTCAACCACAACGTATGATTTAGACTTTCCACCTGGTGCTATCGGACCATTCGCGGCTTTAACTTTGGTTGAGGTCAATGGCATATTATTAAGAGGCCCTGACAACACTTACTATTCAGGAGACGGGACAACCTATTCATTTGGAGTTGTTTCTGGATTGTCAGATGGTTCAACAGTGGACCCTTCTAAGACTATCACAAACACTGACCAGATTGAAGTTTACAAAAATGGAGTTTTACAAAATCTTTCAGCGGATTACACCGTTGACTTATCTGCACAAACTATAGAATTTACGACTCCTCCGACACCACAGGACGTTGTGGCAGTCACAACATTAGTTGAACATCACTATTCAATCAGAGGCACTGAACTACAATTTAACTTGACACAGATAGCCACTGACGGAATAACGATTAGCAACGGGGCTGACATCAGAGTCACAACTTTTAATAATGCACTTGGAATGAAACAGAGAAGAGAAGTGCTTGAAGGAACAACAACCAACCAATTAGAAATAGGTAATGATGTGATAAACAGTGATTACGTGTTTGTAACGTTGAACACAAACAGAGCATTAGTACAGAACCAAGATTATAGTTTGACAGGAAGAGTTATTACAATAGGTTCCCACATCACTTTGACAACCTCAGATAGAATAGATATTATGTATTTTGCAGTGGACTCTGCCACAAATGCAACTGGTTTTAGAATTTTCAAAGATATGTTGAACAGAACTTTCTACAAAAGAATTAGTGCTACAAGTACAACAGCACTTGCTAAACCTTTAGAGCCGGGACAAAAAACAATAACAGTAAGAGATGCGTCTGTGTTGACACAGCCTGATATCACTATCAGTGATGGATCCACTGTTGAGTTTAGCACTCCTGGAGTAATTTTTATAGATAATGAAAGAATTGAATATTTTGCCAAGTCAGGTAACGAGCTATCTCAGTTGAGAAGAGGCACACTTGGCACAGGAATTAAGGTACACGCCGCAGGCACAAATGTGGTAGACGCAGGCGGACAACAGACTGTACCTTATGCGGACACAATAAGCACCCTCACTTATACAGCTGATGGTTCAACTGTTCGCTTCGCCACAACAAACGCTCCAACCTCTGCTAGTGAGTTAGACATATTCATTGGTGGCCAACGATTGTTGCTCACTAGTGAGGATGGTAGCACAACCAACTATGCTGTCGACGGAAGTACAGCAGAAGTGGTATTAACTTCAGCACCTGCTAGTGGTACTCAGGTAAAAATCGTACAAAAGCGTGGTAACGTATGGTACACAGCTGGAACTAACACAGCCGCAGATGGTAAAGGCCTACAGGCTTCTACTACGCCACAGGCTAAATTCATAGCAGGAGAGCCAACAAATGCACCAGAATAAATACAACGTGATGCAACAAAAACCAATAGAAAATAAAGAACAAAAAGATAATAAAAAGCCAGACGATAAGTCAGGTGTAATGATGCAAGGACACATCAAAATCTGGGATCCAGAAACAGGTGAAGTAATTGTAAACAAAAGAAATGCTATTCATTATGAGAACATGAGTACTGCTTTAGCTAATTCATTGGCTAACAAATCAACAGGATTCATACACGAGATGGCCTTTGGAAACGGCGGAACGACTGTGGACACCACAGGAGTAATAACTTATTTGACACCGAACAGCACAGGAACAAATGCCACTCTATATAACAAAACTTATTACAAAGTAATTGATGATAATTCATCTACAAACAAAGACACAACAAGAAACAAAATGGAAATCAGACACACTGCGGGTAACAAGTACACTGACATAGTTTGCACTTGCACACTGGATTATGGTGAACCAACAGGACAATCTGCTTTTGATAACACAACAAATTTTAATGGCGACTTTGTGTTCGATGAATTAGGATTGAAATCATGGGAAGGCACAGAGGATGGTTCAACTAACAAACTATTAACACACGTGATCTTCCACCCAGTGCAAAAGTCATTGAACAGATTAATACAAATTGATTACACTTTAAGAATACAAAGTTTAACATCGTTTACTGAAACTACATCAACAGGAACTACAACTACTACGACCTCAACAAGTACAAGTAGCACAGGCAGTTCAGGTAGCTCAGCAGGCGGAGGATCAGGATACTAATGGTATACACGGTTAACAAAACAAATAGCTCGGCATCGCCAAACTCCTACACTGTCAACGATTCAGTGTTGAACACACAAACGGATCTTAGTTTCATAGGAAAAGGTTACGCAGGCTATGGCGAGATAGTTGCAGAAAATTTTTTACATCTTTTAGAAAACTTTGCAAACACAAGTGCTCCTAGCAAACCCATTACAGGACAGCTATGGTATGATACAACAAATGCCAAATTGAAAGTTTATGATGGTTCGTTCAAACCAACGTCAGGTGCTGTTTATCAAGCATCAGAACCTTCTGGACAGGTAGCAGGTGACCTTTGGGTTGATTCGGACACAGGACAGCTTTATTTTTACAATGGATCATCTAACGTTCTAGTTGGACCACCAAGTGGATCAGGAAACACAAATGGTTTTGTTTACAACACGATTGCTGACAGCACAGACACAAACCAAAATGTTACTTACTGGTACAATGATGGAAACCTTATTGCAATAATATCTGAAGACACCTTCACACCAAAAGTTTCAATATCAGGATTTAGTACAATCACAAAAGGTATAACGCTTTCAACAGCGATAGCAGATTTAAGATTTGCCGGCACTGCCAGCGATTCAGACAAGCTAGGTGGCGTAACTGCCGCCAACTTCATGGTATCAAATGCAAATGACACAACCACAGGCACAATAGGAATTGTAAATGATGGTGGTTTGACCATTGGTGCTGATAGTGACTTCAAACTTACTGTGGACTCCACAGGAGGCATAATACAGAACGTGGTTTCCAACACGGACATTACATTCAAGGTGAATGACGGTGGTAGCACAACAACTGTGATGACAATAGATGGATCGGAATCCAGAGTAGGTATTGGCACAACATCACCTTCAACAAAATTAGAAGTAGATGGTACTATTACCGCAACTGCTTTCGCAGGAAACATTACAGGAAACGTCACAGGCAATTTGGCAAGTTCAGGCGCAAACACTATGGGCAGTTTGACAATGTCAGGAAACATATCATCTCAAAACATTTTACCATCTGCAAACACAACATATGACATAGGTTCATCAGCTTTAGGATATAATGTAGTGTATGCAAAAGCAACATCGGCGCAGTACGCTGACTTGGCTGAGGTATACGAGTCCGACGATTCGTACGAAGTAGGCACAGTTGTAATTTTTGGTGGTGACAAAGAAATAACAATGAGCAAATTTTCACAAGACACAAGAGTTGCAGGAGTCATATCTGAGAATCCTGCGTATCTAATGAATGACAAATCCGCAGGGCAATCAGTTGCACTTGTAGGAAAAGTGCCGGTTAAGGTTCATGGGGTTATAGCCAAAGGTGATCTTTTAACAACTTGTGGAGAACATCCTGGCTGTGCAAAAAAAGCCATGGATCCAAAAACTGGTACTATAATAGGAAAGGCTTTAGAAAACTACAATTCTACAGAGGTTGGCAGGATCTTTGTATCTGTAGGAAAACTATAAATACTGGTATATGGCGTACACAATCAACAAAACAGACGGAACAGCAATAGCTACAATCACAGACGGTACTATTGACAACACAACATCATTAACACTTTTTGGAAAGAGTTATTCAGGATTTGGTGAATTTTTAAACGAGGACCTAGTAAAACTTCTTGAAAACAGTGCGTCAAGCTCGGCCCCAACAGCACCATTAACAGGTGAGCTTTGGTACGACACATCAAGTTCACAGATCAAAGTTTATGACGGTACATCATTCAAGCCAACAGGCGGAGCAAAGTCTCAGAGCTCTGAGCCAACATCAGCTTCTGCTGGTGATCTTTGGCACGACTCAGATGACGACCAAATTTATTTTTACACAGGTTCAGCATTTCAACTTTTAGGTCCTGTATTCACATCAGGACAAACACTATCCGGTTGGAAGATCGAAACAATTAACAACAACGTTGGAGTAAGCAAAGTTATAGCTTCAATGTTTGTAGGTAACACACAGGTTGCCATATTATCTAAAGAAACATTTACGCCACAAACGTCCATAACAGGCTTTGCAACTATCAAAGCAGGGCTTACTTTGAACAGCACTTTAGGAGCTGTGTTCGAAGGTACAACTACTTCATCAGCGTCTATAGATATAACAGGCACAAAAGGTGATGCTAATACTTCTGCCACTATAATCAAAGGTGTTAACTTCATGAGGACTGATGCGGCACAGACCACAACGGGTGCTATAACAATCGATAGCGACTCGGGATTGTTAATTGGTGACGAACAAGAATTAACAATTACAGCAAGTTCAGGTAATGTAACAGTAGCACAAACAAGACAAGATAAAAATTTAAGTTTCACGATTAACGATGGCGGATCAACAGTAACTCCATTAACATTTACAGGTTCGACTGGGGCCATTGGCATGACTGGTAACGTTACTATCACAGGTAACTTGTCTGTATCGGGAGAATACACAAACACTTCATCAGTTATCAAGACAGTAGACAACGCTTTCGTAAAAGTAAACACAGGAAATTCAGAAGCCGATGCAGGCTTAATTGTTGAGACATCGGATACAGACGACGCAAGATTGTTTTATGATGTGTCAGAAAATCATTTCACCGCAGGACAAGGCGGAACATATTCACAAGTAATAAGATTGGCAGACGCAACAGATGATGGTGGTGCAAACCATAGCACAGTGTTGAAATCATCTTCGGCAGGGGGACTTACAATGGATTCAGTTACATTGGTTGCAGTCGGATCTGATATTACATCGTCAACGTCAACATCAACCAAAACTGTACCAACCATAGGACAGGTTGCTACTTCACTTAAACTATGGGGTGGTTCAACTATTAGTGATGACGGCAATAACAGCATCGCTGGTAACAGGTTTGTTGAGACCACGTCTCCCTCATCAGGTCAAGGAGCAAACGGAGACCTTTGGTTCGTAAGGGAGGCTTAATCCTTTATGCCAACCGTAACTAAAACTTTCACGTTCACAGGAACAGCACAAAATTTAGTTGTGCCAGCTGGTACAACACAAGCGGCCGTATACCTTTGGGGCGGTGGCGGAGGTGGCGGAGGTGGCGACCAAGCTGGAGGCGGAAGAGCCGGAGCAGGTGGCAACCACACTTTTCACGAAACTTTATCATTTACTAGCTTTGTAGGCAAGACACTATCAGTAGGAGTTGGTGGTGGAGGCGGTGGAGGAGCCGCTGGAGGTAGTGCACCAGGAGGTGTAAACGGAAAAAGTTTGACAGGATTTTCAGGAGGTACCGGTGGTACTTCAGGCCCAAGAGGTTCATCAGGAGCTGGGGGTGGTGGCGGCGGAGCCACTGTTCTTACAATTGATGGAGACTCGATCATGATCGCCGCAGGAGGCGGCGGTGGTGGAGGTGATGGCCGAAACAGCACAGGTACAGCAGGAATAGTAACCAATTCAGCAACAGGAAATTCACCAGGAACACTAGGAGAGAATGGTGCTAATCACTCAGGAGACGGTGGAGCAGGTGGAGCCGGTGGTGGCGGAGCCGACGGCGGTACTGGTGGATCAGGTGCTTCGGGCGACGGAGGTGGCGGAGGTGGTCGATCAGGATCTAACCAATTGCCATCAGGTGCCACAGAAGCCAATGCATCAGGCCAAACACCAGGCGGTACAGGTGACGCAAGATATCAATCCGGTGTAGGAGTTGGCGGAAATTCAGGATCTTCAGGCGGAAATGGTTTGGCAGTAATAATTTTTACAATAAGTCCACAGGCCTTTGTCAAAGTAAGCGGTGAATACAAAAGCATTACAGATATATTTTTTAAGGCAGGTGGCACATGGAAAAGAATAACAGAAGCATTCTTCAAAAAAGACGGCACCTGGAAAGCAATTTTCAATTCAGGAATAGAATTCAATACAACTGCGGCTGGTTTTGGTGATTCATCAGGTGGATCAACATCAGGATCAACAGGATCAGGTGGCGGTGGTGGCGGTGGTGGACGTGTGATTTGCACATGGCTACAGAAAAAAGGAATGTTCTCTCTACAGGATCTAGCTATCGACACAGAATTTTCTGTGAAACATTTAGATAGAACAACAAAAATTGGATATTGGTTCTGGGCAATTCCATTAGTACAATACATGCAGACGTCATCTGAGAAGAGAGCATGGTTCGGAGGACTTGTTATAAACGTTATTAAAATATTGGCCCAAGCGAGAGCAAATGAATTAGCATATCAAATGGGCAAACGATCCAAGGGAGATTTATTAGGAAAATTCACAAGATGGATAGGAGAATCCTTCTGTTTTGTGGTAGGATTGACCGTAAGACCATTTGTTGAACACAAATTTGGTGAATGGTTAGAGGTTTATGATCCTGAAATAAACTAAAAATAGGATAATTACATATGGAGAAACACAATGGCAACTAAACAAGAAGTAAGTGATTACATCAACAACAACTACGAAACTGTTTTAACGCAAGAAGAAATAGCAAAAATAGATGCTATTTTGAATCCTGAAACAGCAGAAATTTTAATAAAATTACTTGGTGATGTTTCATTTCTAACATTTATAAG
>MDTD01125420.1_pt1 | contig 12222 bp, 9 predicted proteins | sample 811221 | NCBI WGS metagenome assembly MDTD01 (sample SAMN05326646, study PRJNA326480) | marine metagenome | isolation source: seawater | place: Pacific Ocean: South West | collected 2011 | reverse complement strand
TTTAAGAAAAATTTCTGGAAGCTTCTCAGCAAAAATTTTTGCGGCTTGGCTGCCACCAAGGACAAGGATATTAATTTTATGAGAAACTGAGACAATGGAATTATTATTTTTAAAATTAATTATTTCTTTATTTATGATATTTCCTATAACATAAACTTTATCTAAATATTTTTTAGGAACTCCCTCTAACTCTTTATGAGATACTAATATTTTTTTAGAAAACGGAAGTAAATATTTGTTGGCCTTCCCAATTACTAAATTATTCTCATAAATAATATATTTTATTTTAAGAATACTTGCGGCGATACAAACTGGAAAAGATGCATAACCACCCATACCGAAGATGATTGATGGCCTATTGAGTATTAAAAATATAATTGCAAATACAATTGCATAAAAAATAAGAAAATATGAGATAAGAATTGTTAAGATGTCTTTTTTTATAAAAGGTGATGAGGGTAATATTGCAACATTTAAATTATCATTTTTTTTGATAAATTTATTACCTCTTTTGTCTGTTACAATATTAACTTGATAATTTTTTTCTAATAAGTGTTTTGCTAGGTTAAAACCTGGAAATACATGACCGCCGGTTCCACCTATTGCAATTAATACTTTTATTTTTTTACTCATAAAGATAGGTATTATTTTTTGTATAATTTAAAATTATTCCTGCAAGTATAGCACTACCAATTAAAGAAGATCCTCCATAACTTAAGAACGGCAAAGTCATCCCTGTTGTAGGTATTAGACTAGTATTAACACCAACGTGAATAAATGTTTGAAATATCAATAATGCTGCTAAAGAACATAAAGAGATTTTAATTAGTTCATCTTCCTGATTAATACAATTTTTTATAATCCTGAATGAAATATACAAAAATATCAATATGATCATGATTGAAATTATTGATCCATACTCCTCTGAAATAATCGCTATAATGTAATCGGTATGGGCTTCAGGAACACTATCTTTTAAAATTCCTTCTCCCATGCCTTGTCCCTTGAGTCCACCAAGTTTTATGGCATCAAGAGCAGACGAAGATTGAAATTTGTCACCCTTGCTTGGGTCAATAAAAGAGACCAGTCGGTCAATTATATATCTAAATTTATCAGGCATTAAAAATAACAACAAACTTATTGAAAGAAGAAAAAATGAGATAAAAAATAATATATACATTAAGCTCACCCCTGATATAAAAACTGTTGTTATCCACGTTCCGATAAGCAAAATAGATTGGCCAAGATCAGGCTGATCAATTAAAAAAATGATTACTGAAGATAATAATAAAAAACTAAAAATATATTTAATTTGAGATTTTTTAAGATTTTTTATAGTCAAAATTTGAACGGTTACTAAGATAAAAAAGGGTTTTAAAATCTCTATCGGCTGTAGTCTAAAAAAATAAAAGTCAAGCCATCGTTTTGCTCCCTTAACTTCGACTCCAATAATTGGAACCAAAGCAAGTGATATAAAAGAAAAAATAAATAATGGTGCAACAAATTTTTTTAAAAGAGGAGTATCGATAATTGAAAGTAAAATCATAATATTTAGAGCAAGAAAGGTGAATATTAAATGCTTTGAAAAGAAAAAATAATAATCCTTATTAAGTCTTTCACCGGCTAGAGAGGAAGTAGATGAAAAGGAAAAAAATAATCCAAGGAAAAACAAAATTATAAAACAAAAAAAAATTTTTTTATCGATATTACGCCAATAATTTACGAATTTAAGTTTAAATATATTTTCTTGCATAATATTTACTTAGTTGTTTAAATTTTTCTCCCCTTTTTTCGAAATTTAAAAATTGGTCAAAAGATGCAGCAGCTGGACTTAATAAAATAAAATTATCTTTATAATTGAATAACCTGATGTCTCTGAATATTTGAATTAATGAATTTTTAAGACTTTTAGAGATCATTAACTTAATCTTATTTTTCAACTGATTTTTAAAAAAATTTATGTTTTTGCCAATAATATAAGATTTAATAATATTTTTTTTTAGATTTTTTAAATAAAACTTATCATTTTTTTTTGGTAACCCTCCAACTATCCAATAAATATTTTTTGTATTTTTTAATGCAAATTTTGTTGCCTCAAAAGAAGTTGCTTTAGAGTCGTTGATAAAAGTACAATTATTTCGTTTTAAAAAGATTTCGTATCTATGTGGTAAACCTTTAAAAGAATTAAGTGATCGACAAAATGATTTAAAACTAATTTTAAGGAGTTTTGTGAGAGAATAAACAAAACACATATTCTCGTCATTTATATCAAGTTTTAAATATGGATTTTTTATGTAAGATTTTATTTTTTTATATTTATATATGTTGGGAATATTTAACTTTCCAAGAAATCTTCTTTTATTAAATTCATGTTTAAAATCTTTGTTTAAAAATGAGTACTGACCCTTTTTTTGTCTTTCAAAAATCTTAAATTTTGAATTTATGTAGTTTCTCATGCTACCATGCCAGTCAATATGATCATTAGTTATATTTAATAATATCGCATAATCTGGAGAGACATATTTGGAGTAGGCAAGTTGAAATGATGAGGCTTCAATTATAAGGAAATTATTTTTTTTTACTTCTAAATTTAATATTGGTGTACCTATATTGCCACCTAATATTGTTTTATAACCATTTTTTTTTAATACATGGTCTATAATTTTACAAGTCGTGGATTTGCCATTGGTTCCTGTAACAACGACACTTTGTGAAAAATTTTTCAACAAAAAAATTAAGTCTAAGTCTGTAATAATTTTATTTTTATATTTTTTTAATTTAATTCTATTTTTAGATCCTTTTAAACTTATGCCAGGACTTAAAACAATATGATTGGTTTCTTTAAGTGTCTTACCTAAATTTTTTGGTCTTTTGCTTTTATATAGATGAAAATTTTTATCATCCCAAACTTTGTAATTTTTAATATCATTTTTTTTAAAAAAATTTATTACTGACTTTCCTGTCAAGCCTAACCCATAAACTAAAAAAGAATGGTTTTTAAAATTTTTCTTAGAAATCATGCTTACCTAAGTTTTAATGTCGCTAACCCCACTAAAGCTAAAATTATGGCTATGATCCAAAATCGAATTACAATTGTAGACTCCGGCCAACCCTTTTTTTCAAAATGATGGTGAATAGGCGCCATTTTGAAAATTCTTTTACCTGTCAACTTAAAAGAAAGCACTTGAATAATTACAGATACTGTTTCAAGCACAAATAAACCTCCAACAATTGCTAAGACAATCTCGTGTTTTACTATTATAGCTATTGCGGCTAGGGATCCTCCTAAGGAGAGCGAGCCTGTATCACCCATAAAAATTTTTGCTGGAGGAGCGTTGTACCATAAAAATCCTAAACAGGCTCCTACAATTGAACCACAAAAAATAGATAGCTCTCCAACGTCAGGAATATATTGTATTTGAAGATATTCAGAAAAAATTGTGTTACCGACAACATAAGAAATTAGCGTAAAGGATAAAGCTACTAGCATTACAGGTACAGTTGCAAGGCCATCTAGACCATCTGTTAAATTTACGGCATTAGATGCGCCAATAATTACAAAAAGACCAAATGGGATAAAAAATAGGCCCATATGTAAAATTAAATTTTTGAAAAAAGGGAAATATAAATCGTATAGATATTCATGACTAGAATATTTGATCAAAATAAATAAAGTTAATGATCCAATAATTAATTGTCCTGTAAATTTGTATTTAGATTTAAGACCGCTAGAGTTTTTTAGTTTAATTTTAAGAATATCATCGATTAACCCTAGACATCCCAAACTTAGTGACACAAATATAAGCGTCCAAATATAAATATTAGTTAAATCTGCCCAGAGTAAAGTACTAGTGATAATTCCTATCATTATTATTACACCGCCCATTGTTGGTGTTCCTGACTTTTTGATTATATGGTCTATAGGTCCATCTTGTCTTATAGGTCCAGTTATCATTTTTTCGGAAAAAATTTTAATTAAAGGTGCTCCAATTATAAACACTACTATCAACGAAGTTATTACGGATAATCCTGTCCTAAAAGTAAGATATCTAAATACATTGAAAAAAGAGTATTGATCTATGAGAGATGTAAAAAAATGAAATAGCATTTAATAACCTCTTATCAATTTTTTGCAAAAATTATTCAAGCCAGTTGCGTTAGATCCTTTAATCATTAAATAATCATTATTAGATATAATATAATTTAAAGTAAAATCTATATCTTCATCCTGTTGAAAAACATTGCCGCGTTTGTGTTTATGTATTTTTTTAAAGGTATCTAACGTTTTGTCACCTTTAACAAATACTTTATCAATATCTGAATTGTTAATAACTTTTGATAGTTCCTCATGTAAAATCTTAGATTTTTTACCTAGCTCGAGCATGTCCCCAAGAATTAGATATTTTTTAAATTTTTCTTTTTTAATTGAATTAAAATTTTTTATTGCAGTTTTAACTGAAAGAGGATTGGCGTTATAACTTTCATCTAGCAATTTAAATTTTTTTCTATACCTATAAATATTATGAATTTTTCCTCTACCTTCAGTTGGCTCAATTTTTTTAAAGGAACGGGTTAATTCCTTTAAATCTAAATTCAATTCTTGAAAAAGAGTTAACGATGCAAGTACATTGTGGATATTAATATTTTTAGTTTTTAGTCTCACGTAGCTATTTTTAACTTTAATAGTTAAAAAATTATGATCTTTTCTTTTTAAAACTGAATTAAGGTAAACATCGGATTTTTTGCTCAAACCAAAAGAAAGAATTTTTAAATTTTTTAATTTTGCTTTTCTTTCTAAAAATCTAAAATATTTATCATCGCGATTTAAAATTACTGTTCCATTTTTTTCAACATTTTCAATTATTTCTCCTTTTGCTTTAGCAATTCCTTTCAAATTTTTGAAGTTTTCTATATGGGCCTCACCTATATTTGTAATAATAGCGATATGAGGCCTGATAAGTTTTGATAATTTATAAATTTCTCCACTTCTGCTCATGCCGACTTCAAAAATGCCGTATTTATGGTTAATTCTTAACTGTGATAAACTTAATGGAACTCCAAAATGATTATTGTAAGATTTTGGAGAACTTAATGTATCTCCAGAGTTTTGCAATAATTCTCTTAATAAATTTTTTAAAGACGTTTTTCCTGCACTTCCTGTAATTGCTAAGATTTTAGAGTTTGTTCTATCCCTTTTCTTTCGAGCAAACGTATTTAAAAAATTAATTTCATTATCAACTTTAATAATCTTTTTATTGTACTTTTTGTTTTTTCTTGAAGAGATTATGTATTTTGCCCCTTTTTTTAATGCATGAGGTATAAATTTATTACCATCATTTTTTTTACCTTTAATTGTAATAAATAAATCATTTTTTTTTACTAATCTGGAGTCTATAGAAAGTCTATTAAATTTTTTAATATCTATATCTTTTTTAATTTCTGCCATAATTTTTTTATTTTGAATGAGATTTTGATCATTGTGAAAAAATTTTTTTAATTTTATATTTTTAATTATTTTTTTATCCGAAATAAAAATTGTTTTATTTCTATAAATTTGCTCCTCTTCATGACCTTTTCCTGCTACTAAAATTATGTCATTAGGGTCTGACTTAAGTATCGCTTCTTTTATAGCTTTTGTCCTATTGCCTACATTAAAACAATTATTACTTTTAATCTGCCCAATTATCTCTGCTCTAATCTTATTTGGATTTTCACTTCTTGGATTGTCATCTGTAACAATAAAATTTTTACAATACTTTTGTGCTATTTTTCCCATTAAAGGTCTTTTTTCATAATCACGATCTCCTCCACACCCAAATACTAATGAAATATTTTTTCCATTCTCGTTTGATAAAACTTTTAATGATTTTTCTAAAGCATCAGGGGTATGAGCAAAATCCACATAAACTTTTCTTTTGCCTGGTAAGATTTTAACTAACTCTAATCTGCCATTAACATTTTTAATTTTTTTTAAAGATTTAAAAATTTTTTGCTCTTTCAAATTGCATAATTTGGCAGCTAAAATTGCCATAGATAAATTTTTATTTTGAAATTCATTAAATTTGAGATTTTTGTTTTTTTTAATTTTTTTTTGAATCGAACTTATGTCGATAAAATGTAATTTCCTTTTTTTACAAATATTTTTTAACAAATAATATTCTTGCAGTGATTTATCAGATATAACTGTTTTGTTTTTAGATAAGATGTTATTAAAGAGTAGAAGCTTTGCTTTCAAATACGAACCCATTGATTTATGATAATCTAAATGATCCTGGCTAAAATTTGTAAAAATACCAGCTTTTATATTTAAATTATTTATTCTTTTTTGATGAAGTCCATGGCTAGATGCTTCAATGATTACATTATCAATCTTTTTTCTTTTTATTTTCTCTAAAGTTTTATGCAATGAAATAATATCTGGTGAAGTTAAATTAGATTTAATAATTTTTCCTTTCAATTTAATACCCAATGTACCAATAGACGCTACAGGAATATTATTTAAATTAAGAATTTGATAAAATAGATCAGCAACAGAAGTTTTTCCATTAGTGCCTGTTACTGCAATTATATTTTTTGGCTTTAATTTGTAAAAAGTTGATGTGATTTTACTTAATAAATGCCTAATATCAGAAGTTTTAATTACTAAAATTTTATTATTTAAATATTTACATTTTTTTGAACAAACTACAACTTTGGCACCCTTTGAGACTGCTTCGTTTATAAACTTTTCACCGTTGGATTTTTGACCTCTAATGGCAAAAAAAATAAATCCCTTTGAGATATTTTTGCTATTTATTGAGAGACCTTTAATCCTCAATTTTTTTTTTTCCTCAGGAAGATTTTTAATTAGTTTTCCCAGCAACATATTGGTGATTAAAATCCTCACTATTTATGGCTAAAATTGGTCCAATTTTTCTTATTATTTTGCCTGCAACGTATACTGAATTCCATCCAGCTTCATTTCTGGCACCTTTAATTTTCATACCTCTATAGTTGTAAATAAGATCTTTCGCCACTTGCGGATTCTCTAACATAACTAACAAAACGTATTTTGGTTTATGTGATGGGAAAATAGAAATAAATGTGTTCAAATTTTTTGTTTTTTCGTGATAATTTTGTGATGTTCCAGTTTTGCCTCCTACATGGTATCCGTCTATATCAGCTAAACTTGCGGTTCCCTCCTTTTCGGTAACTGTCATCCTGAGAATATTATTCATCATATCACTTGTTTCTTTAGAAATGATCCTTTTGTGGGTTTTTTCTATATTTTTTTTTACAATACTCGGTTTAATTATTTTTCCTCCATTAGCTATAGAAGCGTAAACTGTTGCAGCCTGTAATGGAGTAGTTGTAATTCCATGTCCAAAAGATACAGTTTCTAACTTACATTTATTCCACTTAAAATTAATTGGTTTACCAACTTCCTCTATTTCTAGCTCGGGGCTTTTAAGTAAATTAGAGTCATTAATAAATTGTTTTAGTTTTTCTTCACCTATCTTTCTGGCAATTAATAGAGTTCCTATGTTGGATGATCTTATTAAAATATCTTGTACTGAAAGTTTATCTGGAAAATTTTTAATATCTGAAATTTCATGTCTCGAACATTTGATTGAATTAGGGATCTTATCAATTATAGTTGTTGGAGTAACAATATTATTTTCGATTGCTAAAGCGATTGTAAAAGTTTTAAATATCGATCCTAATTCATAAACGCCCTTAGTAATTTTGTTCATATACATTTTATCCTCTACATGAACTCTTTTATTGATATCATAGTTAGGAAGTGAAACTAAAGATAGAATTTCTCCACTATGAACGTCCATTAACAAAGAACCGCCGCCTGTTGCGCTAAAAGTTTCTAAAGCTTCACTTAGCTCTTTATTAATAAGATATTGAATATTAGTATCTAACGTTAACTCTAAGGGAAGTTTTGATAAATTCTTGTCTTTAAGTTCTTTATCAAAATACTTCTCTATGCCTGAAATACCATAATTGTCGTAATCTACTTGACCGACTAAGTGACTGAATAAGTTAGAGTGCGTATAAATTCTAGATTGAAATGGCTCAAAAATAATCCCTTTCTCACCCAATGCCCATAATTGTTCTTTTTCTTTTTGTGTTAAGCGCTTTTTTAAATAAAAATATTTACCTTCACTCATTTTCTTCTTGATCTTATTGATTGGAAGTTCCTGAAAATGGAGTCTTAACTTTAATATAAAATTCTCTTTATTATTAATTAACCTCGGATTTACAGCTGCATGAAAAGATTGAATATTTCTTGATATTATAGAACCATTTTTATCGGTGATATCTCTTCTTAGCAAATTAAATTTTTGAGATTGATTTTCATTTTGAAACAACTCAACTTTGTTAAGAGATATATGTATTATCTTTATGCTAAAAATTAGTATTAAAGAAAAAAATAAAAAAAATAAAAGATAAATCCTATCTTGAAAAAAATTTTTATTTTGAGAATATTTATTTTTTTTATTAGTTTCTAAATAATCCTCAAAGTAAAAACTAGTTTGATTTTGGTTTACAAGTTTTTTTTTTTTATTTTTTCTCAATTTTAATCCTGATTTGCGTATTTATTTTGAAGATTATTAAAATTCGAGATACTCAAAAAAATTTTTGAATATTCCATTGGTAAATATCTCTCAATGTCCAAATTTTTAATTTTTTTTTCTATCATTAAAGGTGAAGTTAAATAAAAAAAATCAAGTTGTGACTCATTTAAATTTTTTTCTTTTTGATTTATTTTTTTATTCAATTGATAGATATTTTTTTCAATTTCTCTAGTTTCATTTTTAATTATAGATGTTCCAAATAAAAGAGATGAAAAAAAAAGTAAAGAAATAATGATTTTAATCTTAAACATAAATAGCCTCAATATCTAAATATTTTTTAAACTTTTGTATTAAATTTTCAGGATAAGAAAATTCTTTTTTATTTCTTATTGCAAATCTTAGTTTTGCTGAGCGTGAAGCATTATTTTTATTTATTTCTTTTTTTGAAGGTCTTAAGGCTTTATTAGTGTAATTTTCAAATAAAATAGAATTATCGTTTACTTCCTCCGGTAAGTACCTTGATGGTTTTGATTTATTTTTGGAAAAATTTCTAAAAAAATATTTTACTATCTTATCTTCGATTGAATGAAAGCTTACAATAATTATCTTTCCTCCTGGCCTTAAATACTTTGAAGCATTAATAATTCCATTTATAAGTTCTGTGATTTCTTTATTTACGTATATTCTTAATGCCTGGAAGGTCTTAGTACTTGGGTTGATTTTTGAATAATAATTTTTTTTTTTACTTTTATTAATGATTTCTACTAGCTCATCTACTCTTGTAATTTTTTTTTGTAATCTAGCTTTTACTATATTCCTTGAAATTTTTTTTGCATCCTTTTCTTCTCCTAAAACTTTTATAATTAGAGTTAACTGTTTTTCAGATAAGTTATTGATAGCGTATTGTGCAGACTTATCAGAAAGTCCCATTGTCATATCTAATTTTTCTTTAGACTTAAATGAAAATCCTCTTCTCAAATCTTTAAGTTGTATCGATGAAAGACCCAGATCAATTATAATACCGTCTACATTATCTTTGTAAACTTTTTCTATCTGGCTGAATTTTAAATGATAAAATTTAAATCTATTTTTAAATTTTTTTTCTAACTTTCTAGCAATTGAAATTACTGTGTTATCTCTGTCGATACCAATTACTTTTGTTTTTGGAAAATCTAGTAATGCTTTTGTATAGTTTCCACCTCCAAATGTGCAATCGATAAATACGCCGCCTTTTTTTGGATTTGAAATTTTGATAATTTCACTCAACATCACTGGAAAATGGGTGAGTTCCAGTGATGATATTTGAGTAGTCATTTATCTTCTTTTTTGTCATTAAAACTTTTGTCTTCTTAAAAAAGCAGGAATTTCAAAATCTTCATCCTCATTAGTATCTTGATCAAATAATGCAGTAGAGTCGGCTTCGGCTTTATCATCTTTTATCTCAAGGTTTTCTTGTGAATGATCTTCTGCAAAAAGTTTTGGTGTATGCTCATCTTCCGTATCTTCTTTAAAATAATTTTCATTTATTTCATTGGTATTTTCAATTTTCATTTCAGGATTGTTTTCCATGTAGGATGCACTTTCAATTGATACGCCGGAGGGAATTTCATTAGTTGTATTCATTTTTTTCAATGCTTCCTCTTGTGTTATTTTGATTTCTTCCTTACTTTCAAAGCTATCTATAAGCGCGTTTCGCTCTTCAATATTTTTTATTTCTAAACTTTCGTCTAGTTTAAGCGCTGTGGCGCCGTCAATTGAACTTGCGATACTATTATCAACATTCCCTGGGTTAAATAAACTTTCTTCTTGGCTAAACCCTTTATTAATCAGCGAAGTACTATTTTTTGATGGATTTACTAAATTTAAGTAAGGTTTTGAACCTGAGCCGTGAAGCGCAGTGGCAACTATAGAGACTCTTATCTTACCATTCATATTGTCATCTTTAATTGCTCCAAAAATCAATTCTGCCTCCGGATCAACTTCTGCTCTAATTTTATTTACCGCCGCGTCAACTTCGAAAAGCTTTATATCGCTTCCACCAGTAATATTCACGAGTAAACCTTTGGCTCCTTGTAACGTATATTCATCAATCAAAGGATTGTTTAAAGCTAATTCAGTTGCAGCCATTGCTCGATTTTCTCCATCAGCTTCACCAGTTCCCATCATAGCTTTGCCACTAGAACTCATTACAGTCTCGACATCTGCAAAGTCTAGATTTATCATTCCAGGTCTAACCATAAGATCTGTAATACTTTGGACGCCATGCTTTAAAACATCATTCGACAAACTAAAAGATTCCTCAAAACCAGTTGCCTCGTTAGCAATTTTAAATAAATTTTGATTTGGCACTACAATTGTTGTGTCTAGATATTTTTTAAGCTCTTCGAGCCCCGATACTGCTCTACGCATTCGTTTAGGTCCCTCATAAGAAAAAGGTAACGTAGTTACACCTACAGTTAGAATATTCATTTCTCTTGCAGCTCTTGCAATTACGTGTGATGCTCCAGTACCTGTACCACCTCCCATGCCCGATGCAATAAAAACCATATTGCTTCCTTGAATATAGTTTATTATTTCATTAATTGACTCATCAGCAGCAGCTTGGCCAATATCATGTTTAGCTCCAGCACCTAATCCTTTGGTTAAATTCATTCCAATTTGTATTTTAGCATCTGCCTTACTCATCTTTAAATCTTGTGCATCAGTGTTTACAGCAACAAATTCTACTCCTTGCATGCCAGCTTCTATCATTGCGTTGATTGCGTTACCACCAGCTCCACCAACGCCAATAACTAATATTCTTGGTTTCAATTCTCTCAGTTCGCCTCCTCCAACATTTATACTCATGATATCTCCCCTTTCTGTTTATTTTCCCATCTTAAATTAGACCTATTTTGAAAAGCTTTTTTCCTAGCAAATGATTTAAATTTTTCAAAATTTTTAGGTTCCCAAATTTGGAATGTTTTACCGAGCCCAACAAATAAAATATTATTTTTAATTTTAGCGTGACTAAGTAATTTTTCAGATATAGAAACTCTCCCTTCCGTATCAAATTGCAAACTTTCGCTCTCAGATAAAACTGAAGTAGCAAAATAATCTCTTTTTTCTTCAAAAGGATTTAAAGAGTCGATTGTGTTAGATAATCTTTCGATCCTGTCTTGTGAACAGGCCTCAAGCGCAGAATGATTAAAAGAAGGATAACTAATAAATCCATTATAACCTAAAGAGTTTAAATGCGATCTAAAAGTTGCTGGCACAGAAACCCGACCTTTCTTGTCTATTTTGTTTTCGAAATTCGATAAAAACATTATTTTTTAAAAATCCTTTTATATCAATAATTTTCAAATCACTCTCCATAATGGGATTATTTGGGATACTATGGGTTTTTAAGAAATAGTCAACGAATTTGTATTTCTAGCTTAAGTACAAAAGTAGAACAGTTATATGCTGTTTAAGCCAGATAATCTGTAAGCCGGGTTCTGTCATTGAAGATTTCATTTATCTAGGCCTAAAATTGCTTTTAAGCTCAAGCGGTTAACCCAGAAGACTAACTAAAGACTGTTTTTAGCAAAATATGCAATGTCTTCTCTATTTAACCTTGCTCCCAGTGGGGTTTGCCATGCGTTTTTTGTTACCAAAAAACCGGTAAGCTCTT
>MDTD01022374.1_pt1 | contig 12222 bp, 9 predicted proteins | sample 811221 | NCBI WGS metagenome assembly MDTD01 (sample SAMN05326646, study PRJNA326480) | marine metagenome | isolation source: seawater | place: Pacific Ocean: South West | collected 2011 | reverse complement strand
TTATTTGCATTAAAATGTTTCGTGAGTTTTGGTAAAAGATTAGCCTGTAATGCATTCCCAAAAGTAAATTGTGATAAAAGATCTGGAACTGTTCTTAATAAAAGAAAGAAAGAATATATTAATGATGTTCCAAACACGTAGGCTAGAATCATTTCTCTAAGAAAGCCTATTAACTTCTTAACAATGTTCGAAGTAAACATATAAAAGAAATCTTTCACCGATTTTATAGCAAATATCCTTTTAAGGAACATCTTTAATTATCCTTTTACTCCTATTTGCAAATATTGAAACCCCTTAGCCTGAACCTGTGTCGAATTATATTGATTTCTTCCATCAATAATAAGATTTCCTTTCATGTTAAGTGCTATTAAGTCAAAATCAGGGCTCCTAAATTCTTTCCATTCTGTAACTAAAATTAAAGCATCTACATCTTCTAAAGCAGAATACTTATTCTGACAATAATTAATATTATACTCTTTAAGGTATACTTTAGCTTCTTTAATGGCTTTTGGATCATAAGCATTAACTTCACCTCCAGCAGCTATAATCGACCTAATTAAAGGAATTGAAGGAGCTTCACGCATATCATCAGTTTCAGGCTTAAATGAAAGACCCCAGATTGCAATTTTCTTACCTCTTAAATTAGTCCCTAATTTAGATAGAACTTTATTAAATAAAATATTTTTCTGATTAGAATTAACTTTTTCTACTGCAGAGATTAAATGAGGGGAATAACCAAAACTATCAGCTATATTAATAAGTGCTCTTACATCTTTTGGAAAACAACTACCTCCATAACCACAGCCTGGATATATAAACTTATATCCTATTCTATTATCACTCCCAATACCAACTCTAACTTGATTTACATCTGCCCCTACTTTTTCACATATATTTGCAATTTCATTAATAAATGAAATTTTGGTAGCTAACATAGCATTTGCTGCATATTTTGTCATTTCTGCTGAACGAATATCCATGGATATGAAACGATCATGAGTAAGTGTAAAAGGAGCATATAAAGTACGCATTAATTTAAGAGACTCCTCATTCTCAGTTCCTACAACAACTCTATCAGGGTGCATAAAATCTTTAATCGCAGCTCCTTCTTTTAGAAATTCAGGATTGGAAACCACATCAAAAGTTAAATCTGATTTTCTATAAGATAAGGCTATTTCTATTCTTTCTTTTACCTGATCGGCTGTACCTACAGGAACAGTTGATTTATTAACAACAATTGTATGATGTTTTAAATTTTTACCTATTGTATCAGCAACTTTAAGAACATGCTGTAAATCTGCAGAACCATCCTCTCCCATTGGCGTCCCTACAGCTATAAAAACAATATCTACAACATTCAAAACATCTGTAATATCAGTAGTAAATTTTAAGGTCCCTCTTTTAGTATTTTCTAAAACTAAATTCTCTAATCCTGGCTCATAAATTGGAATGGCACCTTGCGTAAGGTCTTTTATTTTTCTCTCATCTATATCACAACAAATAACATTATTCCCCATCTCTGCAAAACATGCTGCAGCAACTAAACCTACATACCCTGAACCTATAATCCCTACTTTCATGCTTGCACTATTTACTTCTTAACTTCTTTAATTAACGCAATAAAAAGACCTAAGATAAAACTTAAAAAACCCACTAGAATACTCCAAAGTAGCACCTCATCCTCTTTCTGGTTAACTTTAGCAAAGTCTTGAACAAAAACTAAAGGCTCTAATAATTTTTGTTTTGTCTTGATTTCTTCTCGTAATTGACTTAAAAGGACAATTTGATTGCTAATCGTTGCACCTTCTTTTCCAGTAACAATATTTACTGAACTAACATCTAAATGGTTTTCTGCACCTACCTTCCTTATATTATTCAATAATTGTAATTCTGCGTCAATATCTTTTATAATTTTTATATTTGATTGAATATATTCAGAATGATATTGCCTTACATATTCATTATTTAAAAAATAATACCTTAAACCTTCCTGTAACTCAGAGATAATCTTATTATCAAATACTGTCAAATAAATTTCAAATTTATTAATTGCATAAAATTTCTCATTCATATCTTGCTGATATAATTGTTCCGCTTCAATCTTTTTAATCTTCTCTGCAATTAATAAGTCAACACTTAATAAATCTGCAAGCTCAGCATAATCCTTATTTTCAATATTAATTTGCAAATAATTAATTAAATCAATTGCTGTTCTTTGACTTAATTCCTCTACCTGTTCTTGTCTCTCATACTCTGAAATACCAGATGTACAAATTGCTTTAGTTTCGTAATATGGTGTCTTAAATTTCTGAAAAAAGACAACTGAAAAAACTCCAACAATAACAACTATTGTAATTAACCTATTATTCCTTGAAACAAAATTTATAAAATTTGAAAAGATTGCCTTTAATTCTAATTCTTCATTCATTTTTTAATATTTATAATTTCCACGTTGAATAGTTATATAATCCTTTAATGTCCAAAAGTACGAGTTTTCCTTCTGATATTGCCTGAAAATCAGCTTTAGAATACATTTTAAACTCATTATGTGCCACTGCAACTATTATCGCATCATATTTTTCTTCACATTCTAACGGATTTATAACAAAATTAGTATCTAAATTAGAGTCTATAAAAGGATCATACACAGATACTGTAAAGGAATTACTCTCAAGACCTAAAACAAGGTCTTTTACCCTGGTATTTCTTGTGTCAACACAATTCTCTTTAAAAGTGTATCCTAATATAAGAATCTTAGGATTATTTGTTTTCTTTTGATTCTTTTCTAATAATTGCTTAGTTTTAAATATAATAAAATCAGTAACATTATCATTTATTTCTCTTGATTTCAATATTAAATCTGCTTTAAAATCGAAATTCTCTGCTTGACAAGCAAGATAATAAGGATCAACACCTATACAATGTCCTCCAACTAAACCTGGCTTGAAATTAAGAAAATTCCATTTTGTTCTTGCAGCAAGTAATACTTCTTCAGTATTAATATTCATTTTATCAAACATCATAGCAATCTCATTCATAAATGCAATATTTACATCTCTTTGTATGTTCTCTATTATTTTTGAAGCTTCTGCTATTTTTATTGAAGAAGTTTTATAGGTTCCTTTCTTTATTATTTTCTTATATAATTGATCTATCTCTTCTGCTATTTCTTCTGTTGAACCACTGGTTATTTTTACAATATTATTAAGTTTATATTGACTGCTTCCTGGACTTATTCTTTCTGGACTATAACCGCAAAAAAAATCATGATTAAAAATAAGTTTTGATTCTTTTTCTAAGATAGGTACACAAAAATCTTCAGTAACTCCTGGATAGACAGTTGACTCATATATAATAATATCACCTTTATTAATATAAGACCCTATCATTCTACTTGCTGATTCTAAATATGTTAGATCCGGGCTATTATCTTCTTTTATTGGAGTAGGAACTGTAACAATATATATATTTGAACTCTGAATATCATTAATAGTATTGGAAAAAAAGAGATTATCATTTGAAACAAAATTATACTCTAAATTACTGTCAATATTATTTTTTAATTCATTGATACGATCCTGTTTAATATCAAAACCTACAACAGGATAGTGCTTTGAGAAAGCAAGAGCCAAAGGCAGTCCTACATAGCCTATGCCTATAACCGATATATGATATTGTTTGTTCATAAGATTAAAAAAGCCCCTTACATAAGGGGCTTTTCTTTTTTATCTTTCATATGAAAAAAAGATTAATACTCCCATAAATCATGCTCAAAGTTAAAAATCTCTTCTTTAATTCTTTCAGCTTCTAAAAGTGCATCCAAACCTACCATATAATCTGATATTTGACGATCCATTACATTTCCTTCTTTTATGATTGTTGAAGAAAACATCCTTTTCATAAAAATATCTTCATATGTTTTATTTTCCGCTTCATTCTTTACTAAATTAAAAGCTAGAGCATTTTTTAAATATTTTCTAGCTGCTGGAAAATAAATCCAGAATAATTCTTGTTCTTCTCCAAGATTCTCATCACCAGTAGTAATTGTATATACAGGACATATACCTATTATTCTAACATCCATTACTGACCTTTGTTTATCAAAAAACCAATGCTCTTTTACTAACCATTTCTTAATCTCATTTTTTTTCTTCTCACCTTTTCTGTTTTCTACTCCATCATCAGTCATAAATGTAAAAACAACATCTCCAAAATCATCAATACTATCTGTTCCATCGACTAGACTTTTTACTGCCATTGCCTCTAATTTACCATAAATCAGATCTTCTATCTCTTCTGGGGTCATAGGTTCACTATTAAATTCATCATCATAAGATGTGCTAAAATCATCACCTGTACGATAAAGTCTAAGATATTGACCTGTTTCAGGATCAGGATGTGTTGCAGCATGTAAAATAACATCAAATAAATTCTTTCTATCTATAGTCCCTTGATTATTTGTTCTGTCTTGAGGATAATAAATTGGATGGTTTACTTTTTGTCTTAAATCAATTTCTCTCCATATCTTTCTAGACCACATTATATCTGCCTCTCTAATTCTAGCTAACTCAACATAATGTCTTTCATTATGATGATTTTTATGATAGACATCATTCATCCTTATTGCTCTTTCCCTGGTATCTTTTATATTTTTCTCAGTTTCCTTGTCAAAAGAATCATTGGACAAAACACCAGTATTATCTTGAGCAGTAGATAAAGTAATAACAAAACATCCTAATGTTAATAATATTATTTTTTTCATTTTTCTAGATTTTATATTTTATTCTATTTCAATTACGTATTTGTCGTCCATTTTTATTGGTTTACAACTAGGACACTTTTTCTGCTTATATACCACATCTTTAATAATCATAGATTGACCTATTTGTGAACTTTCTACTCCTTTTTTAAATTTATCATCAAAACTACCATCTTTACTAGTAGCATCAGTATATTGTTTCGCAGCTCCTTTTTTCCAACTATATGATAATACTTTATATTTTATCTTTTGAGCTAAATCTTTATCACCAGAATTAGCATATACCCTACCCATAATAATTTCAGCTCTACTACCCTTATTATCATCACCTAAACCAAATGTTATTTTTGGATCTGGCACTTTAATAACTCTTAGTGCCTTTGTTCCCATTTTTTTCCAAGCACCATCCTCTCCTTTAACATATAAAGTCAGAAGATCTTTTGGTGTCTTTGTAAGTGTTTTTGGATTTATAGTCCACTCTCCTTTTTTTCCATTTATTTTCTTAGGTTTAGTTTGACAATCTGAACATCTTACATCAATCTTATCCGCAGTATAACCAGGCACTGAAACTGTAATTGGATTGTCAAAACCTCTAAACACTTTATTCATCATATCTATACTTACTATACCTTCTACCTTATGTACCATATAAGATCCCTTAAAAGGATATTTTTTATCTCCAGTCTCTGTCTTCATGATAATTAAACCTCCCCATTCTTTCATACCTTGTGTTGTAGCTTTTGTGGAATAATATCCTTTACCATTCCTAACTTCTATAGTTTCATACTCCCCTCGCATCTCAAACCTTCCATCAGAAAGACTATCATATTCTCCAACTAATATTTGAGGATTCTGAGAATTTTTTGCGGCAAGAAATATTTCAGCATTAAAAGTTTCATTTATGAAAACAACACCAGGTGACTTATGTATAGCTTCTGCACCTGCATCAAACTTAAGATCCCCTGCGATTAAATTACTTCCTAAGAATGATACAACATTAGACTCCATGTTTCTTATATCTGACTGTATCTTCGATAATATTGTTAATGCACCAACAGCAGGCATATCTTCAAAGTTATACTGCTCCCAAGATTGATTTTGCGTCTTTCCAAAGTCGCTTCTATCTATATCAAACACATCATTAATACTATTAATTAAAGTAATATTACCTTGAGATCTATCATTTAATAGATCTCTGTATTCAAGTAAACTCTTCTTTAACTTAAAAGCCTCCTGGTCTTCTTCATTTTCTGTAAGAGGATCAAATGTTAAAAACAACTTTCCTGAAGCGGATCTGTTTTTCTTGTTACTTAAATAACCTATTTTTTTCTTTTTCTCACTATCTGATAATTCACTCCATTCAGCAGTGGTTCCAGCATCTTCTTTCAGCTTGCCTTTTTCATCTAGCAAATCTTTCTTATCCCCTAAAGCTACCTTTGGATCAACTTCTTTCACAAGCTCATATTTCATCTTTTGTATAGATTCATGCAAAATGTCTGCTGCTTCTTTAATTTCAAAAGCTTGATCACGAACCTCCTTATATTTTATAGGATTTTGACTAGCTGCATTATCTAAAGTATAATAAAGCTCACTATTTTGTGAATCAAAATTTGAAGTTGTTCTTACTATACCTGTATTTACTTCAAAAAAGGATTGTAAAACCTCTTTAGATACATTTAATGCAAGAAGTGCTGTAAGCACTAAATACATCATATTAATCATTCTCTGCCTTGGTGATAATTTCTTCTCAGCCATCTATTCTATTTCTTTATTCTTTAATAAAATTATTTATTAGGATTCATTGCATTAAGCATATTAGCATATACTTTATTTAATTGCTCTAAATTATCTCCTAGATCACTAACTTGTTGTTGGAATTTTTTAGAATCTTCTACAGAGGTTTGTAAATTTTGCAAGAAAATAGTAGTTGCCTCCATTTGTTGATTTGATGTTTGTAATTGTAATTCATACAAAGAATTCAAAGCATTCATATTCTTTACACCTTCTTCTATCTGCGCATTATATTCAGATATTCCAGCTGCTGCTGTAACTGTTTCATTAAGTTGTTTTGCAGACTCACCAAATGCTCTAAGCCCTTCATTTAGACTCTCTACTAACTCATTATCAATCTTTGCTTTCTCTAGAGCCTCATCTAATTGTTGAGCAGGCCTTTTAGACCCATCAGGATCTGACATATGTGCAAGTTCTGGATAGACTAAAGACCAATCAGGTTCTACATGCTGCTTCTCAAATGCAGAAAAGAAGAAAATAATAGCTTCCATTCCAAGCCCTGCAGCTAACATAATATCAGCACCGTCGTAATTATTAATTTTAAACAAAGCTCCTAAAATTACAACTGAAGCTCCCCAACCATATAACTTCGGCATCATTACCTTATACCATTTTGCCTCGGTCATTTTTTCCATTAAATTCATAGTCTATCTGTATTTAGTTAATTAAAATTATCTTTTATTCAAAATCTTTTTTGTCTCTTCCTAAGAAGTCAACAGCACATCTAAATCCAATGTAACATTTAGCAGTATCTTGATACTCAAATGTTCTTGTGCTTGTTTGAATGAAATACGCTACATCCTTCCAGGATCCTCCCCTAATGACTTTTCTCTTCATTACAGGCGCATCACCTTCTTGTACTTCATAACCCATATCTGTATTCATATCATGTGCATATGATAAAGCTGATTCATCATAAGTGTTAGATGTCCATTCTGCTACATTACCAGACATATCATATAATCCATAACCATTTGGATTGTATTCTGCTGTCTTAATTGTTTTAATTCCCCCGTCAGCAGTATAATTACCTCTTAAAGGTTTAAAGTTTGCTAAGAAACATCCTTTTATATTACGAGTATAAGGTCCTCCCCATGGATAAGGAGAATTATCTAAGCCTCCTCTCGCTGCATATTCCCACTCTGCCTCTGTTGGTAATCTAAAATCAGGAAGTACAGGTTGCTTTGCATCTCTTAACATATTATTCATCATCATAGTTCTCCAATTTGTAAATGCAACAGCTTGATGCCAATTAACTCCAACTACTGGATAATCATCAAAAGCAGGATGAGAAAAATAATGTTTTGTATAAGGATCATTAAAAGAATATGCATAATCATGTACCCATGATAAAGTATCAGGGTAAATATGAATAGCATGCTCCTTAACATATGAATTTTCAAAAGCAGGATAATTGTATCCTTCATATTGCTGTTTAACTATTAGATTTCCGGCGTCATCTCTTTTAAATTCTCCGGTTTTCTTATCTTTTTCGTAAATAACATCTGCCGCAGTTTTAGGATCAATATCTCTTGTTACATTATCATTTTGGTCACTACTCTTTCTAGCAAGGTTTTTCAAATCAAGTGTTTTATAACGATATACAAGTTCTCTAGTATCAAACTTTTTTCTTCCTGTCTCATAATCTACAAAGTAGTATTTAGATTTTTTCATAACATACTCCATATCTAATTTCTCATTCCAATCTAATGCTTGACGCCATACTGAAGTTGGATTGAAATCTTCTTCTTCTTCTTCAATCTCTTCTGTCATTGATCCTAAAGCTGATGGTGCCTGATCTTCTGTCCACTTTAAAGTAGGTTGCATCTTATCAGCTAGACTTAAATTTTGTCCTTTCTCCTTCAAATCAGCCTTAAATTTATTGTATTGTTCTGTTCGCAAAATAGAATCTCTGACCCATCTTGTAAATTGACGATATTCATTATTTGTAATTTCTGTCTCATCCATATAGAATGCTCCAACAGAAACAGACTTTGACTCCGATACGTTTGCAAAAGGGACATCTTGATCAGAAGGTCCCATAGTAAAAGTTCCTTGAGGAATAAAAACCATTCCATAAGGATCTGTTGGGTTCCATGTTTTTCTCTTTTGAACACCAATTAACTCGCCATTACCTGAGCCTCCACAAGAGGCTAAAAAAGCAACTATTAAACCTGATAATATTATTTTTTTCATATTCATATATTTTATCACTTAAGTGAATTTAAATCAATTGTTTATAAAAACCGTGGATTCTTATACTTAGAAACCGGTTTCTTATATTTTATCTTAAAGTTATAACCTAACATCAATTCTAGAGTATTGTTTCTTATTTCGTTCAAAACAACATCATATGCTAAACCTAACTTTAAATCTTCATTTACATTCCATCCTGTTAAAAATATTAATCCTTCATCGAGTCTATAACTAACACCTCCCCACATGCTTTCGTTATATATCACGCTTGTATTTATATCTAGCTGAGAAGTAGATCCATCTGACTTTAAATATATTGAAGGATGTATTAATAACGTTGAATTTAGATCATAAGTATATCCAGCTATTAAAAAATAATGCCTAGACATATTATAAACCTGCCCATTACTCCAATTAATTTCTGGTTCTGTTAAATGTGCAGAGGAGAATCCTATATACACATCTTGATTATTATAGTAAACACCGGTACCAAAATCTAGTGCTGAACCTTGTACATCTCCAGTAGGTATAACAGGATCTCCTTCTTGAGCTGGTTCAAGAAACCCCCCATTTAAACCACTCTGAAACATTCCAACAGACACTCCCATTCCTAACTGACCTGTTCCTATTTCAGTTCTAAAAGCATAGGAAGCCTGTAAACCTAAATTCTTATAACCTCCAATATTATCACTAACAATATTTAACCCAAGACCTCCATTTAAAAAAGGTACAGCCCCATCTACACTAAAATTTTGCGTAGAAGCCGCTGCAGAACCATCTTCTCCAAAACCTATCCACTGTGACCTATGTAAAATAGAAGTAGATATACCTCCTTCACTACCTGCATAAGCAGGATTATTAGCCAATTTATTAAACATATTCTGACTAAACTGAGGGTCCTGTTGTCCAAAAACAAAAACAGAAACAATCATTAACAATAAAATTAATACTCTATTCATAGTTCCTCTAGCTTAAATATTGGAAAATACGCCGCTAAAATAAACATTTTTTAGTTAAGCACCATAAAAGTACTTATTTAACTTAAACATATCAGAAAAACTTGCTAAAAAAAAGGGAGTTAAGAGCTTAATAATCAAAGTGTTCAGCTAACTAAATTTATTATATGTTTTTATCCATCTTTCAGGGACTTCACCCTGATTTGCAATTTCATAATCACGATAAGAACAAGCTATAAAATAATTTTGTAACTCTGCCTTCCCTTCTGGAAGAAAAGGAACTCCCATCCACCATCTACCACTTTTTTGGCTTTTATAGAAAATAATTTCATTTTTTCCATCTTCAAAAGAGACATTATATTTTGTACAATGCTCAATATCAGGCGTTATCTCATCTTTACGCTTAGTATAACCATCAATAAAATACCAGATCATCTGAGCAAGAAGAAAAGAAGTTTGATTATTATCATCTAAATCCTGATTATACTCAAATAATCCTATAACAGAGACTTTATCACTAACGCCTGCATAACGTAATATTTTGCATGCTTGTTCCCCATCCAAACCATTTGGAGAACTATAAACATTAGCCTTAGCATAAGCATGTTGAATTGCTGAAATATCAAAACTTAAAAAATCTGTGTTTCTCATAAGAGGTTCAACGTCATAAAAACTAGCCTTAAGATCTCCTAAACGAACAGCATCAAAATGCATGTCCTCAATCATATTAATCGCTAAAGGAGAAACAAAATAAGATTGATAAGCTAGATTGGTATAATGAAACAAATGATTTGGCTTATGTCCTATTATTTTACTTAAATGAGAAAAAGAAGCAAGATGATCTTCTTCTAAACCAAGATCTAACTTATTATCAACAACAGTTAAAGAAATATATTTATTTAATGCGGAATAAGCTCTATAAACAGCATAACTAATATCATGTCCTCCACCCAAAATAATTGGAATCACCTCCTCTCCAATTAGAAATTGACAAACATCTTCAATTAACTTAAATGATTCTTTCCTTGTAGGCATCATATACATAGTTCCTAGGTCTATTATCCTAGGACCCTTTTTATGATGTAATGCATAAAAAGAAGATCTAATCTTACATTCATTCTTATGAAAATAATTCTTAGAACCTTCATATTCAGGAATAGTAATAATAGCAATATCTGCATTCTTTATCGCCGGGAAACTACTATTCGTATGACACTCTATAAAACTACCTAATTGAGTAGATTCCCATTGATCCTTCTCAGAATATGTAGCATTTAAAGGTTGAAAATAAGACTGTAAATCAATCATTAACTTTAATATTATTTATTTTCTAGTAAAGACACACATTCTTCCCTTGTTAATTCTTTCGGATCCTTCCCTTTAGGAATTTTAATGTTAATCTTTTTACCTTTTACTGGAGTTACTTGTATAAAAGGACCATACCTACCATTAAGCACCTGAATTAAAGGATCTCCTTCAAAATTCAAAATTAATCTTTCTTTATCTGCTTGCATCTTAATTTTTATTAACTCAATCGACCGATCCAATGAAATTGTTAGGGGATCTTCTTCATCTTCTTTCTTAATAGATGTAAATTTTCCATCATAACGTAAATACGGGCCAAATCTACCTACTGAGGCAACTATCTCTTTTGAATTCCACTCTCCAACTAATCTGGGAAGCTTAAATAAATCCAAAGCTTCATCTAATGTAATTGTTTGAATTGTCTGACCTTTTATCAATGAAGCAAATTTCGGCTTAGGAGCATCATCTTTATCCTGTTTTTCTCCTAATTGTACCATAGGACCAAATGGGCCAATTCTAGCAAAAACTTTATTACCTGTAATAGGATCCACTCCTAATTCCCTTTCTCCAGAGGCTTTAGCCACATTTCCTATAACATCTGAAACCTTAGCGTGAAAGTTTGTATAAAAAGAAGCTATCATCTCATTCCAAACTTTTTTACCTGTAGCAATCTGATCAAATTCATTTTCAACCGAAGCAGTAAAGCTATACTCCATAACATTCGTAAAATGCTCAACTAAAAAATCTGTAACGACAATACCTATATCTGTGGGAAATAATTTTTGTTTTTCATTACCAAAAATACCTTTCTTTTCGATAGTAGACAAATCTTTCTTCTTTAACTCTATAACCTTAAAAGCTCTCTCTTCCCCCTCTCTATTCTCCTTTTCTACATATCCCCTTTTTTGGATAGTTGTAATAGTAGAAGCATATGTCGAAGGTCTTCCTATACCTAGATCTTCCATTTTCTTTACTAAACTAGCCTCAGCATATCTAGATGGAGGTCTTGAAAATTGTTCAGAAGCAGATGCTTCAGATAATGTTAAGTCCTCTCCTTCTTTTAATTCTGGAAGCACACCCTTTCTCTCTTCTACTTCATCATCTTTACCTTCTAAATATACTTTCATGAAACCTTCAAAAGTAATAACTTCCCCTTTAGCAATAAATTGTTCTGAACTATTTGAAAGACTAATTTTGACAACTGTTCTATCGATC
>MDTD01112969.1_pt1 | contig 12224 bp, 14 predicted proteins | sample 811221 | NCBI WGS metagenome assembly MDTD01 (sample SAMN05326646, study PRJNA326480) | marine metagenome | isolation source: seawater | place: Pacific Ocean: South West | collected 2011 | reverse complement strand
TTTACTAATAACAACGTTACAGTGGAAAAAGTTTAATATGGCGCCAACTAATAAAGTTACAAATTTAAAAGTAGTAAAAAAGGGGAAAGACACTTCAAAAGTAAGTGCTTTATCTCCTAGAGAAATAGTTTCGGAATTAGATAGATACGTAATAGGCCAAAAAGACGCAAAAAAAGCTGTAGCTGTAGCATTGAGAAACAGATGGAGAAGACAAGCTCTATCAGATGAGATGAGGGACGAAGTTCTTCCAAAAAACATTTTAATGATAGGGCCAACTGGGGTCGGTAAGACAGAGATTTCTAGAAGACTTTCAAAATTAGCAGAAGCTCCTTTTATAAAAGTTGAGGCTACTAGATTTACAGAAGTTGGTTATGTAGGAAGAGATGTAGAGCAGATTATAAGAGATTTAATTGAAATAGCGATAGCTATGGAAAGAGAGAAGAAAAGAAAAGAAGTTAAAGCAAAGGCAGAATTAAAAGCAGAGGAAAAAGTATTAGATGCACTTGTTGGTAACAAAGCAAGTGTTGCAACAAGAGAAAGTTTTAGAAAAAGGTTAAGAACTGGTGACTTAGATGATAATGAAATTGAGATAGAAGTTCAAAATACTTCTTCTCCCCTTCAAAGTTTTGAAATACCTGGTATGCCTGGTGGAAATGTTGGAATGGTAAATCTTGGAGACATTCTCGGAAAATCTATGGGTGGTAAAAAGGGTAAAAAGAAAAAAATGACCGTTAAAGAGTCTCATGATATTTTAGTTGCTCAAGAGTCAGACAAAATGATCGAGGAAGATAAAATTATAAATGAAGCAAAAAAAGCAACTGAAGAAAATGGAATTGTATTTTTAGACGAAATTGATAAAGTTTCTGCAAGAAGTGATAGGGTTGGAGGAGACGTTTCAAGAGAAGGTGTGCAAAGAGATTTACTTCCACTTATTGAAGGAACAACTGTTAGCACTAAGCATGGTCCAATTAAAACTGATCATATTTTATTCATCGCTTCTGGGGCATTTCAACTAGCTAAACCATCTGATTTGTTACCTGAATTGCAAGGTAGATTGCCAATAAGAGTTGAATTAGATGCACTTAAAGAGGAAGATTTCAAAAGAATTCTCAAAGAACCTGATAACAGCTTAATAAAACAGTATAAAGAATTACTAAAGACTGAGAATGTAAATCTAAAATTTACAGAAGATGGGATTGATATGCTTGCTAAGATTTCAGCTGAAGTAAATTCATCAGTTGAAAATATAGGTGCTAGAAGACTTCATACTATTATCGAAAAAGTTTTAGATGATATTAGTTTTAATGCAACTGATAGAGCTGGCGAAACAATTACAGTGGATCAAAAATATGTACAAGATAATTTAGGAAACTTAGTAAAAGATACAGATTTGTCCAAATTTATATTATAAATTTTTCAACTTAATTATAATTGCTCCTTCACCACCATCTTTCTTGTCGGCATCTGAAATCGAAACAATCAGTTTATTTAATTCTGAATTTGTTTTTATAAACTCAGGTACAGAATGCTTTAATTTTCCTAAGTTCTTAGAAATATATGCGTCTTTATCGCTTGTAGAATGTAAACCTTTTCCAGTGACGAGTAATAACTCTCTATATTTATTTTTAATACAATTTTCTATAACTTCTTTTACTTTTTTATTTGCCTCATCCAATGTAAACCCATGTAAATCAAATTTATAACGATCTTTTCTTTGAGAGTTATTTATATGATTTTCTTCTTTATCGTAAATATCAGAGGGGTTTTTAATATAATTTTCCCAAGTTTTTTGATCTTCTTGGTTAAAATCTTTTTTCTTTATCACTTGCTGACAATTTCAGACAAATACCAGTTAGGATCTTTTTGTTTTATATTTCTTGTAAATTTCCAACTATCAGTAACAAATTTAATTTTATCAGGATTTCCCTCAATTATATTATTTTCTTTATCTCTCTTAACAGAAATAACTTCAGCAACAAATTTAACTGTAGCAAATAGATTATCTTTAATCTTCTCATATTTTTCTACGGATGACTCTTTTACTCCAATAAATGTAAATTCGGATTTTATACCTTCTTTGTTTCTAGATTTAATAGCCTCAGAAAAATTTGAAAACATATTTGAAGATAATAAATTTTTTAATTTTATCAAATCTCCATTTGCAAAAGAAGTTAAAATACTTTCGTAAGCAATTTCTGCGCCTCTCAAAAATTCTTTTTTGTCTTTACCTTCTAATGTCTCTAAGTTTTGTTTTACTGGTTTTAATTCATTTTTTGGAATGTTAAATTCTTTTTCAGCAAAACCTGGGTAAACTTTTGACTCGTGTCCAGTTTTTCTGCCTAATATGCTCCTTAGACGCAAAATGATAAATCCTGCGATCATGCCCAATAAAATTATGTCTAAATAACCGAAACTATTACTCATAATTTGATAAATATACATTAATCATATATTTTTGTATCAGACAAATGAACCCATTATTTTTTCTACTATTTATATGCCTTCCAGCTTTAGAAATTTACCTGCTGATAGAAGTGGGGGGTCAAGTTGGTGCTATAACCACAGTAGCTTTAATTTTTTTAACAGCTGTAATTGGTCTATACTTAGCAAAATATCAAGGAATACAAACGATAAAATCTGGAATGGTTAATCTTTATCAAAATAAGATACCAATTTATGAGATGATGTCAGGCGCATCTATAGCTTTAGCAGCATTTTTACTAATTGTACCGGGGTTCTTTACAGACTTTTTAGGTTTTTTATTACTTGTTCCTTTTACGAGAAAAATTCTATTTACCATAGCTTTAAAGAAAGAAAAATCAAAAAAAGATGTTAAATCTGAAAACAAAATTATTGATGGCGAAATAATAGATAATAACAAAAAAGATGAATTATAAAATAATTGGAAAATATATCAAAGAGTTAAAATTTATTATTCCAAATCCAAAAACATTTTTCTTGCTTTCTAAAGATATTGCTAATTATAAAATTAATATTGATATCAAAAGCTCACAAGCTAGACAAAACATTATTGAAGTACTAACGAGCTTAAATCTTTCTCCAACAAAAGATAACTTTGAAACTATCAATACAAAAATTGTTTACTCCACAATAGTTGAATTAGAGAGTAAAAAATTAACAAAAGAAGAGATGGAAAAAATAATTCTAATAGAAGTGCCTAGTAAGATTTATCCTGAATTAAGAAAAATATTTATTTTTTTATTTGAAAATTCAGGATTTAAGGATGTAAAAATAAGTGAGACAGTAAATTTTGAAAATCTTTATAAAATGAAGAAGGCTCAATAAAAATTTTTTTTCAGTTCTGATTTTAAAAAATCATTATGACTTTTTCGTTCTGTTTCAGATATTTTTACAATGATTTTGCTATAATCTTTTGTTTTGTTAATATTTTGTTCAGAAGAATTACTTGATAGATTAAATTTAGGCTCTTTGACATCTAACAAATTAATATAAACTTCTCTTAATAACTCACAATCTAATAAGGCATTGTGTTTTGTTCTTCGAGAAAGATCAACATTAAATCTTTTACAAAGTGCATCTAAAGAATTTGATGTTCCAGGAAATTTATTTCTAGCAATTTCTAAAGAGTCTATTATCATTTTTTTATTAATTTTGTTTTTTTTAACTATATTTAATTCCCCTTCCAAGAAACTAAGGTCAAATGAAGCATTATGAATAATAATTTTCTTATCCTTTATAAAATTTAAAAATTCATCTGCTATTTGATCAAAAGTTTGTTTTTCTTTTAAAAACTTTTCAGAAAATCCATGAACTTTAAATGCTTCATCAGGTATACTTCTTTGAGGATTAATTAGTTTATGGAAAACATTCCCTGTAACAATTAAGTCTTTAGTTTCAATGCAAGCGATCTCGACTATCTTGTGACCGTCTTTAAAAGATAAACCTGTTGTTTCGGTATCTAAGAAAACTTCATTCATATTTAGTGATTATATCTGATAGGTCGCTTTTTAAAATCTTTAAATTTTTTTCATTAACAACTATATGATCACAAAATTTAATTTTCTTTGTATCTTTCATCTGTTTTTTATCTAATAAATTGAACAACTTTTTGTCTCCTCTTTTTAACTTAAATCTTTTAAGTCTTATTTTTTTTCTTGCTCTTATAAAGATTATTACGTTGAATCGTTTCATTAACTTACTCTCTATTAACAAAGGTATCTCATAAAAGAGAAATTTTTTATTTTTATTTTGCGAGGTGAAAATTCTCATTTTTTTTCTTACTAAGGGGTGGATTATGTTTTCTAACTTTTTAATATTTTTATTATTTTCAAGAATTAATTGTCTCAAGGATTTCTTTATTTTATTATTATTTTTTATTCTAAATCTTTTGCTAATTAAAGACCTAAAGCGCTTATCAAGATAAAGCTGTTTTACAATTTTATCTGCACTGAATAAGGGACCTCTTTTAAAAGATAGGATCTTGCTTGCAGTAGTTTTGCCTGATGCTAATGAGCCTGTAATTCCTATTTTAATCATTTAAGTTTTGAATTTAGTAGCTCAATTAATTTGTCATCAATTTCAGGATTGATTTTGTTCCATAAATAAAAAGATTTTTGCCCTTGATAAATAAACATATCGAGACCATTAAATACCTTTCTTCCTTCGTCTTTTAGATATTTGAAGGTCTTTGTTTCAAGAGGATTATAAATGGTATCAATATAAATGACTTCGTTTTTAGTATTGGCAAAGTTAAAGTTGAAATCGTCACCATCTTTTAAACCTAAGCTTGTCGCGTTAACAATTATATCAAAATTTTTAATTTCATCCTTAAGATCAACCCAAGAAATAATATTTAAAAAATTAAATTTTTTCTTCAAAAAAATACATTTCTCATTAGTTCTATTGGTTATAGAAATTTTCCTAACTCCTGATTTTTTTATTGATAATATAACTGAGGGTGAAACACCACCGGCGCCTATAACTAAAGCATTTTTATTGGAATTATTATCAATTTCTTTTAAGTACGCAGCCTGCAATCCATACACATCAGTATTTTCACCAATGACTGTTTTATCATTATCTAATAAGACTGTATTCACTGACCCGGTAAGTTCTGCGTCGTTAACTAATTTATCTAAATGATTTATAATTTTCTGTTTGAAGGGTAGTGTCACGTTAATACCTGAATAAATGCCTTGGTTAATTTTTCTTATTATCTTTGGCAATTCTTTATCCGACGCTTCAATAATTGAATAGTCAGCATCTATACCATATTTCTTAAACCAATATTTATGTAATATCGGTGATAGAGAATGCTTAATAGGGTTTCCAATTATTCCAAAGTTTTTTTTCATTTTTTTAAATTTTTAATATAGTTAATGATCTCTTTAATAGGTAGGCCCATAATTGAGTCCTTATTTCCTTTTATATATTCAAACAGCTCTAATCCATCTGCTTCTATCTGATAAACTCCATAAGCTAATAAAGTTTTGGTATCTATCTTGTTTAGATAAGTAGATAATTCAGCTTCACTTAAGTTTTTCATTTTGAGTTCAGAGGAGTCAGTAAAGTTCCATATCATTGAACCATTTTTAGCGATACAAACAGAACTGATGAGATAATGCTTTGAGCCGTTTAGCTTTCTTAAAATAGTTAATGCTTCCTCTCTAGAATTTGGCTTATTGATTAATTCATTATTTAAAGAAACGACACTATCAGCGCCTAGAACATACCGATCTGGATTTTTATTACTTACTTTAATTGATTTTATTTCTGCAAGATTCTTTGATATCGAAAATGGATCGGCGCCCTCAGCTAACAATGAGTCCTTTACCTCATCTTCATCAACATTTGATATAATAACCTCATTGTCAATATTATATTTATCTAAAATATTTTTTCTAACACCGCTTTTAGAAGCTAAAATTATTTTCATTTATTTTTTTTAATCTCTATCATTTTTAATATTGATGCGGCCGTTTCCTCCACAGATTTTCTTGTTACATCTATGATGGGCCAATTATTTTTTTTGAATAATTTTTTTGAGTCTTCTACTTCCCTCTTTATAAACTCCAAATCTGTATATTCTTTGAGACTTTGGTCTTTCATAATTGCAACTCGATTTCGCCTAATGTCTGATAGTCTCTCTGGATCTGCTACTAATCCAACAATACAAGAAGTCTGATTAGAAATTAAATCTTCAGGAATTTTTTGATCTAAAACTAGTGGAATATTAACTGTCTTATAACCTCTATTAGCTAAATAAATTGATGTCGGGGTTTTGCTAGTTCTACTTACACCTAATAAAACTACATCTACATTGTTTATATCATCAACTTTCTTTCCGTCGTCATGCGACATTGTAAATTGAATTGCTTCTATTCTTTTATAATAATCATCATCTAGAACATGTTGAGCACTTGGTTTATGAATAGCTTTTTGATTCAGAAGTTTAGAAAAGCTCAGAATTAAATTTCCAAGAACTCCAAAACAAGGAACTGAATTTTTGTCGCTTTGATTTGCAAGATATTTAGCCAATTTTGTTTCAACAATAGTATATAATATTAAGGAATTATCTATTTGATTGCACTGTTTAATGATTTTGTCGATCTGCTGTTCGGTTCTTATAAAAGCAAACTCTTTTTTTTCATATTCGAAGTTAGAAAACTGTGATTTTAATGATAGGAATATTCTATCCAGGGTTTCTCCCGTGGAGTCAGACACAAGATATACATTGTATTTTTGGTTCATATCTCTGTTAGTAAAGTATTAATTAGTTATTTTTTTACATATTAAATAGAATTTATGAAAAGTAATTAACATTAATCAACACCATTTAAACAAGTTATAGATTGTTAATAATAATGTTTTTTTAATGTTTATAAAATGGTTAAAAGAGTAAAAACTTAATAAAACTTATAATAGTTATTAACCTTGATATGTATAAAAATTGTAAAAATCGTTATATAACTAATTAACAGAGCCTAAAACAGATAATACTTTATTAAACTTAATTTATTTAATGAGTCATTTGGAAGAAATCTTAATAAATAGAAAAATTTGTAAATCAGTATGGTTTATGCGACAAGCAGGTAGATATTTGCCTGAATTTAGAAAAATAAGATCTCAAAACCAAGACTTCATAAAACTTTGTTTGAATAGTGAGTTAAGCTCTGAAATAACACTACAGCCGATTAAAAGATTCAACCTAGATTCTGCAATAATTTTCTCCGATATCTTGATGATACCTTATGCTTTAGGTCAGGAAGTAAAATTTACTAAAGAAGGGGGGCCTAAGCTAAGCGAATTCAATTTTGATTTATTTTTAAATAACGACGAAAAAAAATTTTCCCATATTTTAAACCCAATATATAGGGCAATCGAAATTACAAGAAAGAAACTAGATAAAGAAAAATCTTTAATCTCTTTTGTGGGAGCACCATGGACGCTATTAGTGTATATGCTTGGTATTAAAAAAAATAAAACAGAAATAGATACAATTAAGTTTAATAAACTTGATGCTCAGATAGATAAGATTTTAGGGGAATTAATAAAATATATTTGCATTCATATTAAAAATCAGATCAACGCCGGAGCAAATGTTGTGCAAATATTTGATTCATGGGCAGGTTTAATTCCTAAAAAAAAAATTAAAGATTATTGTTATGTTCCAAACGCAGATATTATTAAATTTTGTAAAGAGGAAAATATACCCAATATTTGTTTTCCAAAAGGCATAGGGGAAAACTACGAGACATTTAATAATTTTGTTAAACCAAATGGGATAGGAATAGACTCCAATATAGATCCTATGTGGGCAAAACACAAATTATTAAATGTAGTGCTGCAAGGTGGGCCTGATCCAAAGATATTGCTAAAGTCGCAGAAAGAAATAGAAGAGGTAGCGACGAAATATATCCAAGTCTTCAAAGACATTCCTCACATTTTTAATTTAGGGCATGGTTTACTTCCTGAAACAGACCCTGATACAGTAGATAAATTAATAAAATTTTACAGGAATTTTTAATGGACAAAGATCACCCACAAATAAAATTTGGTAAGACAGGAGTTCTAATTATTAATTTAGGAACACCTGACTCGACTAGTTGGTGGGATATAAGGAAATATTTAAAAGAATTTTTATCTGACAGAAGAGTTATCGAGGTAAATCCAATTATTTGGCAAGTAATTCTAAATCTTTTTATATTGTCTTTTAGACCATCAAAAACAGCGCATGCTTATAAAAAAATTTGGAGGAAAGATACAAATGAGTCTCCCTTATTATATTTTACTAGGAATCAAGCTTCTAAACTTAGTGAAAAAATTGGAGATGAAAAAATTATAGTTGATTTTGCAATGAGATACGGAAACCCTAGTATTAGATCACGTCTTAATATTCTAAAAGAAAAGGGATGTGAGCATGTAGTCATTTTACCTCTATATCCTCAATACGCTGCAGCTACTACCGCAACAGTTTGTGATGAAGTATACCGAACTCTGATGAGAATGAGATGGCAACCAAGTCTTCAAATCATACCTCATTATGAAAGCGAACCAAAATACATTGATGCTTTGGTTGAGAGCATAGAAACAAAAATTAAAGAAATTAATTGGAAACCCGATTTAATTGTTTCATCATACCATGGCATTCCTAAATCTTATTTTGATAAGGGAGATCCGTATCAATGTTACTGCCAAAAGACCACAAGGTTAATGAGAGAAAAATTTAATGATATTGAGATTAAAACCACATTTCAATCAAGATTTGGTCCTCAGGAATGGTTAAAGCCATATACCGATAAGACACTAGAAGATTTACCAAAAAGTGGAGTAAAAAATTTATTAGTAATTTGTCCAGGTTTCGCATCTGATTGTGTAGAAACTTTAGAGGAGATAAATATGGCTGGTAGAGAAAGCTTCATGAATAGTGGAGGAAGAAACTTTGACCTAGTGCCTTGCCTTAACGATAGCTCTAAGCACATAGATTTGTTTCAGCACTTAATAAAAAAATATATCTATTAAAAAGATGAATTCTTTAATCATTTATTCAACGACAGATGGCCAAACTAAAAAGATTTGTGAAACAATTAAAGAAAATTCTATTAATAAAAATTCTTATGAAATAGTTTCTTTAGAGGAGGCATCTAATAAAGAAATTGAAAAATACGAAAAGATAATAATTGGTGCAAGTATTAGATATGGAAGTCATAGTTCAAAAGTTTATGAATTTATAAAAAGTCATAAAAACGTTTTAGAGAAAAAAAAGAGTGCATTTTTTTCAGTTAATGTTGTTGCAAGAAAGCCAGATAAAAATACTCCTGACACAAACCCTTATATTAAAAAATTTTTGAAAAAATCTAACTGGCAACCAAAAAAGCTAGGAGTATTTGCTGGTAAAATTGACTATCCAAGATTAGGTCTTATTAACAAAAATGTAATAAGATTAATAATGTTTATTACCAACGGACCTACAAACATAAATAATACATACGAGTTTACAGATTGGAAAAGAGTAAAAGAATTTACACGTGAGTTTGACGAAATTTAGAACACAAGTTACCAACAATAGGCGGATAAATTTACATATTCTTATAAAAATCTATTAATTTTGAAAAAAAATTTAACAAATAGCCAAATTTAGACCTTTTTTCAAAATTTGAATAAATCTCAGACTTGAATTTTCCTGAAAAAAAACTATATTTTAAATACATTCCTTAAATCAAAATTAATCTCATGAATTTACAAGAACTAAAGCAAAAAAACTCAGCAGAGCTTATTAGCGAAGCAGAAAAATTAGGTATCGAAAACCCTAGCACTCTGAGAAAACAAGAGATTCTTTTTGCGATTTTAAAAAAGTTGGCTGAAAAAAATGAACAAATCACGGCGACTGGCGTTTTAGAAGTTCTTCAGGATGGTTTTGGATTTTTAAGAGCAATAGAATCTAATTATCTGCCCGGACCAGATGATATTTACGTAAGTCCAAGTCAAATAAGACGATTTGGTTTAAGGACCGGTGATTCAGTTGAGGGCGAAATTAGAGGACCAAAAGATGCTGAAAGGTACTTTGCACTCTTAAAAGTAAATAAAATAAATTTTGACGAAACAGAAAAAGGCAAAAATAAAATAGCTTTTGATAACTTAACACCTCTGTATCCCAATGAAAGAATTAAGCTTGAGGTAGAAACAACAAAGATTGAGAAAAAACCAGACAATACAGCAAGACTTATTGACTTAGTAAGCCCAATAGGAAAAGGTCAAAGGTCACTAATTGTTTCTCCACCACGAGCAGGAAAAACAATCATTCTTCAAAACATAGCCCAATCTATTACTGCAAACCATCCAGAATGTTACTTAATGGTGCTGTTAATAGATGAAAGACCAGAAGAAGTAACAGATATGCAAAGATCAGTTAAAGGCGAAGTAGTGGCGTCAACATTTGATGAACCAGCCTCAAGACACGTAGCTGTAGCCGAAATGGTAATAGAAAAAGCTAAGCGATTGGTCGAGCATAAAAAAGATGTAGTAATATTATTAGATTCAATAACTAGACTTGGACGAGCCTATAATGCAGTTATTCCTAGTTCAGGAAAAGTATTAACTGGTGGTGTGGACGCAAATGCTTTGCAGAGACCTAAAAGATTTTTTGGTGCAGCGCGTAATGTAGAAGAGGGTGGATCTTTAACTATAATTTCAACAGCTTTAATTGATACTGGAAGTAGAATGGACGAGGTAATTTTTGAGGAGTTTAAAGGAACTGGTAATTCAGAATTAATTCTTGATAGAAAAGTTGCAGACAAAAGAATTTATCCTGCTCTTGACATCACTAGGTCAGGAACAAGAAGAGAGGAATTGTTATTTGAAAAAGATGACTTGTCTAAAATGAATGTTCTTAGAAGAATAATAAGCCCTATGGGCACAATGGATGGTATTGAATTTTTAATCTCCAAATTAAAAAATACAAAAAATAATGCAGACTTTTTTGACTCTATGAATAAAACTTCAAATTAATTTATTGTATTGTTTGATTATTTGATCCTGTTTCATGTAAATAAAAGCTTATAATACTCTCAAGAGTTTCTATTTTATTCTTTAAGGAGGTCGATTCTAATAGTTTTTGCTTTTCTTCATTAGTTACAGGAGAAATCATTGCAAGTGTATTTATCTTCTGAACTTGGTCTAATTTATTAAATTCTTTCCAATTAAGTAAAAGACCATTTTTTTTAAAAAAAATTTGAGCTTTGTTCATTAGTTTGTCTGCAGTTATTTCACTATTTACATTATTACTATCATCAGCAAAATTTTTATATTCAACCTGAAACTCTCTGTACAATTTAGCGTTAGAAATTTCTTTTAAAATTTTGAATCTCGATACTCCAGTTAAATTTATTAGTATTCTCCCATCCCTAAACTTCTGGTAGTCACTTATTTTGCCTAAACATCCGACGTCATATACTGAGCCCGCTTCTTTTCTAGACTGCACCATCCCCATAAATTTATCTTTTTTATATGCATCATTGACTAAATCCAAGTACCTCTGCTCAAAGATATTTAATGGTAAATTTGTTTCAGGGAAATATATTACTCCACTTAAGGGAAATACCGGAATGATAACAGGAAACTTTTTCATAAATTGATTATATAAAAAAATCGAACTAACTGGTAGAGGCTTTTTATAGTAGTTGACCATTGATGAGCGTGTGTACTATACTTAAATTTATGCGGGCATAGCTCAGTGGTAGAGCGTCTCGTTGCCAACGAGAAGGTCGAGGGTTCGAGCCCCTTTGCCCGCTCCATTAATATATTGTGAGTAATCAAAACATAACTACTAAATTATTTCAAAAGTATATCGCCAAAAAAGATATACGCTCCTTTAAAAATAACTTTTTTTATTACTTATATTATAGAATTTCTAGAATATTTTTTAACTCGCCATTAAAAGTGAAAATACATGACTTTAATTTGTACTCAAATCATAACAAAAATAAAACCTCTCACTCATTATTACAAAAATGTAACTTTTTTGATATAGCAGAGATTAATACTATAAAAAAACTTAGTGAAATTTACCCATTATTTTTAATTGATTGCGGATGTAATTTTGGTTTTTACTCTCTTTATGCAGCGTCACTATCAAAAAAAAATGAAGTCATATCAATCGAGGCCTCCAAAGACACTCTAAAGGAGTTTAATGAAAATCTTAAGATAAATAATTTTGAAAATATTGAAATATTAAATAAAGCTAT
>MDTD01085377.1_pt1 | contig 12225 bp, 10 predicted proteins | sample 811221 | NCBI WGS metagenome assembly MDTD01 (sample SAMN05326646, study PRJNA326480) | marine metagenome | isolation source: seawater | place: Pacific Ocean: South West | collected 2011 | reverse complement strand
AGGCCGGGAGAAGGGTTTTCAAGGTTCACAGAGGGCCCAGACCGCACAGACGGAACAGGTGGAATCAGTCCTGGTCGCCTTCCAGCATCGCCCGGGACGCCTCACCCACCTGGTCGTAGATGGTCTCCAGCAACCCCGAGAGCGGGAACTTGCCTTCCAGGGGACTGGCCCCGAGACGGCGAAGCAGCGCGTGCGGGATGTGCTGAGCCGGAGTGCGCGGCGGCAGCTGATCGAGCGAAGGCGTTCGCCAATACTGCTCGATCGAATCCGCCAGCGGAAGCGGAGCCTCCATCTCGTTCTGGAGATTCAGGGGCGGATGCGCGTGGGCGCCCTCGCTGAGACGCATGGATCGACGCTGCCGGATCCGCTGCACGATGTCGTCCACTCCCTGCCCACGCAGACGAAGCATGGCCAGAGGCTCCACCACCAGCCGTTCGGCGATGAGCCACGCCACGGCCGCGGCGCGTCGACGCGCACTGCCGCTGGGTGCCTTGGTCCGGATGCCCACGGCCTCGTCCCGGCCCGGGACGAGATTGACATTGCAGGACAGGAAGAGCTGAAGCAGATTCGGAGGACATTCGCCCTCCATGAACCGGGCGGTGTACACGGCTTCGGATGCCATGCCGTCGACGGCGCGACACCAGCTCTGCTCGTCGAGCATCGGAATGCTGACGGTGACCCGACGCCCCCCTTCGCCCTCCTCGCTCACGCTGGCGGACACGAAGCCGGACCCCAGTTCGATGCTCCGGACACGGCCGGACTGCGCCGCCTCCAGCCCCCACTCCATGGCGTCGTCGCCGAAGTGGTGCGTCATCGAATCGAGCCAGGTGCCCGCGATGGAATGCTCCTGCAACTGGACCGGAGGAAGCCGCAGCTTGCCGCCTCGCCCTGCTCTTCGCGCGGTGCGGCCGGTGGAATCAACCTGCTTGCGATCGATGCTGCGGGTCATGATTCGAACTCCAGTGCGGACGGATTCAACTGCAGCACCTCGCGGAGCTGGCTGGTAGACATTTCGGTCAGCCAGTCGTCCCCCGCACCGATGATCTGCTCGGCCAGGGCGGTCTTGTCCTCGATCATCTGATCGATGCGCTCTTCGAGGGTGCCCTGGCAGACGAACTTGTGGACATGGACGGTCCGTTCCTGCCCGATGCGGTAGGCGCGGTCCGTGGCCTGGCGCTCGACCGCGGGATTCCACCACCGGTCGTAGTGGAATACGTGATTGGCCGCGGTCAGGTTCAGACCGAGGCCGCCCGCCTTCAATGACAGCACGAACACCGGCGCGGTGCCGTCGGCGGACTGGAAGCGATCGATCATCTTCTGACGACGGGGCACGGGCGTCCCCCCGTGCAGGAACAGCGTTTCGCATCCGAGATCATGTTCGATCATCCCCGACAGCAGACGCCCCATGCGACGGTACTGGGTGAAGACCAGAGCCTGCTCGCCGGTCGCGAGGACCTCCTCGAGCAGAGTCATGAGACGTCGGGCCTTGCCGGAGCGGCTGGACAGTTGACGAAGATCGCTGCCGTCGGGCGAGACGATCCGGTTCAGTTCGTCCTGGCCGCTCATCTGCGCCGGATGGTTGCAGATCTGCTTGAGCTGCCCCAGCAGCGACAGGATGAGCCCACGACGCTGGATGCCGCTGCTGCGATCCACGTCGTCCATCATCTGCTTCACGACCTTCTCGTACTGATTGCACTGCTCCTGCGTGAGAGTTGCGTACTCCTTGGTTTCCACGCAGCCCGGCAGGTCGGAGATGACGTTGCGGTCGGTCTTGAGTCGACGGAGAATGAACGGCTGCACGAGCCGTCGCAGCTGCTCCGCCTGACGCGTGTCCCGCTGACGCTCGATGGGACGAGCGAACCGCTTCCTGAAGTCGGAAGCCTCCCCGAGGTACCCCGGGTTGCAGAATTCCATGATGGACCACAGTTCGGTCAGCCGGTTCTCCACCGGCGTACCCGTCAATGCAATGCGACGCGAGGCCTTGAGGGCACGGATGGCCGCAGTCTGCTTGGTGGGAGGATTCTTGATGTACTGTGCCTCGTCGAGCACGACACGATGCCAGTCGACAGGATTGAAGCTGTCCTGGTCCCGAACCACGAGGGCGTAGGTGGTGATGACCACATCCATGTCGGCGATGACTTCGGCGAACTCCTCGCCGGTCGGACGGGTGGGCCCATGCTGCACGTGCACCTTCAGTTCGGGCGCGAACCGCTCGATCTCCCTCGCCCAGTTCCCCATGACCGACGTCGGAACCACGAGCAGACTCGGCGCAAGCCGATCACCATCGCGACGCTCGTGCTGCAGCAGGGCGATCAGCTGGACCGTCTTGCCCAGACCCATGTCGTCGGCAAGGCAGGCTCCGAGACCGAATCGATCGAGGAAGTTCAGCCAGCTGACGCCGCTGAGCTGGTACGGACGCAGCATGCCGGTGAATCGATCGGGCTGGGGGACCATCTCGATCGTCGAGGACTCCTCGTCCGGCTGCGAGAACAGTCGACCGACCCATCCCGTCGCGTCGACACCCCAGATCGGCAGGCCGGTATCGCAATCCGACTGACCGGACGCGAGACGGATCGCCTCGGCCAACGACATCGAATCGGACTCCTGCCCGGTCATGAACTCGACGGCGGTACGAACCTGCTGGGGATCGACCTGGATCCACCGATCATGCAGCCAGACGATCGAGGAGTTCTGCTGCGCCAGCGACTCCAGCTCCTTGATGGTCAGCGACGTCTGACCGGCGGTGATCTGCCATTGGTAGCTGATGAGACTCTGAAGTCCCAGCAGCGACCGCTCCAACCCGGGATCGATGTCCGCCTCGTCGGGCGAATCGATCTGCAGACGCATTCCGATGAGGTGGTCATCGACCCCCCACCATGCGGGCACCGCAATGCCGAACCCCGACTCCTCCAGCAGCGGGCGGTATTCCTCGAGGAAGGCGCAGGCCTGATCGGTGGTCAACTCGATGCCGCACGGCGTGGCCTCGTTCAGCAGTGGTTCAAGCGGCGAGTAGAGACGGGCGGCACGGCCCAGTTCGCCGATCAGCAGTTCTCGCGCATCCAGATCGGGATCACCACACAGACGCTGGACCTCCGCGGTCTGCTGCCAGATGTCCTCGGCCTCGAGGCGTTCCGCCGCCCGGTCACACGTCTCCAGTGCGATGGACAGTCGCCATGTGGCACCCGCCGTCGAACCGTCCTCCGGCGAGTCGAGCACCAGGCAGCCCCGCAGGGCGCGATCCCGATCGATCTCATCCAACCGACCGATCCAGCGACGAGCACCGAGGAAGAGCTGATGACCGAACTCGCCGTCGACTGCGATGTCGCGGTCGGTGGAAAGCAGACCGCGCAGCCATGCCACGTGCGGATCGCTGTCCTCGCGGCCATCAAGGGAGTCGATGAAATCATCCTCGACGAGCGTCCGGCGCACGACGCCCTCCGCCATGGATCCGATCATCTCCTCGAGGAGGAACTGGGGATCGGATTCGCCATCGACGACTCCGCGGAGGACCGGAGGCATGCCCGAGATCAGACCCACCATGTGGGAGATGGTCTCGTCGTCGAGTAGCCACGGCTTCCACGATGCGTTGAGATGTCCCTCGTTGTCGGACCGCAGCGACGGAATGAAACGTTGATCCGAAAGCAGCTCCAGGACGAATCTGGCCGAGGCCGCGAGGTACTGCACGGACTGGCCGCACTGAATCCGGGCGGCACGCACCAGCCGCTCGAACTGCAGCACGCTTCCGGGAAGATCACGTCCCTTGAAACGAAGGGTTGGCACGTCGAACTCGCCCAGCCACGCGTCCTGCTCATGCTCGACACCCCCGACCACGCTTCCGAGTCGATCACTCGGCCAGGGGCCCAGCAGGTCGCGAGGAAGGCGGAGCCGGATGCTGTCCTCGCCGTCGATGCGATCGGCATCGAAACCGCACGTTTCAAGCAGTACCCGCTTCAACTCGAGCGGGGTCAACGCGTACAGATGCTCCCGTTCCTGCACCAGCGGTTCGGCCACCGCGCACGCAGTCGAACCGTCGGCCGGCGCGTCCGGATCGTGACCCGGAATGAGGACAAAACGCTCCGCGGATTCTCCCCACACGTGCACGGAACCGTTCTGCCAGTTGGCATGTAGTACGACGAGCATGGGTATGCCGACCTTCTCCCTTCCCTGTCGAGGCGGCCCAACGACTGATCGCGCTGGGGCTCGAACCCAGGACCTACCGCTTAAAAGGCGGTTGCTCTACCAACTGAGCTACGCGATCTCGAATGGACGATTGTACCGGTTCCCGGACCAAATGCCGCGATTTCGGGCCCTTGAACGTGATTCTGGAACCACCCACAGGTCCTCCACACCCCTCTGAGAGCCCTTCTGGAGCCCCCAGAGCAGACCTCAAGCCAACGGCTCGACTCGTCCGATAAGAGGCTTGGCGGGATTCGAGGTTCGGTTCCCATCCGAAACGACTGGAAGTCGTTTCCAAAGAAGGATTTGCGAGTCCCGCGGCGGAGCCGAGGACACGCCGGGGACTGGCCCGTGACGGGATCCTGGACGCCCATCTGCTGCCGGATACTGCTGCCCGCACTGCTGCTGGGCGGGTGCGACACCACTCCGAACGGCCTTGCCACGACCACGACATCGCGCAGCCTGAGCCTCTACGGCCCCGGAGTCCAACCGACGTCCGGGCCCGACCAGCAGGGTGGACTGCAACAGGTCAGCTTCAGCGTCGAGGGCGTCTGCACCGACCCCTGCCTCGACCCCCGCGGTCGAACGATCGCCTTCGCATCGAATCAACACGGACCGAACTACGACATCTACGTTCGACCGACGACCGGCACCTCCCTGACCCGCATCACGTCCGATCCCGGCGAGGACGTCATGCCGGCGTTCTCGCCCGACGGCCTGCGGATCACCTTCGCATCGAATCGGGCGGGACAGTACGACATCTACGTCGTGGATCTCGACGGGGGTCATCCCGTGAGGATGACCAACGATCTCGCCGACGAGTACCATCCGACGTGGTCCGCGGACGGTCGCTACATCGCATGGAGTCGGACGAATCCGACCACGAAGCGAAACGAACTGTGGGCCGTCGATCTGCAACAGCCCGCACGAGCCATGTTCCTCGAATACGGCACGATGCCGGAGTGGTCTCCCGATCCGACCGAATCGACCCTGGTCTTCCAGCGGGCCCGCCAGCGCGGCAGCCGCCTGTACGGCCTCTGGACGATCGAACTGAAGGACGGTCAACCGGGCCGACCGACCGAAATCGTCTCCGCCGCAAATGCCGCAACGATCAATCCCACCTGGTCTCCCGACGGCAGCGCCATCGCGTTCTCGACCGTCACCATCACCCGGGGAATGCCCCAGGAGGACACCCTTGACCTGTGGACCGTGCAACGTGACGGCACGCGATTGCAGCACGTCACCCGCGACGCAGGCGACGAATATCTTCCCAGCTGGGCCGCGGACGGCCGGCTGTACTTCGTATCCGAACGAACCGGTGCCGCGAACATCTGGTCCGTCTCGGTCGAAACACCAACGACCACGGAGGCATCGCCCCGGTTCGCGGATGCGGCACCGGACGATCCATGATGATTCTTCCGTTGCGGTCCGAACAGGCCGCCACGGACTTCACTCGTGCGGCGGAGACCGCATGATCACGGGCAGGACGCCATGACAAGTGCACAGACCATGCAACCGAACGAGCATCGCTCGCGCCTTTTCCGCATCGGCGGACTCGCAGCAACGCTCATCCTCGCCATCGGTATCGGCTGCCAGCAGCACCATCGGGGCTCACTTCACCAGCCCGCGGGACTGCATGCACCGTACGACGTACCGCAGTTGTGGGCCGTCGCACCGCTGGCGAACGAATCGGGTACCACCGCTGTCGATCGCATTGCGATCACGGACCTGCTCTCCGAGCAGTGCCAGCAGATCGACGGCATCGACACCATTCCGGTGAACCGGGTGCTGCTCGCCATGCAGCGACTGGGAATTCGATCGATCACCACTCCACAGGAGGCGAGAAATCTGATCGTGGTACTCGGAGTCGACGGACTCGTCGTGGGAACGATCACCGCCTGGGATCCGTACCAGCCTCCGAAGCTGGGCCTGGCCGTCCAGCTCTTCACCAACGACGCCATCACCACCGGCGACTCCTTCGACCCGGAGCACGCACGACGTGCGACGGGAGACACTCGAATTGCCGACACCGCACGACCCGTCGCGCAGTCGGCCGGCATCTGGGATGCCTCCAACCACCGCACGCTGGTGTCCCTGGATTCCTACACCCGAGGTCGTACACGGATCGATTCCGCCTACGGCCCGGACCTCTATCTGGTTGACATGGATCTGTACACGCAGTTCGTCGCACACCGACTCGTGGAGAATCTGCTCAAAAACGAGCATTCCCGGGTCTCCGCGGCACCAGAACCTTGAAACGGAGGCCGTTCTCGGAACCTCCGCTTCAGTGAGGACCAAGGATGGCCGAACCAAACCAAGGAACCAGTTCACGTTCCGGCAGCGATCTGAAGCGGCACCGCGTGGTGCTGATGAAGGGCGAGCACTGCTGGAAGATCCGTTGGGACAGCGGCGAGGAGGACCTGCTCGTCGCAGTGGTCTCCGATCTCGCTGCGGACGAGCAGATCGAGTTCGACTGGTTCGATGCCGCAATGGTGCGGCATCAGGTGGCCAACATGGATCCCGATGAATCCGAATCGAACGACTGAGACCACGACTTGAACCACGACTTGAACCCGAACGCCTCAAGGATCAACACCATGAAGAAGAATCAGGACACCCTGCCGATCGTCACCGGCTTTCTCGACTACCTGCTGGACGAACGACATTTCAGCCCCTACACCGCCCGGTGCTACGGGGTCGATCTTCGCCAGTACGCCGAATACCTCGCGGACGAGCACTCGATCGCCGTCGAACTCGCCACCGAAGCCGCCGCCTGGTCGCGTATCTGCACGCCGTCGACCGATGTCGTCGCCACCGTGGCACCTCCGACCCTGACCTCGATCATGATCGAAGCGGATGTCACCCGCATCCGCGGCTTCCTCGCCCATCTGAGCGAGTCGAACTATTCGGCCGCGACGATGGCGAGAAAGATCGCGACGCTCCGATCGTTCCACAAGTGGCTGGAGCAGCGTGGCAGCATCGCAAGCAATCCGATGGTCCTCATTCGCACCCCGAAGCAGGCCAAGCGGCTGCCCAAGGCGATCAGCGTCGAGGATGTCGAACGACTGCTCTCGGCTCCCGACACCAGTACGACGCTCGGGTCCCGGGATCGGGCCATGCTGGAAACCCTCTACTCGACCGGTATCCGGGTCAGTGAACTGGTGGGGATCAACCTGACCGACATCGACGAAGCAGGACAGGCGCTCGTCGTTCGCGGAAAGGGCCGCAAGGAGCGCATCGTGCCTCTGGGATCGCATGCCATGACCGCCATCTCGCATTACCTGGCGATGCGCAGGAACCAGTCCTCCGAATCGATCGATCCGAACGCTGCGATGTTCATCAACAAGCAGGAAACGCGGATCTCCACCCGATCGGTCCGCCGCAAGGTCAGCAAGTATCTGGAACTCGCCGGTCTCGATCCGGAAATCAGCCCGCACACGCTGCGGCACAGTTTCGCAACCCATCTACTGGACAACGGCGCGGATCTTCGGGCCGTCCAGGAACTGCTCGGTCACCAGTCGCTTTCGACCACGCAGGTCTACACCCACCTGTCCACGCAGCGAATGCGTGACGCCTACGACCAGGCCCATCCAAGGGCCGAAGCGGGCTGATCGCCCGGAGACGTTCTCAAGGTTCAAGTGCAGGGGAGAGTCCGGTCACGGGCTCTCCCCTGTCTCATTCCGTTCAAAGCTGATTCGCTGCCCGGCCTGGAGCGCTTCGACGGTGTACTCGTTCCCACGCCATGCGATACGACCGTCACGGGCGCTGCGAAGCATGATCCGCATTCCCACCAGGCCCGCCAGGACCGTGTTCAACGGGGCCAGGATCGCAAAGAACGGGCTTGTCCCGAATCGCGCCGCGACCGCAACGGACAGGCCGACGACCCACACGCTCAACATGATTCCGATCCAGGCGAATCCGGGCATGAACCAGGCGATGCACAAGGCAAGAAACGGCGAAAGGTCCAGCACTGCGAGCAGAAGCACCGTCAGGGCCAGAAGCCAGCGAGGACACCGTGGAGGCAGTTTGGCGGCCCCGCGCTCGATCCCCCGGACGAAGTCGCCGAAGCGGTCGTACCAGGCGATCCGAAGGCAGTCCGCCGCGAACGCCGTCATGGTCCGACCTCCGTGCTGCTTGATCATGACCCCGACCCCAACGTCGTCGAGCACTTCCATTCGCAGGGAATCGAACCCCCCCGCTTCCTCGAAGACCGTACGGCGCACCAGGTTGAACGCTCCGACTCCCATCGCGGCACTGGAATTCGGATCCTGCACCGACCAGAGACGGGTCAGCAGAATCAAGGCCCGCTGCAACGGCGCAAGACAGAGGTTCATGCCCACGCTTCGACTTCGGATCGACGGTATGCACGCCAGATGGTCGGCACCGCGGGATTCCGCGAGCTTGACGGCACCACGCACGGCACCGGGAACGACATGCACATCAGCATCACTGAGCAGCAGCCAGTCACCCGTCGCGTGCTGCGCCCCGAGACGCATTGCATTCACCTTGCCCAACCAGCCCTCCGGCAGCTCCTGCACATGATCGACACGGACCCGCGGATCCGTACCCGCAAGATGATCCATGATCAGGCCGGTTGCATCGGTGGATCGATCGTCGATCAACATGAACTCAAGTCGCGGATCCGGATCACGAAGGCGGCTCTGAATCGCCGACTCGACGACCGCCTGTTCATTGCGGGCCGGAACGATCACCGACACCGGTGGCGATCGCATTCCGGTGGATTCGTCCGGATGCAGGACCGGAAGCACCATCAACGTCCGGATCAGCAGCACGGACTGAACGATCCAGTACAGCAGTCCGATGGCAAGCAGGATTGCAAGTGCAAGCAGCATGGAGGCTCCGTCCCCGATTCCCTTCGGAGATCAGGATCCTTCCTCTTCGTCGATCGGAACGGCTTGCATGCGCTCGCGGATGTGATCGGGGGGCGGAAGTCCCGCAAGCAGCCGTCGTACCGAGGTGAAGTAGCGATCTGCTTCGAGCTGCACGTGCGCCGGAATCTCCGGGTCGACGCTTTCGAACAGGACCTCGTTGCCCGGAAGCAGCGTCACCTGGATCGACCAATGCACCTCCTGGTGCAACGGCTTGGTTCGGGGGCGAACCAGCACTCGTTCGAGTTCGCGTTCGATGTCGATGCGTCGATCGGCTTCGTCGACCGTCACGATGTTCTCCACGACGGTCCAGCGCTTGGTGTAGTCCTCGTGGTCGTAGTCGGGCTGCTCCGCCACGGCCTGCAGCGCACGCCAGACCTGCTCGGTCGGCCGGTCACCGAACTCGGCCTTCACGCCGCAGCCGGCCAGCAGCAGAGCCAAGGAGAGCAGAGTGATCTTGGCGGGATGCATCATGCACGCATCCTAGCCGAGCCGCGAAGACCGGTCAGTCTCGAATGCGGAAAGCGTCGTATTCACCGGTGCCGTCTGAATCATCGCACTGGTGAGAAGAGATGAAACCGTCCATTTGAACCAGGATCGCATCGATGAATGCATCAAGGTCCGATTCCGCACCCTCGGAGATGCAGCGGACACTCCCATCGAATTCGTTCCGGACCCACCCCGTCACCCGATGATCACGCGAGATCGATTCCACGGTCGCACGAAAACCGACTCCCTGGACCCTGCCTCGGAAGACCGTTGAACGCCGCCGCAGCCCGATGCTCATCCCTCCATTGCCTCCGCGGGAATGTCGGCGTTGGTGTAGACCTTCTGGACATCGTCGCTTTCCTCGATCGCGTCGAGCATGCGGAGCACTTTCCGCCCACCTTCGGCATCGCAGGACACCATCGAATCCGGAACCATCGTGACCTCCGCGGACGTGACCTCGATGCCCGCGGCATCGATCGCCTCCTTCAGAGGGATGAAGTCCGACGGCGATCCGGTCACTTCCCAGACCCCATCCTCACCCGAGATGTCATCCGCCCCGGCTTCCATGGCCAGTTCCATCAACTGGTCCTCTTCGACCTGCGACGACTCGATCAGCATGACGGTTCGGGTCTGGAACCCGAAGGAGACCGCGCCCTGCTTGGCGAGGTTGCCGCCGTGCTTCTCGAACGCACGCCGGAGTTCCGGCGCCGTACGCTGCACGTTGTCGGTCAGACAGTCGACGATGACGGCGACGCCACCCGGCCCGTATCCCTCGTAGCGGATCTCCTCGTAGCTGGCGCCGTCACTGCCTTCACCGCTGGCCTTCTTGATCGCCTTCTCGATCGTATCCTTCGCCATATTGACGCTTTTGGCGTCTTCGATGGCGTAGCGAAGCTTGAGATTCACATCCGGATCCGGTCCGGCCTGCTTCACCGCCGCCATGATGGCTCGGCTGCACTTGGACCAGGCCTTTCCCTTGACCGCATCCTGCCGAGCCTTCCGGTGTTTGATGTTCGCCCACTTGCTGTGTCCAGCCATGGTTCAAAGACCCCTTCGATCGACTACTTGATGAATAGAATCCGCTCTGCAACGGGCGGAGTCCCGCCTTGTTCGACCGCCGTCAACTTTTCAACGAGGCGACGCAGCAGGCCTCCGTATTCGCGATCATACAGTTCCGATGATTCGACGACAGGGAACTGCCAGATCATCCCCTGCAGCATGTCCAGGTTGCGGAACATGCTCTCCTTGAATGCCGGGTCGTTCAGGCGACGAAGCGACTCCATCCAGGCGTCCACCGCTTCCTCGTGCCGACCGGCCAACCACAACGCGTCGCCCAGATGATCGAAGATGACGGGATCCGGATCCTCCATGAGACCGACCGCCTCCTGAAGCAACTCGATGGCACCACTGGCATGATCGTCCGAGACGAGATGTCCCTGCATGTAGCGAAGCCACCCCACGGTATCCAGCACCTGCGGAAGAGACTCCGAACCGGTCCGTCGAGCATCCGCCAGCGCACCGTCGATCATGTCGACCATGACGGGGGTGATTGAACCGCGTTCGATCGCGGCGTAGCCGAGGTTGTTCCTGGCCAGAATGTGCGTCGGATCGTGGACGAGCACTTCGGCCAGCAGTTGATTGGCGGCATCCTGATTCCCCAGCGACGAATAGTCCACGCCCGCCTCGTAGAGAGCGGTGGCCAGGGTCGTCTGCTTCCGCCAATCGGGTGGCAACCCCCTCAGCGTGCCCCGCGTGTCGAGATTCTTCAGCAGATCGATGGACGCGCGGCCATCACCACCCAGTACCGCGTCCAGCAGGACATACCTGGTCTTCAGATTCGCGGCGATCCATGGACCGTACTGCCCCTCCAGTGATCCGTGGATCAGCCGGCTGGCGCATGCGGCGCGGGCCGCCTCCGGATCACCACCCAGAAAGAGATCCTGCACCATCTGCATCCACTGCTTTCCCGCCTCCGGGGTGCCAAGCGATCGCGAAGCCATTTCCCGAAGCAGACTGTCGATCTCCAGATCCAGACTTCGAACCAGATCCACATTTCCGAGGCGACGAAGACAGCGACGCAGGGTCACGTCCTGAACCACCGTTTCCTGATCGACGGGCAAGTCCCCGTCCAGCAGCAGACGGCGACGCAGGAGATGCTCCGCGGCCCGATCCACCAGACCGAGTTCGGACTCGAGCATTCCGCACTTCATCAACAACTGCTCGTGCTCATCGGTGAGCAGGGCCTTGCTCCACGCATCCACCGCCAGATGGTGTCGTCCGATCTGGAACTGAAGGTCGCCGAGCTCCTCCCAGGCGGCACCGTTCGAAGGATCCTGCTCCGCAGCCATTCGGTACAGCCTCGCCGCGTCTCCCCGTTCTCCGCGAGATCGGGCTTCGCGACCGAGGATGTACAACTTTGCACTCTGGTTGCGTCGCCTCTGCGGGACGACGTCGGGAGAAGTCCCGGACCCATCCACCATCCCGAAGGTCAGCATGTCGGAGAAGGTGAGCTGCATCAGACCCACATCGACCCGATATGAATCGTGTTCCTGCGACACGGCGAGAGAGCTCGCCATGACGATCGCCGCGAGGGCCGAAAGACTCAGCGGCTGCATGCTCACCGCCGCTTGGTCTTCTTCTTGGCCGTCTTCTTCTTGGCCGTCTTCTTCTT
>MDTD01170253.1_pt1 | contig 12226 bp, 10 predicted proteins | sample 811221 | NCBI WGS metagenome assembly MDTD01 (sample SAMN05326646, study PRJNA326480) | marine metagenome | isolation source: seawater | place: Pacific Ocean: South West | collected 2011 | reverse complement strand
CTGCGCGCGCGGTAGACCGGCGAGTCGGCCGCGCACGAAGTCGACCAGCGGCTGCGAGAACTGGCTGCCGTGCAGGGGGATGGACGGAGCCAGCAGCAGCTCCGCGGAGACCTGCGGGTGAACGCGCGTCTCGACCAGCTTCTCGCGCGGAATGCCGAGCCGCGCCAGGGTGTCGAGCTCGAAAGGCTGCGTGGCGCGGTTGACGATGAAGTGGTCCACGGAATCAAGCGCGATGCCGGCACGCTCGAGCAGGTCGAGCCGCGGCAGCAGCTGAAACAGCCAGTGGTAGTAGAGCTGCGCGCCGTCGGTGGTCAGCGCGGCGGCGCGGCCCGGCAGCGGGTGCACCGGGTGGTAACGCCAGTTGGCGAAGATCGGATGCTGGCCGCGCGACTTGTCGTCCTGCTGCCAGGCGATCGAGAGATCTTCGAGCAGCACATTCTCGGCGGTGACGATGGCTCCGGTCTCTCCCCAGACGCGGCCATGCGGAAGCTCGCAGACCGCCATCTCGGGCACCTCGTGCTCAAGGTCGAACTGAAAGTGCGGGTGCAGCTCGGTTTCGATCGTCCGGGGTGGGCGGTCGCGGCGCAGCAGCTGGGGCGGATCCACCACGATCCGCCGCTTCACACCGTCCTGCATGGATGACGCGGCGGCTGCGGTCGTGGCCGTGCGGGCCGGCGGATCCAGCGGGCCGTCCGTGGCCTGCGGCTGATACGTACGACTCGCGCGTCGGCGCCGCTCCGCCCGCAGCTGCATTCGATAGCCGGCGCGCTTGAGCCGGTACCAGGTCGGGCGCAGACGCGCGCGCAGTGCCACCGACAGACGCGACATGATCAGCGCGGCTGCGTCGGCTTGCGCAGCAGGATTTCGATCACGTTGACGAGGAAGGCATCCACCATCGCGGCGCGACGACGGAAGACCTCCGGGAAGCGGGCGATCAGCTCGACCGCGGACAGGTCGAGGTGATCGAAGGCGCGCACGATCTCGTAGCGTTCCGGCCGCGGCGCAAACAGCTCGCGGTAGCGCGCGAGCGGCCAGTGATTGCAGTACTCGTGATTGATCGGATCGCGACCCTGCTCGGCCATCAGCGCATCGATGGTCTCGTCCTCGCAGAGCACCCCGGCGTAGGGTACGCCGAGGCGGTCGCCGAGGTGTTTGCCATCCGGCGCGTCATACAGGGGGCCGAAGCGCAGGTAGACGTAGCCGCCCGGCCGCGTGACGCGCAGCGCCTCCGCGAGCGCGGCCTCCGGGTTGCCGAAGTGCTCGACTGAATCAAAGGAGTAGACCAGGTCGAAGCGATCGTCCTCGACGGCCTCGAGCTTCTCGACGTCGGCTTCCAGGAAGTCGACGTGGGTGTGCAGGCCGGTCTCGTCGAAGACGCCGCGCTGGATGTCGACCGCGAGCACCTGGACGCCGGTCTGCGCCAGCGCGCTGGCGACCGCGCCATCGCCGGCACCCAGTTCCAGGCAGCGCGCGCCCGGGCTCAGCCGACTGCCCAGGAACTTGCGCATCCACTGCACCCGGGTCTGGCCCAGCTCCGCCGAGGCGGCGACGCAGGCCTCGCCCTCCCAGTCGATGCTCGGGGGCGGCGGGAACTCCGCGGCCAGCTCGCGCAGCGCGTCCAGCGGCAGGCGGGCCTCGGCCGGCTGCGCGGCGGCCAGAGCCTCGGCCGCGCCGGACCGCTTCAGCCTCGCATGCTGCGCGCGCGTCTTCGCCCAGTGGGTGAGTCCCACCGGGGCGATCGCCTTGATGCGTTGCTTGAGCGAAGCCACGGGTTTCTATCGGCCGTTTCGGGCCGCGCGGTCAAACGCCCCAGTCGCGGGCGTAGCGATAGTCCAGGTTGACCGTGCGCGCCGCCAGCTTGGCGATGATCGGAGGCCGCCGCTTGTACTGATTGTGGCGGACCCGGCGCTGCAGCCGATCGATCAGCTCGGGCTCAAAACCCAGCCGGATCAGCTCGCTGCGGTTGAAGCGCCGATCGATCGAGTAGTGGAGATAGGCGTCGACGGTGTCGTAGCTGTGGCCGATCTCGTCCTCGTCCGTCTGGCCTTCCCAGAGGTCGGCGCTGGGGGCGCGATCGACGATCTCCTGCGGGACGCCCAGGTGGCGCGACAGCGCGTAGACCTGCGATTTGTACAGATCGCCGATCGGATTGATCCCCGAGGCCATATCGCCGTAGATCGTGCCGTAGCCGAGCATCAGCTCGGTCTTGTTCGAGGTGCCATAGACCAGGGCGTGGTCACGCGCCGAACGATCGAACAGCGTGATCATCCGGGTGCGCGACATGATGTTGCCCTTGCGCAGCTTGCCCAGCTCGCTCATGTCCTCGGCCAGGCCGGGCACCGCGGCCATGTGGGCGTCGGCGGCATCCGAGATGTCGACCACCTCCAGGGCGACGCCGGCATGCGCCGCCGATTCCTCCGCCAGCCGCAGCGAATCGGGATGGCTGGTGCGATAGGGCATCGCCACCGCGAGCACCTGCTCCGGCCCGATCGCGCGCGCGGCGAGTTCGACGACCAACGCGCTGTCGATTCCGCCCGAGAGCCCGAGCACCGCGCGCTGAAAGCCGACCTTCTGGGTCTCTTCCCGCAGGAAGGCGCACAGCACCCGCTCGGCCAGTTCGACCTGACAGCGCGGCGGGGGAGGCAGGCTCATGAGGCGTCGCTGTCCGGTTTGCCAGCTTCGAGCGCATCCGGATCGCGCAGCAGGCGCGCGATCTCGCGGCGGACCAGGTCCGGCTTGGCGTCGCGGCGCAGCGGCGTCGCCATCCGCGCGCGGCGCAGCGGGCCGGTGTCCATCTTGGCCAGGATGAGCTCTTCGTCCTGGCCGGCGTGCGCCACGCGGTCGCCGAACGGATCCAGCACGCTCGAGCCGCCCCAGAACATCGCGCCGTCTTCGAAGCCGACCCGGTTGCAGTGAAAGACCCAGCTCTGGAAGAACAGCGCGTGCGCCGCGACCAGGGTGTGCCAGCTGGCCTGCGAGGACAGCTCTGATTCCTCAGTGTCGACCCCGCGCGCCGGCGAAGCCGAAGGCAGGATCAGCGCATCGGCGCCCTGCACGAACTGCAGCCAGCCGGTCGAGAGATGCCAGGCGTCTTCGCAGATCAGCAGCCCGAAGCGGCCGTGCTTGGACTGCACCACGCCGATCTCATTGCCGGCCGCGAAGTAGCGTCCTTCTTCGAAGATCCCGTAGTCCGGCAGGTGCACCTTGCGGTGGACGTGCTTGACCTCGCCGTCCTCGGCGAAGACCACGCTGTTGTAGAAGCGGTGATCGGGGCTCTCCTCGACGAAGCCGAAGACCAGGCTGCAGTCGCGGGAACGCGCGACCAGATCCTGGACCACCTGGTGATCCACGGGCACGGCGACCTCCTGGGTGAGGTCGCGCAGGAAATACCCGTGCAGGGACAGTTCGGGGAAAATCGCGAGCCCCGCTTCGTGCTCGATCGCGCGGTCCAGCCAGGCGTGGTGCGCCGCCAGGTTCTGGGCCGCGTCGCCGAGCACCGGACGGAGCTGGCAGAGGGCGACTTGGACAGACATCCAGCCGATAGCCTAAACGCTCGGCGTGCTGGCCTCGGCGGCCGGCAGCAGCGGCAGCAACTCGTCCAGGCCCTGGATCACCGTGACGTCCTCGGGGCCGACCACGGTGGATTCGGGGTCGCGCTGGAGCAGGACGGCGCGCAGCCCGGCGTCGAGGGCGCCTTTGGCATCGCGCAGCGGGTGATCGCCGACGTGGACGGTCTCTTCGCCGGGGGTGCCGGCCCGGAACAGCGCCCGGTGGAAGCACTCGCGCTCGGGTTTTTCGGCCTTGATGTCGGCGCTGGCGATCACGAAATGGACCAGATCGGCGATGCCGAGGCCCTGGCACAGCGCCGGGAGGCGCTCGGACCAGTTCGAAACGATGCCGACAATCAGGCCCCGCTCGCGAATTCCCTCAAGGAAGGGCAGGACGTCCTCGTAAAGGCGATAGGTCGCGGGGTCTTCGAACACCTCGACCACGCGCTCGTGTGCCGCGTCCCAGCGGGCCTCCGGGACCCCCTGCTCGCCCAGCACGCGCGCGTTGAAAGCACGGAACCACTCCAGGCTGAAGCGGAAGTGGCCTTCGATGATCTGCGGGAGTTCGGCGAACGCCCGCGACATGGACTCGAGGGTGGCTTCTGGGTCCTCCTGGCCCCCAAAATCGGCCGCCAGGCGCGCATAAATCACGTGCCGCGGATCCTGCTCGGTGAGCAGGGTCTTACCAGCGTCGAGGAAAAGGGCTTTGATGGGGGGACGAGCCATCGTGGTTTCGAACCGAACAGATTCTACAATCGCAGCAGGGCGTCTTCCTCCCTGCATCGCACCATGAAGCGAAACTCACTCCTCCCGACGCTGGCTGGCCTCGCCGTGTGGCTCAGTCTGCCGGCCTGCACCCTCGACAACCCCGAGCCGGATCTCCCGCTCGCTGTGGCGCCGGGTTACGAGGTGGTGTACATCCCGAAGGAGCCGCGCGCGCCCGCGCTGTGGGACCGCGACGAAGAGAAGCGATTCGACGAGGACACCTACGTCCCGCCGCCGGAGGGTCTGTTCCCGGAAGGCCAGGCGGTGGATCCGCTGTTCGGCAGCCCGCTGTTCGGCGGCGCGGATGACGAGCCGGAAGAAAGCGACGGCTAGGGCTTCGGCGGAGGGCAATCGGCGGCGCACGGCCGCCCGGACGCGGGCTTGATTCCTCGGAACCCGCGGGGGAATCTTGGGGTCCACTTGAAGCGAGACCCTCTCGTGCCCGGGCAAGGTGTGCACTATGCCCGGGGCTTGTCTTTTCCCCTCCGCATCGCCCATGTTGACGGCAACCATTCTGCTGGCGCTTCAGACTGCGCCCGACCAAGGCGGCGCCCTCGAGCGCCAACCCATCAAAGACCTGATTGAGGTCGAGATCCACAGCGACGCGGAGCTGCGTCTGCTCAACGATCTGTGCCACGACGTGGACGATCACCATGCCCACGGGCTGCACGATCACGCGGTGGTCTACGCGACCGACGCCGAGCAGGAGCTCCTGCGCCAGCGCGGCTTCATCTTCGAGGTCGAGATCGAAGACCTCGCCAGCTTCTACGAGGAGCGCGCTCGTCTCGACCTGGGGCGGAACTCGGTGGGCTCGATGGGCGGCTTCCGCACCCTGGCCGAGATCCACCAGGAGATGGACCGCCTCGCGGCGACTTACCCGGGGCTGGTCTCGCCGAAATTCTCGATCGGTCAGTCGATCCAGGGCCGCGAGATCTACGCGATGCGCATCAGCACCACGCCGACGGTGCACGATCCGGCCAAGCCGGTGGCCTGGTTTGATGCGATCCACCACGCCCGCGAGCCGATGTCCGGCGAATCGCTGCTGCAGTTCGCCGACCACCTCGCGAGCAACTACGGCGTGATTTCGGACGTGACCCGCATCGTCGAGACGCGCAACGTGCTGTTCATTCCCTGCGTCAACCCGGACGGGTACGAGTACAACCGCCAGACCAACCCGAACGGCGGCGGTCTGTGGCGGAAGAACCGTCGCGGCAGCTACGGCGTCGACCTGAACCGCAACTACGACTGGGAATGGGGCTCGCAGTGGAACGGCTCGAGCGGCAGCCAGAGCAGCGAGACCTATCGCGGTTCGGCGCCCTTCTCCGAGCCGGAGACGCAGGCCATTCGCGACCTGCTCGCGGTGCAGACGCCGGCGATGTCGGTGTCGGCCCACACCTATTCGGATCTGTGGATCTACCCCTGGGGTTACTCGACGGTCTACACCAGTGAGAACCAGCAGTTCCGTAACTGGTCGGTCGAGCAGACCGCGGACAACGGCTGGGTCTACGGCACCGCGTGGGAGGTGCTGTACACCGCCAACGGGGTCAGCGATGACTATCACTATGGCGCGCATGGCACCTACGCCTTCACCCCAGAGATCGGCAACTCAGGCGATGGCTTCTGGCCCAACCCGTCGCGCATTCCGGCGCTGACCGCGGATGCGATCCCGCCCTACATGCTGGTCGCCAAGTGGACCGGCGCCTGGGCCGACCTGGTGGATCTGAGCTGGTCGGAGATTTCCGGCAACGGCGACATCTACCCCGAGCCGGGCGAGAGCTGGGCGGTGCAGCCGGTGGTGCGCAACTACGGCGCGATCACGCTGGTGGGCAACGCCACGCTGCAGGCCAGCAACCCGCTGATCACGGTCAGCGGCGGCGCCTCGAACATGAACATCGGCCAGCAGCAGACGCTGGCGCTGTCCGCTTTCACCGTCGACTTCGATGCGGGGATGGACGTGGGCCAGGTCTACGAGCTCGAGCTCAACCTCGATTGGGACGGCTTCGTCGACGTGCAGACGATCGACTTCCAGCTGGGCCGCCCGCGCGTGCTGTTCCACGACAACATGCAGGATGATTTCGGCTGGTCGAGCAGCAACAGCACCAACTGGTCATGGGAACGCGCCGTGCCGCAGCAGACCACCAGCGGCGGTCAGACGGTGCAGCCCGGCAGCGACAACCCGAACGGTACGGGCACGCGCGCCTGGGTGACGGGCGCAGCCGCCGGCGGCAGCGCCGGCACCAACGACGTCGATGGCACGACCATCCTCACCTCGCCGCGCTTCGCGGCCGGCGAGTTCGATTCCGTGTCGCTGTCCTACGCGCGCTGGTTCGCCAACCTTCCGGGCAGCGCCCAGGACGACGAGATGGTCGTCGAAGTCTCGAACGACGACGGCGCAAGCTGGACGCAGCTCGAGGCAACCGGCAATGCCAACAACTGGCAGGAGCGCAGCTTCCGACTCGAAGACTACCTCGCGCTGAGCGACGCGATGCGCCTGCGCGTGACCGTGGCCGATGATCCGAACAACGACCTGACCGAGGGCGTGATCGACGATGTGCAGCTGAGCACCTACAGCTCGCTGCCGACGCTCGGTGTCCTGGGTGCGGCCCGGATCGGGGAGCCGGTCTATCTGTTCTTCGATGGTCAGGCGAGCAAGTCGTGGACGCTGGCTTACAGCTTCCAGCGCACGGCCGGGAACTCGGTCGGCGGCATCGCGGGCGAGTTCTACCTCGGCAACTACAAGGTGCTGCAGTCCGGCGCGCTCGATGGCCAGGGCCGCGCGCGCTTCGCCGCCAACGTGCCCAACGACCCCGCGCTGCAGGGCCGCACGGTGCATCTGCAGGCGGTGGTGGACTACAACGGCGCCGATGCCGCATTCACCAACCCCGTGAGCCTGCCTATCCAGTAGGCTGAACTCACGATGCAGGTTCGTATCCACGCTCTGTGGGCGATCCTCCTGATCTGGGCCGGCGCATCGCATGCGTCGGCCCAGTCTCGTAGTACCAGCGATCTGGTGGCACCAGATTCTGCGGCGCTGCTGGCAGGAGGAGGCCCGTCCTTTGGTTGGCTTCACGTAGTCAACGCTCCGCTCACGCTGGAAGAGGCGATGACCATCATGCCGGTGCAGCACGGCGGCTATGCCAACGCGGTGAAGAGCACCGTGATCTCGGTCGAGTTTGATTACGGCGTGGTCAACCGACCGGGCGTCGACTTCGCGATCATCGATGGTCAGTACGACGTCGGCAACTATCGGCTGACCACCGACTACGACGGCTTCACGACCCAGGTCATCGTCAACATGGCCACCGGAAGCTCGATTGGAACCGAGACCTACTTCTATGAAGTGACCGGAAGCACGACCTCGGCCGATGTGGTCTCGCTCGAGGTCGACCTCGCGTCCTTTGCGATTCCGCCGGGTGCAGTGGTGCATGAACTTCGATTCGAGACGCTCGACAACCAGTGCGACCCGATCGGCCTGGCGCGCGTGCACGACGGCTTCTGGTTGGGAGTGACGCAGCTGGACGCCGGGCTGAAGGGTGGCGTGCAGACCTGCGGCGGCACCCCCGGCGGAGCGGTCGGGGTGGCCTACTCGCTGACCGGACCGGGTCCGTCGAGCCTCAGCGTCGGGGCCTGTGGCTCGCTTTCGGTCGAGCTGTCGCTGCCGATCACGACCCTAGTCACGGGGACGAATGACCCGAACGGCGAGTTCGTCTTCTCGTCCAGCATCCCGGCATCGGCTGCCGGGACCGCCATCTGGCTGCAGGCTTTGGACCTCGCGAGCTGCACGCTGAGCCCGGGCGTCGCCACGTTCATCAACTGATCACGGCTCTATCTTTCGTGAAGTGGGCGCTTTCCGCGTTTCTTGCGGGGAAAGCCCAACAGGCGTGGATTCCGCGCTAGTTTGGACTTCTCCCCGTTTTGGGATCTGACCCCACTTTTTGATCATGAACAACTCTCCCCTGTCCCTGGCTCCCCTGGCCTTCGCGGCGCTCAGCGCCTTGGCCACTGCACAATCCGCGCACAACCCGCCGCTCTCCGGACCAGCGATCGGCCCGCAGCTGATGCAGAACGGCATCCAGAGCACCGCCGACCTGGTGGCGCCGGACACCGCCTCGCTCATCGCGGGTGGCGGCTCCATCTTCAACTGGCTCAACGTGGTCAATGTTCCTGTGACGATCGAAGAGGCCATGACCTCGATGCCGGTGGAGGACGCCGGCTACGCGAATGCGGACGTCGGCACGGTCATCGAAGTGAAGTTTGCCAGCGGCGTGACGAACAACGCCGGGCCGGACATCGCGATGCTGGATTCGGTGTACGACGTCGGTTCTTACGCAATCCGTACCGACTACGACGGCTTCGCCGCCTCGGTCGTCGCCGACATGGCAGTCGGCGTCTACTGCACCAGTGAGGCGTACTTCTACGGAGGCGCCGGCCCTTACGGCGCAGACGTCTACTCGGTCGAGATCGACCTGGACTCGCTGGGCGTCCCGGCGGGGGCGACCGTCACCGCGTTGCGTTTTGAGACGCTGAACTCTTCCTGCGATCCCATCACCCTTGCCAAGATCGGGAACGACTTCACCCTGACGGTCAGCACGCTGAATGCCGGCCAGGTCGGCAACCTGAAGACCAGCTACGGGACGCCGGGTGGCCGCGTGGGCATGGCCTACTCGCTGCGCGGTCCTGGCCCCACCAGTCTGAACACGGGCGTCTGTGGCACGCTGTCGGTCGACCTTTCGGCACCGGTCAAGGTTCTGGCGCTGGGCACCAACGATGCGAACGGCGACTTCTCGTACAGCGGCAACGTGCCGCCGTCGGCTTCGGGTGTGCGCGTCTGGTTCCAGGCGCTCGACTTCGCAAGCTGCACCCTGAGCAATGGGGTGGCCACGGTCATCAACTAGTGCACCGACAACTTTCGGCAGATTTTCTGCCCCACGCGAGGTGGCGGACCCTAATCTGATCGAGCTGCGGAGGAATCCGTGGCATTCCCCCTCCAAACCCGGGCCTTTTGGTCCGGGTTTTTTTGTGCCCTGGGCGGCGCCGGGCAGGGCTACGGTCGAGCCATGGCCAAAGCTCTCGGTGTCGGTGGGGTGTTCTTCAAAGCGCAGGATCAGGCGAAGCTCGCCGCCTGGTACGCCGAGCACCTCGGCATCGAGATGCACGGTTTCTACGCTGCGTTTCAGCCGTCGACGGTGCCGCCGGGCGGGGCGACGGTGTTCTCGCTGTTCAAGGCGGATACCGATTACTTCGCGCCCAGCGACCAGCCCTTCATGATCAACCTGATGGTCGACGACCTGGATGGCGCGCTGGCGCAGGTCGAGGCCGGCGGCGCCACGCTGGTGGGCGAGGTGCTGAACGAGTCCTACGGCCGCTTCGGCTGGTTCCTGGACCCGGAGGGCAACAAGATCGAGCTGTGGCAGCCGCTGGTTCCGGAAGAACCAAGCGAGCTGGGCGGCTAGGCGCGCTTCCCGCCGGGATCAGCCGCCGCCCTTCTTCTTGCCGCCCAGCAGTCCGCCCAGACCCTTCTTGGCTTTGTCGCCGAGGAGCTCGTTGGCCTTTTCGCCGATCTCCTCCTTGGCCTTCTGCTCGAGTTCGCTCTTCTTCTCTTCGGCCTTCTGTTCGAGCTCAGCCTTCTTGGCCTCCGCTTCGGCGCGCAGGCGCGCCTCGGCTTCGTCGACGACGGCGTCGAGGATCAGGTCGTCGAGATCGGTGGCATCCTTCAGCTCGAAGCTCGGGTCGGTGGGCGTGCCGCCCAGGCCAAACACGAACTCGACCGGCTGCGACCCCAGCGCACGGTTGAGCACCGAGCAGAACTCCTGCGGCTTGACGCCCAGGACCTCCGGCGAGCCCGCGCGGGGCTGCAGCTGCGCGCCGCGCAACTGTAGGCGCACTTCGCCCTGAAGCGCGCCGCTTGAAAAGCGCAGATCGCCGACCATGTCAAAGACGCCGCCCGTGAGGTCGTAGGGCAGCGAGCCGTGGATGGCGTTGCGCAGCGCGTCGATGGGCAGGTCGGTCAGCTGCAGCTGCATGCCGTTCAAGCTGCCGTCACGCGGCAGCTCGAGTGACATCAGCAGATTGCCGCCCTCGCCACCAAGCACGGCGGCGACATCGATCAGGCTGGCTGGCGTGGTGACCGCGCCGTCCTCGCCGAGCGGCGGCGAACCCAGGTTCTGCAGACGGATCGTGCCGCTGGCGATGGCCGGCAGCAGCTCCTTGCCGGTGCGCTTATCGAGCGTTTCCCAGCTGAAGTCGGCGACTTCGGCCTTCTGCAGCCAGAAGAAGCCGGCCTCGGCCGCGGTCTGCCCGGCGCCCGGATCGAGGTAGGCCGGCCGGCCCGGCCACTTGGCCCGGCTCTTGGCGACCTCCTCGGCCTGCTCTTCGCCTCCGCCGAAGACGCCGCCGTACTCGTCGTAGTACTCCTTGTAGGTCTCGTAGCGTTCCCACAGTTCCTCGACGATCTGCACCAGGTCGCGGTCCTCAGCGGGCACGCGCTCCTCTTCCTTGACCGGCGGCTTCTTGCCCGGGGTCGGCTCGGCCTCCGGCGGCGGCGGGCCCGGGTCGAAACCGAGCTTGCCGTTCTCGTCGACGATCAGGCGCAGGTGCGTCTTGCCGAGCGAAGCCTGTTCAATGGCGATGCGCCCACCCAGGAGGGCCAGGGCATCGGCGTCGAAGACGAAGCTGGCGATCTCAGCCAGGGGTTCGGCGGGGGCGCCTACTTCCAGGCCATCGATGTGCGCCGAGCCGCCGAGGATCGACAGACCAGCGTCTTCGAACTCGAGCGGCTGGCCGACCGCCTGCGGGCCGTAGGCGCGGAGCGCGCCGGCGAAGAGCGGATCCCCGGCAAACGCCGCGATCAGAACCAGCAGGACCGTCAGGGTCACGAGCAGGACGACGAAACCTTTGCGGAAGATCTTCATCGGAGCAGGAAGCGCAGCGCGCGGAACACGAAGAAGCCGGACAGGGCTTGGGCGAGGCGAGATTGACCGAAGCGCTCGCGCCAGGCGGGCAGCTTCTTCTTGAACACGAAGTAGAGCGGGATCGTCAGCAGCAGCGCGGCGACGAAGCCAAACACGGCGGCGCCGAAGCCCCAATAGGTGTGCAGCTGCAGCGAAGGCATGCTCGCGTACCAGCCGGCGGCGGCGCCGTCCGGGCCCATGCCATCGAGGGTGCTCTGGCCGAAGCCGAAAGCGAGCTCATCGAGGAAGGCGATCCCGAGCGCCTGCACCAGCGCGGCGAAGACGACGCCCACCGGGATGGAGGCCTTCAGCAGCAGGAAGAGGAACAGGACCAGCAGCCACAGGCCGTTGAGGCCGAGGATGCCGGTGCCGGGATCGACCTCGTGCATCGGCAGTAGGCCGAGCCAGGTCCCGAAGAAGACGCCGAGCGCGAACTCGAGGGCATCGACTTTGCCCGTCAGAGCGCGCGCGAGCTGTCGCAGGAATGCCAACATCGCCTGTGCATTCTAGCTGGCGGGGCGCGCTCCGCCGCGGCGGCGTGGCACTAGTTCAGCGGGACCTCAAAGGTGAGCAGGCCGACGCCCAGGACGTTCATGATCCGGCCGCCGTCGTTGCCGCTGTGGCCGACGTAGCGCAACGTGGTGCTGCTGGTGCCTCGGTCGAGCTGGAGCAGCAGATCCTGCCCCTGCACCTGGATGTCGATCACCTGCGCGCCGTCAGCAAGTTGGAAATCGGCCTGCGCGCCCGGTTCGATCACCATGCCGACCGCGGCGGCGTCCAGTTCGACGCGCAGCAGGTCGCCGGCGATGCTGGCGCGCGAGGCGGCGAGCACGTCCGGCGGCTCAATCGCGGGGCCGAAGGGGCGCTGGTAGAAATCGCGGGCGACCAGGCGCGTGAGGTGCGCAGCCAGGGTGCGGTAGCCGCCGGTGTAGAAGTGGCAGCCGTCGTGCGCCGGCAGCGCGG
>MDTD01140459.1_pt1 | contig 12228 bp, 11 predicted proteins | sample 811221 | NCBI WGS metagenome assembly MDTD01 (sample SAMN05326646, study PRJNA326480) | marine metagenome | isolation source: seawater | place: Pacific Ocean: South West | collected 2011 | reverse complement strand
GTGTAGGCCAGCTCGATGTCGGCCGTCGCCCCTGCCTCCTGCATGTGATAGCCGGAGATGGAGATCGAGTTGAACTTGGGCATCTCCGCCGAGGTGTAGGCAAAGATGTCCGCCACGATGCGCATCGACGGGGCCGGCGGATAGATGTAGGTGTTGCGCACCATGAACTCCTTCAGAATGTCGTTCTGAATCGTTCCGGCGAGCTGCGCCGGCGCAACGCCCTGTTCCTCTGCGGCGACGATGTACAGCGCCAGGATCGGCAGCACCGCGCCGTTCATCGTCATCGAGACGCTCATCTGATCGAGCGGAATCCCCTCGAACAGGATGCGCATGTCGAGGATCGAATCGATCGCCACGCCGGCCATGCCGACGTCGCCGACCACGCGCGGGTGATCGCTGTCGTAGCCGCGGTGTGTCGCGAGGTCGAAGGCGATCGACAGGCCCTTCTGGCCAGCGGCCAGGTTGCGGCGGTAGAATGCGTTCGATTCCTCGGCCGTGCTGAAGCCGGCGTACTGGCGGATGGTCCAGGGCCGCCGCACGTACATCGTGGTGTACGGGCCGCGGACGAAGGGCGGCATGCCCGGGAAGCTGCGCAGCGCGGGGTCGTCCGGCAGGTCGTCGGCGCGATAGAGCGTGCGCCGCTCGATGCCTTCGGGCGTGGGCCGCGCGGGCAGATCGGTGAAGGACGGGACCTTGCTCATGCCTGCTCTCCTGCCGCGCTCACCGCAGCCTGCTGCAGCCGCTGGTGCAGATCCTGCAGCAGCGCGAGTGCGTCGCAACCGAGGAATAGCACGCTGTTCAGCTTGGCTTCCCGTAGCGCGACCTGGGTGCTCGCCTCGAGCGCCTCGGGTTTGCCCGCGAGCAGGACGCAATCCGCGCCGGCGTGGCGCAGGCCGGTGACCAGCTCGGGCGCGAACTCTTCGTAAGCGGCGTCGGTGCCGCAGATGCAGACGGCCACAGCCCCCTTCGCCTCGCCCGGCCCGGCCTGATCGAGCTGAATCGACTCGAAGCCACCGACCGCGAAGAAGTTGCTCGCGAAGGTCGTGCGAGCGTGATGCTCGGCCTGGGTGCCGAGGGTGGCCAGACAGACCCGCGGCCGATGGCCGTGCTCTTCGAGGTAAGCGTCCGCGGCGTCGCGCAGCGCTTCGAAGGCTGCGGCATCGCGGACGAAGGGCAGCGCGTCGGCCTGCGCCGGCTCCCCCGAAGGCAGCGCGCTGAGACCTTCCACCCAGGCTGCGGGCAGCCCTTCTCCGTGCTGCCAGCTGTCCGGATCAGGCTGCGAGTGCGCGCCGGCATCCGGGATGCGGCCGTCCAGCTGCGGAAACTCACTGACTCCCGTGATCGCCTCGGTGCGCCTCGCGAAGGAGCGGGCGCGCAGCTCGCGCGTGTCCGCCAGATGATCCGCCATCCAGCCGCTCCGGAGCGCGGCGGCGAGACCGCCCTGCGCTTCGATCTCCTGGAACGCCGCCCAGCCGGCCTCAACGAGCTCGTCGGTCCAGCGCTCGATCGCGAAGCTGCCGCCGGCCGGATCGGCGATTTCGCCGAGGTGTCCTTCCTCGGCCAGCACCAGCTGGGTGTTGCGCGCCATGCGGCGCCCCAGCTTGCCCGGCCGCTGCAGGACCGCGTCGAAGGGAAGCAGGCTGATGGCATCCGCCCCGGCCAGAGCCGCGGCGAAGTTCTGCGTGGTCGCGCGCAGAAGATTCGTCCACGGGTCGCGCTGCGTCAGGGTGCGGGGCGAGCCGACGGCGTGCACGAAGGGCGCGCTCAGCGGCTCGATCTCGCACAAGCTCCCGACCCGCGACCAGAGCTCGCGCAGCGCGCGCAGCTTGGCGATTTCTACGAAGACCTCGCGGCCGACGCCGACCCGCAGGTCGATGCGCGCGAAGACCTCTTCCAGGGACTGCCCCGCCTGATCGGCGGCGCGCAGCAGCTCGGTCAGCCCAGCCAGGATGAAGCCAATCTCCGTCGCCTCGCTCGCGCCCGCCATGTGCGCCGGCAGACCGTCGACGCGGAAGATCCGCAGCTTGGGGAGGGTCGGCGCGCGCTGCAAGAGCGGCCAGGCAGCCGCCCAGCCTGCATCCAGGCTGCAGGGCAAGGCGCCATCGCGCGCCAGCGAGCCCAGCGGATCATGTCCAACATGGATCGCGGTCTCGCCGGCGACGCCGCGCGCCTCGAGCTCGGCCAGCAGCCCGGCCGCGAGCATCGGGCTGAGCACGCCAGCATCCAGGTGCAGCGCCAGCAACTCGGTCTGCACCCCCCGCAGCAGCCGCTGCCAGACCTCGCGTCCTCCGAAATCGATGCCGTCGGTGCTCAGATCAGGCGGCGACTGCCCGCCGTGTTTGCCGGCACCGGCCAGCCGCGTCGCCTGGTCGGCGACGAACCAGAGCGCGTCCGCTCCACCCGCTAGGCTCTCCAAGGCCTCGTCGCGGGCCTGCTCCGGCGCCGCCGCATCGAGCCGCACGCAGAGCTGCCAGGGCCGCGAGCTCGCGATCGGCGCGCGGCTTCCGCGCCGAAACGGCGGCTGACCCGGCTCACCAAGTCGATCTTCCGCGATCGGCTTGTGATACACCGGCTTCTGCTCGATGCCATCGAGCGTCCACCGCACCAGCGCGCGTTCATAGTCGGCGCCGCGCAGCTCCTGGTCAACGAGGGCGCGCCAGGCCGCCGCCGGGCTATCCGCAGAGGGCTTTGTCATGAGGGAGCAGTACGCCCGAAGCCAGGGCGCGAAGTCAGGATTCTAGCCGCGCGGAGTCCCGGCTAGGATGCGTCCATGTCGCGCGCACCGATCCTCCGCGCCCTTGCTTTGCTTTGCCTGGGCTTTGCCGCGTGTGGCGAGTCGCCGGAGCCCCCGGATCCGGTCGAAGAGAGCCCACCCTCTGGGCGAGCGCTTCTCGAGGCCTTGGGCTACCTCGACGAATTCGAAGCCGACAGTGACCGGCCGCGCGGCGTCATTCTCCACCAGAAGGAGGCGGTTTCTCCGGGCTGGAACCTGGTCAGCGTGCACCGCCGCGCGCACGCGCTGCTGTTCGATCAGCAAGGCGAGGTCTTGCACGCCTGGGAAGGCCCGGGCGACGTCTGGGGCCATGCTGAGTTGCTGCCAAACGGCGACCTGATCGTGCCCGAGAAGACGGGAGCACGATTCGAACTGGTCTGTTTGGCATGGGACAGCAGCGAGCGTTGGCGCGTCGATGTCGGCGCCCACCACGACGTCGAGCTTCGCCCTGACGGCAAAGTCTCCACGCTTGGCTTTGCGGAGCGTCAGGAAGATTCGATCGATTCAGAGCTCGCATTTCGGGATGAGCACATCCTTCTGCTCGACCGCGAAACGGGGAAGGAACTGGACCGCGCGTCTTTCTATGACATGTTCACTGCGGCCGGGGACGAGTTCCGTCACTTTGAGGATCGCTGGGTAGAAAAGTGGCGCAAGGACTTCGAGTGGATTGACCTCTACCACGCCAACTCCGTGGAGTGGATGCACCGGCCGGAGCTGGAGAGTCGGTCCCCGCTCTACGCTGCGGATCACGTCCTGGTTTCCTTCCGCCACCAGGCATGCGTGGCCATCTTCGACTGGACCCGCAAGCGCATGGTCTGGCATTGGGGCCGAGGCGAGATCAGCGGCTCGCACGATGCGACGGTGCTGGCCAGCGGCAACATCCTGATCTTTGACAACGGCCTGCAACGTGGCTGGAGTCGCGCGGTCGAAGTCGATCCGCTGAGTCGGGAGATCGTCTGGGAGTATCGCGCGCCGAATCCCGAGGACTTCTGGACAGAGTCACGCGGCTCCTCCCAGCGCCTGGCAAATGGCAATACTCTGCTCGCCGAGTCCGACCGCGGACACGCATTGGAAGTCAGCCCGGACGGCGAGCTCGTCTGGGAGTATTGGCACCCAGGCGAAGACTCTCGCGTGGCCACCATCACCCGCATCAAACGCATCGAGCCCGCCTTGCAGCGGGCTCTGCGTGAGCGTTTCCCGGAGCTTCCGGGAACAGCACAAGACGACTAGGCGTCGGTATCGGAATGGAGGGCAAACTGGTTGCCGTCCGGATCCAGCACCATCGCGCGGTAGCCGTGCGGGCCGATGGCGTGCACACCTTCCAGCACCTCACCGCCGTGGGCTTCGACCTGCTTCACCGCGTCCTGAATGCGGCCGTTCGCGTTGAGGTAGATCAGGATGCCGCCGCGCCCTGGCTTCCAGTCGGGGCTGACCGGCTTGACCAGACAGCCGCCGTTGCCCGGGCCGTGATCGATGACCGCGAACTCAAAGTTCTCGAAGCTCTCTTTGGTGACCGCCACGCCGAGCACGGCCGCGTAGAAGGCGGTCGCGCGATCCAGGTCGGTGACGGGAATGTCGAACCAGACGGCCCGATTGGCTTCCTTGTTGGCTTCGCTCATCCTTAATCGACGTCGAACTCGATGCCTTGGGCGAGCGGCAGCTCGGTCCCGTAGTTGATGGTGTTGGTCTGGCGGCGCATGTAGGCCTTCCAGGAATCCGAGCCGCTCTCGCGGCCGCCGCCGGTCTCCTTTTCGCCCCCGAAGGCACCGCCGATCTCGGCGCCCGAGGTACCGATGTTGACGTTGGCGATGCCGCAGTCCGAACCCACCGCGGACAGGAACTTCTCTGCAGCGCGCATATTCAGCGTGAAGATCGCCGAGCTGAGCCCCTGCGGCACATCGTTGTGCAGCTGGATCGCGTGGTCGAGATCGTCGACCTCGATGATGTACAGAATCGGCCCGAAGGTCTCGTGCTGGACGATATCCCAATGGTTCTCGGCGGTCGCAATGGCCGGGGTCATGTAGAAACCGCCCTCGCAGCCCTCTGGGTGCACCTGCTCGCCGCCGCACAGCACCTGGCCGCCCAGCTCCTTGACGCGCTCGATCGCCTTGCGTGTCATGTCCACGGCATCCTGGTCGATCAGGGGGCCCATCAGCGCACCGCTCAGCGGGTTGCCGATCGTGACCTTGCCGTAGAGCTCGAGCAGACGCTTGACCAGCGGCTCGCGCACGCCCTTCTGGACCAGCACGCGGCGGGTCGAGGTGCAGCGCTGGCCGGCGGTCCCCACCGAACCGAACATGATCGCGCGCGCGGCCATCTCGAGATCGGCGTCCTCCAGCACGATCACCGCGTTGTTGCCGCCCAGCTCAAGGATGGTACGACCGAAGCGACCGGCCACCTTGGCGGCCACGTGCTTGCCCATGCGCGAAGAGCCGGTGGCCGAAACCAGCGGGATGCGCGCGTCGCCGGTGAGCGCTTCGCCGACCACCTGGTCTTCGCCGACCACCAGGCTGAGCACCGCGCCGAAGCCAGCCGGCTCGAGCACCTTGCGCGCGACGTTGGTCATCGCGATCGCTGTCAGCGGCGACTTCCAGCTAGGCTTCCACAGCGAGGAGTCGCCGCAGATCATGGCCAGCATCGAGTTCCAGGCCCAGACCGCGGCCGGGAAGTTGAAGGCGCTGATGATGCCCACCGTGCCGATCGGATGCCACTGCTCCTTCATGGAGTGCTGCGGGCGCTCGCTGTGCAGCGACAGGCCGTAGAGCATGCGCGACTGCCCCACCGCGAAGTCGGCGATGTCGATGGCCTCCTGCACCTCACCGAGGCCTTCCTGGAGGATCTTGCCCATCTCCCAGGTGACAATCTTGCCGAGCGCGTCCTTGTGCTTGCGGAACTCTTCGCCGATCTGACGCACGTACTCGCCGCGCGCCGGGGCGGGCAGCTCGCGCCAGCGCAGGAAGGCCGCGTGCGCCGCCGAAGCGACCTTCTCGTAGTCGTCGGCGTCGGCCTGCTGGACTTGGGCGATCAGCTCGCCGGTGGCCGGACTGTGCACGTCCAGCAGCGGGCCGTTGCAGCTCAGCCATTCGCCGGCGTAGGCGCCCGAGTTGACCTCGGAAATACCCAGTTCGGCCAGGAAGGAAAGGTCGATCGAAGAGGCGGTCGCGCTCATGGGACCGTGCATTCTAGCGCCGCGACGCAGCCCTCGCCGCTCGCCGCGCCGTCGTAGCATGGGGCGGCCGCGAGGGCTTCCCACCGTGAAGATCATCACCTGGAATGTGAACTCGATCCGCACCCGCCTCGAGCGGGTGCTGGGCGTCCTGGAGCGCCATCAGCCCGATCTGCTGTGCCTGCAGGAGACCAAGGTCGTCGACGAGGTCTTCCCCCACGAAGCCCTCGCGGAGCTGGGCTACCGCGCCGCGGTGCACGGCCAGAAGACCTACAACGGCGTCGCGCTGCTCGCCAAGGACGAACTGGCCGATGTCCGCAACGGCTTCCCCGGCGACCCGATCCCCGAGCAGGCTCGGGTCATTTCGGGCACGCTCGACGGGGTGCGCGTCATCAACGCCTACGTCGTCAACGGCAAGTCGCTCGACGATCCGAAGTACACCATGAAGCTGCAGTGGCTGGACGCGCTAATTGACTGGCTGGAGAGCGAGCATGATCCCGCGCAGCCGCTGGTCATGCTGGGCGACTTCAACATCGCCCCCGACGAGCGCGACGTCTGGGATCTCGACTATTGGAAGGACAGGATCTTCTTCAGCCCCGAGGAACACGCCCGGCTGCAACGGCTACGCGACTGGGGGCTGGTCGACCTGTTCCGCGAGCACTCCGAGGAGGCCGGCAAGTTCACCTGGTGGGACTACCGCGGCGGCGCCTTCCAGCGCGGCCACGGCCTGCGGATCGACCTGATTCTTGGAACGCCGCCGATCGCCGCGCGTTCTCAGGAGGTCGTGATTGACCGCGACGAACGCAAGAAGGGCACCTGGGAAGCCAAGCCCAGTGACCACGCCCCCGTTGTCGTAACATGCGCCTGATGCCTGCCTTCCCGTGCGGACTGATTCTGACGTCCCTGGCCTGGGCCTCCCCGGCCCTCGCCCAGGAGCCAGCCAAGCTGGCCGTTCCCACCGAGCTTCCGCGCCTGGAAGTGGTGGATCAGGTCCCCTTCCTGCTGTGGGGCGAGCACACCGTGCTGCGCGATCTGCGCTTCGTCTCGAAGGGGCAGACCTTCCCCTTCGACCCGGCGCGGGTCCGCATCGAGGCCGATGGTTCGGGGGCGCGCTTCGTGCCAGCCAGCGCCGAGGACGAAGGCCTCGTGATCCGCGGCACGTTTGCGCTCGATTACGACCCGCTCATTCTGCAGTCGCAGCTCGCCAGCCCGGAGGCGCCGGTGCAGTTCGTGATCGGCCGGGTGGCCAGTGAGCTCTGCGATCTGCTCGCGACCCGCGAAGGGGGCCTGGCGCTGCACGCCCCCGGCTGCCTGGATCTCAACTTCTGGCTGGAAGGCGGCCCGGCCGAGCTGCGCCTGAAGCTGCGCGAGCGCCCCACCCTGCAGCTGATCCCCACGCCTCCCACCGAGGACCGCGCCCTCGCCGGCCTGCGGTCGGGCCTGCGCCAAGCTGCTACCGAAACCAAGCGCAGCCTGCGCCCCTCGATCGAAGAGCTGTGGTTCGCCTCGCTTCCGGACAAGCTCGAGCGTCGCGCCTTGGCCCCGACGGTCGTCGCTGATCTGAGCCAGCCGCGCATCTTCAATCTGCGGGTGGGCGCGCTGCCCGATCAGGCGGCTTTCGACGTGCTGATGCTGCACAATCCCACCGCGGAAACGCGCACGATGAAGGTCGACTATGCAGCGCTGGGCTGGGAACGCCCGAAGCGCCAGCGTTTCGTGGTCCTCAACGAGGACGGCTCATCACTGGGAACGCTCGCCGATGGTTTTGAGCTGCGCGTCCCGCCGCGAGGCCAGACCCTGGTGACCCTGCGCACGGTGATGCCGCGGGGCATGGTCGCGAGCTCGGCCGGCCCGCTGGCCCCGATGCTCGAGCCTTGGCTTTGGAAGAGCCTCACCGCAGCTGCCTCCGGAATCGTCCGATTCGACTCCACCTGGGCCTGCAGAGCCCACAGCGGGCAGGCGGGTTGGGTGGTCTTCAGCGTCGCCGACGGCCGCAACAACCCCTACCGAGTCGAGAAAGCAGAGCTGGAACAAGGCTCGGAGGTAGAGGTCGAGCAGCAGGGCGCCCTCGTGCTGCTGCGTCTGCCGGCCTCCGAGCCCGGCACGCGTTCGCTGCTGCTCAAGTACGTGGGGCGCGTGGACGGCTAGAAAATCGCCAGAACGCTGAGCCAAATAGGGAATTCGCTTCAGCCCACCCGCGGAATGGTCGCAATAGAGCGTGTGGCCCCGGGTCGGGGCGCATCGAACCAAGAGTTCCCATGAAGAAGCACCCTGTTAAGAACCGTCAAGCGGGCTTCACGATCATCGAGATGCTGATCGTTGTCACCATCCTGGCCATGCTGGCCGGGGTGCTGGTGCCCGTGCTCCAGGAAGGTCAGCAGACCGCGCGCGACAGCCGCCGTATGCAAGACCTTCGCACCGTCCAGTCGGCCCTTGCTGACTTCTTCCGTGCGGAAGGGGAATACCCTGACACCTCGGATGAGTGGCAGAACGACAACGACGACGGCTACGGCGCCGCTGGTTACATCCCGGGCCTCGTGCCGGACTACCTGCCCGCCCTGCCGCGCGACCCCGACAACCAGTACCCGACCGCAACCGCGCACTACATGTACCGCTCGGATGGCACCGACTACAAGTTCGTGCTGAACGGTACGCCGGAAGATGCGGACTCCTTCGCCGAAGGCTTCCCCTTCTACGACCCCGAGCGGGCCGATAGCTGGATGGTCTGCACCCCGGGCGCCTACAACTGGTAAGCCCAAACCGGTCGGCCTCGTGTCGACCCCAGGCCACACGACCGGCTGGGAGCTCTGCTCTCAGCCGGTTGCTGCGTTATCCTGGCCGGATGCGCTCCTGGCTGCTCGGACTCCTGGCCCTGGCCACTCCATTCCTGGCCGACGAACCGGAGGTCCCGGAGGACGTCGTCCACTTCGCCAAGGGACGACCGCAGGAAGGCGTGCTGGTGCGCAACGACTCGAGCGGCGTCTGGCTGGCGCAGAAGTCGAAGGTGCGCCACTACGAAGTCTCTGAAGTGGTCAAAGTCGAAGGCCCGCGCGCGGCTTACCCCGAGTACCTCGAGCGGATGCGCGCCGAGTTCAACGAGCAGCCGGATGCCGATCGCTGCGTCGAGTTGGCCAAGTGGTGCGAGGAGAACGGGCTGACCCGCGATGCGCAGCTCTACTACTGGCGCGCGCTGCTCGACAACCCCACTCACGACGCGGCTCACGAGGGCCTGGGTCACCGCAAGTCGCGCGGTCTCTACCGCATCCCAGTCAAAGGGCACGGCAAGCTGTCGGTGCAGGAACTGCGCGAGGTCCGCGCCAGCGACTTTGATGACTGCTGGGAGCTGACCACCATGCACTTCAAGGTCGAGGCCGCGGGCGATCTGCCGGATGTGCTGGCTGCCTGCGCCGACCTCGAGATGGTCTACTCCGCCTTCTTCAAGGAGTTCCAGGAGACGGTCGGTTTCTGGGATTTGCGCGAACCGCTGCGCGTACGCATCTACCCCACGCTCGACGATATGCCCCCGGCATCGGGCACCGTCGAGGCCTACTTCCACGACTCCACCCGCACCGTCTACACCTACTTCCGCGACGGCGTCGCTCAGGAACTGGTGCACGAAGGGATCCACGCCATTCTCTACGGCGCGGTCCGCGAGTTCGCTCGCAACGACCCGGCCACCCCGGGCTGGCTCGACGAAGGCATCGCCGAGTACATGGAGCATCATCTGATCGGCAACCCCGGCGACCGCAAGCTGGTGCGCGAGCCGATCCACCTGCCCTCGCTCGAGGCCCAGCTGGATCACGATCGGCCGGACAGCATCCAGCGGGTCCTCAACTATCAGAAGAGCGATTATTACGCCTCGACCGACCAGGAGCTGAAGTACGCGCAGTCCTACTCGCTGTTCTACTTCCTGATCCACTCCGGCGACGACGATCTGCGCGACGGCATGAATCGCTTCCTGGCCTCGGTCTTCGAGCGCAAGGGCTCGAGCTCGCACTTCAAGGACGCGATGGAAATCCGCGACTGGGACGACTTCGAAGAGCGCTGGATCGCCTACCTGGAAGAGCGCCGCGCCGCCGCCAAGGAAGCCGCCGAAAAAGCTCAGGCGGGCGGCTGAGCCGCGTCTTCCGGGCCGTTTTCCTCGGCCTCGGCGCCGTTCATCGCCTGCTGATACCAGGCCTGGATCTCGGCGCGATTCAGCCACAGCGTGCCGCCCAGGGCAATCGTCAGCAACGCGACGATCAGACCGTAGCGGCGCACCCAGTGGCTCCAGTCGGCCTGCGGCACGGGTTGCCAGGCCTGGCTGCGGCTGACGGCATGCACGCCGTCCTCGGCCAGCCCGATCAGCGTCTCGACCTTCTGCCCCTCGCCGTAGGCAACAGCGCGCAGCGTCGAACCCCAATCTTCCGAGAGCCGAGCGCCCCCGCTGAGGGTGCGCAAGGCCGCGCCCAGCGCGGCGCCGGGCTCCTGGCCAAAATCGGCCGCGCTCCAGCCGGGGCGGCTCGGCTCGATCGTGATCCGGCCCCCGTCGCGCACCAGCCGCAGGCTGCCGGCCGGCATCCCGGCCTGGGCGAGCGCGTTGGCGAGCGCCGATTCCGACACCGGCCAGGCCGACTCCGGACCGGCGATGGTTCCGGCGAGCTCCACCTCGCCGACGCGTTGGCTCATGCCAGCTCCTCCCCGAGCGGAGTGTCGCGCCACGGCACCCAGTCCTGCTCGTAGTCGGCGTTCCAGATCAGCGCGGTGCGCGCGACGCGGCCCTCGCGCAGTCGCGTCGCGAGATCCGCCAGGCTCAGCGGACCGTCCGCGGCACCACCGGCTTCCGCGACGTACCAGCCCTCCGCGGGCAGCCCGAGATCCTCGAGCGGCGTCGGCTCCGGCGGCGGCGGGGGCAGCTCGGTGACCGGCGTCTGTTCGCGCGTGTCGATCTGCAGCGCCGCATCATGCACATCGAGGCGCGCCTTGACGTGTCCGCGGAAAGCCTGATTGCGCTGTCGCTCCTGCGAGAGTTCCTCGCGGAGGCGACGCGCCTGGTCTTCCGTTTCCTGATGACGATCTTCGATCTCCTGCATATCCGGCAGGACCAGCAGCAGGATCAGGGCGAAGCAATTGAAGATGAAGCCCAGGCAGAACCAGGCAAAGGGATTGCGTCCCCTGGACTGGGCAATGACGGCGCAGGCTCCGCCGAAGGCGAGCAGAATCAGGAACTCGAGGAAACTTTCCATGGATCAGAGCGACAGAGCACGCGGGAGAAGTGCGGTCAGCACGATCGCGACGGCCACAGCCGTGCGAGCCAAGCGCGTGCGTCGGGGGCCGAGCGTCGGCGAGAGAGCTTCGACGACGAAGACCAGGGGAAGCAGAAAGACGAAGGGCTGCAGATGCCAGGCCGAGGCGAAGTCGCCCTGCAGCATGTCCAGCGAGGCGCGGGTCGCCCCGCAGCCCAGGCAGCTCTCCCCCGCTGCCCGAGCCGGGCAGAGATGCGGCAGCTCCCAAGCACCGACGCCCACCCGTTCGCCGTTATGGGCAAACAGGCGTGCCGCCAGGGCCGCGAAGCCGAGCAGAAGCAGGGGGAGAATGCGCACCGGAACTCCTTCGGAAAAGAACTCTCGAGATTTCGCCCATTCTAAGGGCTCAGAATCGCCCCTTGACAGTGCGGATTCGGGTCCTAGACTTCCACACCGATGACGAATCGCGTCCACCATCACGCCGTGCATGCCCATTTCCATGGGCAGGGCCGCGCGTGACCTGGGGGTAGATTCCTCACCTCGTCCTTCTCGCCGGCCCCGGATGGCCGGCTTTTTTCGTTGTGTGAGCTGTGACGAAGGACTGCTGGCTGGATCGGGGCCCCTCTCGACCATGACCGCATCCTCGACTTCCTCACCCATCCGCCTGGCCCTTCCCAAGGGGCGCATCCAGGACGGCGTCTTCGCGCTGCTCGCCGCCGCCGGCGTCCCGGTGCGAACCGGCGCGCGGCACTATCGCCCCAGCCTCGCCCTGTCCGGCTGGGAAGCCAAGATCCTCAAGCCGCAGAGCATCGTCCGCATGCTCGAAGCCGGCAGCCGCGACCTGGGCTTCACCGGCGCCGATTGGGTCGCCGAGCTGGACGCCGATCTCGTCGAACTGCTCGACACTCAACTGGATCCGGTGCGCATCGTCGCCGCGGTGCCGGCCGAACTGGCGGAGAGCAGCTGGCCACAGCAGCCGACCCGTCCCGAAGGCTGGATCGTGGCCTCGGAGTACCCGCGCCTGACGCAGAAGTGGATTGAGGAGCAGGGGCTCGATGCGCGCT
>MDTD01177530.1_pt1 | contig 12230 bp, 13 predicted proteins | sample 811221 | NCBI WGS metagenome assembly MDTD01 (sample SAMN05326646, study PRJNA326480) | marine metagenome | isolation source: seawater | place: Pacific Ocean: South West | collected 2011 | reverse complement strand
TATTTTTAAAAAAGGATGTAAATAGCTAAGAAATTAGGCTTTTACTGTAATAATGGTGGGCGTGATAAGAATTGAACTTATGACCTCTTCGATGTCAACGAAGCGTTCTACCACTGAACTACACGCCCTTCACTTAAGTCCATATTTTTTTATAGAATTTAAACTTATAAATACTAATGAACTCAAATTTTGTATAAAACTTAATTTATTATAAATTTTGTTTAATTTCCAAAGATTATAAATATTAGATATTTTTTTTGAACTTCTTGATTTTTTAATGATTCTGTATATTGCACTTGCTTCAGAAAATTTTTTAAATTCAATTTTTGTTTTTTTCATTACTTCACATTTAAAAATATAGTCTTCTAGTAAATTTAATTTTCTAAATTTTAATTTTTTTAAATATTTACGCTCGATAATCATTGTAGAAGTATTGATTGATGAATTTTTTATGAATGATCGCAAATTAAAAGTGTCTACGATATTCGTTCTTTTTAAAGTTTTTTTATAATTAGTAGTCTGAAGTATTGGAATGTAATCAGTAAATGTAAAAGGATAATTATTTTTAATCATAAAATTAATTTGATTTTTTAATTTATTTTTTTTCCAATAATCATCAGAGTCTAAAAAAGCAATGAATTTTGATTTTGATTTTTTCAACCCTAAATTTCTACAAAAAGATGGTCCTTTATTCTTTTTTAGAAAAAAGATTTTAATCTTTTTATTTTTTTTATACTTTTTTAAAATTTTACTTGAAGCGTCAGATGAATGATCATCAATTATATATAGTTTCCAATATTTATATGATTGGGATAAAACAGAATTTATTGATTCTTTGAGAAATTGCCCTTTATTGTAATTAGGCATAATTATATCAACTTGCTTATTAAACATTATCTATTAATTTAAATATAAATTTTTTTGGAAGAAATATTATAGCATTTATTTTTAGAAAATTTTTGAAAGAAAATTTTTTAAAAATTTTAGTAAACAACTTTAATTTTGAATTATCCATTTCTTTTATAAGAGAATAGTATTCGTATTTTTTATAAATTGAACTCAAATCATATCCTTTGAACTTTTTTCTAATTTTTTTTTTTTCAAACCACTTACAGAATTGTCTTGCTTGAGAATTCATTTCTTTCTTTTGTAATTGATTTACATGTATTCTATAATAAGCCAGGGGCTTATTTAATGCATAAAATTCATGTCTCAATGAAAAATTGAGAATAAAATCATAATCCGAGAGTAAATTATAATTAAAATCAAATAATTTTTTTTTGTTTAAAAAACTCTTTCTTAAAACCACAGTCAAAAAACCTACTTGGTAATTCTTTATTATTTTTGCAGTTACTTTTCCAGAGGGTAAATGATTATTAAAAGCTAATTTTTTTTTCTTATTATTTAATTTATAAAAATTTGAATAAACTAATCCAATTTTTTTTTCTTTAAAATATGAAATTTGTAATTCAAGTTTGTTTTTTAACCAAACATCATCTACGTCTAGGAAGGCTATGAACTTTCCTTTTGATTTTTTTATAGCTAAATTCCTTGCTTCATAAAGAGTTGTGTATTTTTTAGCATAAAAATATTTAATTCTTTTATCTTTATACTTTTTTAATATTTTTAGTGAATTATCAGTTGATTGATTATCCCAAAAAACTAATTCCCAGTTTTTATAAGTTTGAGTAAGTACACTTTTAATTGCATCTTCAAGAAATTCTTCACCATTATAACAATTCATTATAATGCTTACGAGAGGTTTTTTTATTTTTTTCATTTATGAAAAATTTATCGCATCTCTAATTTAATTAACAATTCAATTTTGGACTCTATTTATAAAAGTTTTTATTTATTTTGTGAAAATTATAAAACTAGTTTTACCAGCTACTAATATCCTCATTATATCCAAGGGGCTTTTTTTTCACTAATTAATTGATCCAGGTAATCTTTGTCCAGTTTGTGATCCATACATTGCCAAAATCCTTCATGCTTAAAAGCTTTTAATTCTTTTAACTTAGTTATTTTTTCTAGTGGGTCTTTTTCAAGAACAGTTTCATCTCCATTTAAAAAACTAAAAAATTTTGAGTTCATTACAAAAAAACCTCCATTGATCCAACTTTCACCAAGTTGTTTTTTTTCTTGAAATTTTATAACATTTGAACCTTCTAAACTTAGCGACCCAAACCTTGCTGGAGGCCTCACCGCAGAAACAGTAACCATTTTGTTGTGGCTTTCATGAAATTTGATTAGGGCATTTATATCAATATTAGAAATACCGTCCCCATAAGTAAGTAAAAAATTTTCATTGGAAAAATATTTTTCCATTCTTTTTAATCTTCCGCCTGTGAATGTATCTGATCCTGTATCTATAAGATTAATTTTCCATTCCTTATTTTTAAAATTTTTAAAATGATTTTTTATTACATCACCTTTATATCCAAGGGCTATATAGAATTCATTGTGACCAAATTTTGAGTAAGTATCCATTATATGTTCTATCATTGGTTTTCCTCCGATAGGCACCATAGGTTTAGGAATGGTATCAGTATATTCTGATAATCGTGTACCAAATCCCCCTGCTAAAATTACTACTTTCATTTTGTTAAAATTTTTGGTGAAGGAAAAGGTATTATAAATTTTCCTCCATTTTTAATAAAATTTTTTTCTTGTTGAATTATTTCTTTTTTTAAATTCCAAGATAATAATAATAAATAATGAATATTTGTTTTTTTTATGTCGGATGGATTTTTAATCTTTATTTGAGTCCCGGGAGTATAACATCCCTGTTTTAAACTACTTTTATCAAAGACATAATCAATAATTTTTTTATTTATACTACAAAATTGCATCAGCGCTTGTCCTTTTCCCGAGGCCCCATAAATAGATATTCTTTTTTGTTTTTTTTTTAAATCTTGTAAAAGTTTATTTAGTTTTTTAATATGTAAAAGAATTTTTACCTTAAACTTTCTCAATTTTGTTGAGGAATTTAAACCCAATTTTTGCTCTGCTTTTATTACTAATTTAACCCTTCTTGAAATTTTTTCTGAAGAGTTTTTATTACTCAAAAAACATCTGATTGAACCGCCTTGAGAGTCGATTTTTTCAACATCAAAAACTTTTAAGTTATGCTTTTTGGATAAATCGATTATTGATTTTAAACTATGAAATCCTATATGCTCGTGAAAAATATTATCATATTGATTATATCTTATAATGTTATCGAGGTGAGGTACTTCTAATATAAATTTTCCGTTTTTATTTAATAAATTTTTTACACCTTTAAATATTTTATTAGGATCTGGGACATGTGCAAGTACATTTCTAGCAAAAATATAATCAAAAGTATCAAATCTTCTTTTTATTTTCATAGATTGTTCAAAATTAAAATAGTTTGTAATTGTGAATATTTTTTTTTTTGATAATCTTTTTAAATTATTTGCCGGATCTATTCCAACCGTTAAGCATTTATATTTTTTATTGATAAGATTTAAAAAAGAACCATCATTACTCGCTATTTCAAGAATTTTTGATTTTTTGGAAACACCGTATTTTTTTATTTTTTTTATTATATCCTTAATTATCCTAATATTGCTAACTGAAATCCCAGTTTCCCATAAATACTTTTTAAACAATAAATCTTGATTTAAAATTTCTGCTATTTGTACATGTTTACATTTTATACAAAAATTAAGTGATATTTTAAATTTTTTTTGCTTTTTTAATCTTCTTAAAAAATTTCCAACTAAAGATATCTTTCCAAGATCAATTATTTTAATAAGTTTGCCTTTACAGATTCTGCAATTTGCCATTTATTTTTTAAGGAAAAATTCGATTTGTTGATTGGTAAACTGCTCAATTTTCTTATTCTTAAAATAATGTTTATACCAATCTACGGTTAGTTTAAATGTCTCTATTAAATTTAGCCTTGGTTCCCAATTTAATTCTTTTTTTGCTTTTTCAATATTTAAAGATAAAAATTTAGATTCATGATAATTTTTTTTATCATTAATTTTAAATTTAAAATTTGTCTTTTTCCAATTACTTAGTATTATTTTTGTTATGAATTCTACGTTCTTGCAATTTTTTGTTCTAGGACCAAAATTCCAAGTTGGTAAAATATTATTTTTTAGTTGATTATTAATAAGTTTATGTCCAACTAACAAATAGCCACTTAAAGGCTCTAGAACATGTTGCCATGGTCTTGTTGCTTTCGGATTTCTTAAAATTAATCCTTTTTTATTTTTTAAAGATCTAACTATGTCTGGAACGATCCTATTAGCCTTCATGTCACCGCCACCAACGACGTTACCTGCCCTAGCACTAACTAAAGATAGATTTTTTTCTTCTGTAAAATAGGAATTAAAATAAGATGAAAAAATAATTTCTGCACTTGCTTTTGAAGATGAATAATTATCTATACCACCTAAAATATCTGTCTCTTTGTAATCTTTTTTTTTATCTAAATTTAAATAACATTTATCAGATGTTATATAAACTAAATTAGGTATTTTATTTATTCTAAAAGATTCTAATACATTTGCACTTCCTAAAATATTTGTTTGAAAAGTATTCAAAGGATCTTTGAAACTATTTGAGACAATTGATTGTGCTGCTAAATGGAAAATAATGTCAGGCTTTTTTTTTTTAATTATTTCATTTAATTTCCTAAAATTTGTTATATCGCAATAATATTGTTGAATTTTTTTATCTAATTTAAGGCTTTTGAAGAGTACTGAATTCTTTTCAGGTTTTAGAGCTACACCTATTACTTTGGCTCCAATTTCATTTAACCAAAATGATAACCACGCGCCCTTAAAACCAGTTGTTCCGGTTATAAGAACTCGTAAGTTTTTGTAACTTTTTAAAAAAGAATTATTTTTTTTCAATTTATGATTTAATTTGGTGGGTATTCACTTTTTCCTATTATAAGATCTACCAATGACAATAATAAAGCTTGGTGAGCATTTTCAATTAAATTATATGCTTTACTGTCTATCCAAAAATTTATATCTCCCAAATTTGAGAGTTTATTTTCTTTTTCGTTGCCAGTAAAAGTAATTATCTTATTAAATTTTTTTTCTTTTGCTTTTTTAGCACCATTTAGCATATTTTGTGAATTGCCTCCTGCTGAAATAAATATAGCGACGTCATCTTTATCCCCATAATACTCAATACATTTTTCAACCCATCTCTCGTATCCAAAATCATTAGAAAAACAAGTAAGTAAATCTGACTCATTATAATTTACACATCTTACTCTAGCATTTTTTGTCATATCAACACTGAAATGACTTGCTATTGCAGCACTCCCACCATTACCAAAAATTAATATTTTTTTCCCACTATTGTTTGCATTTAAAAGAATTTCACTAACGGTAATCAGGTTTTGAATTTTTTCTTTATCAAAATCCATTATACTTCTTAGATCGGAAAAATATTTCTCAAGATATTTTTGTTTATCCATTATTTTTAGAGTATTAATTTATTGACGTTTTATCATTTAAATCTAATAACTTTTTAAATAATTTCGATTTAAAATTATAATATTATTGTTGAAATAATACTATAATAAAAATGATTTTACTTGAACGTTGCAAATTTAAGCCTTAATGCACTTATTTCCCATCATGATCATAATTATCCATTTAAATGACTCAATAATAAATTTGACTTATTTTTATTCTTTAAATTTAAAATTTTTTTGCTTTTTCTAAGAGAATATTCAAAAATGTAGTCATTTATTTTTTTTGTTTTTATACTTGGCCAGTATTTAGCATTATAGCTGTGAAAAAAACTTTTATTAACAATATGAATGACCTTTACTCTGTGAGATAAAAGATAAATTGGTGTCGAGGTGAGACCTATGACTAAAGATAAATCTTTTTTTACTCTTTTTGAGAATTTTTTTTTGTTCTTAATTATAATTTTCTCAAAGTTGTTTTTTAATTGATTTTGCAAAAGAAAATCATAGCTTCGAGGATGAATATTTATATCAAGTTTTGGAATAGAATAATTTTTCTTTGATGATAAATATTCGTCAAAATTTTTAGATAAATTATTTATATTAGATAAATGATTGGAGAAAAATATCTTATTTGACAATTTATTTTTTCTCTCTTTTTTTAATCTAAGAGAATTAATAAGAATTAATTTTTTTTTGTTCCAACCTAAATTTTTAGAAAAATATTTAATTTGGTCTTTACTTTGAAAAAATAAAAAATCTGGACAACCATTTCTGTAAATCATTTCAAAGCTATGAGGTAAATTATGTGATACATAACCATATATTTTAATATTGTTATTAATATTCTTAAACTGTTGCGGAATAAAATTTTGAAATGGCTGACCCTCATAAGGCATAAAAATTTTCTGAATTTTACTTGCATCAATTTTATTTTTTAATTTTTTAAATAAATTTTCAGCAAGTAAAGATGGGTAAGACAGTTCATGAAATATTTTTCTAAAATTAAATCTTTTATCAAAAAAAATCTTTAACAAATAAAAAAAACTTAGAAAAAATTTTATTTTTTCGTTTGATTTTAAATTTGAAATTAAAATTATATTTTCACTAATTTTTTTTGGTAATTTTTTGTCAACATAAAATACAACCCAAAGAATATTTTTATCATGAGAACTTATTCTAAAGTACTGGTCTTTAATATTGCCTCTTGAGTCAAAATCTTTTTTAAAACCCCAGGTAATATAAATTTTTTTTTGGTGAAAGTGTTTTCCCTCTGATAAAGAAAAATTATAAGCATTATAAATTGAAAAAAGCTGTTTAAGAAAAAAAAATAAATATTTAAAAATGTAATTGAAATTTAAAAATTTTTTTATAAAAAAATGGTGCCCTAATGACATTTCGGACGAAGAAAAATAACATAAAGAGCTTAGACCAGTGTCTATCCCTTTAGTTTTTGAATTTTTAATAAATTCTTGAATTTTTTTAAAGTTTAATTTCAATTTAAAGAATATTTTTTTTTGTATTTCTTTAATAAATTATCTTTGATCATCATTTTAGTAACTTTTTTTAAATCATTTTCAGTATCAACAGTTTCAGTGATTTTTTTTGTAAAAACTGTTCTAATTTTGAAGCCGTGTTCAAGTATTCTCAATTCATCTATACCCTCGATTTTTTCAATCGGAGTTAATTTTAATTTTGAAATTTTTTTAAAAAAATTTCTTTTATAAGCTCTAATTGCTACATGTTTAAATTTCTTAAAATTTTCTTTTGTTTTTTTAATTGAAGGTATAGGTTCTCTTGAAACAAATATAAGATCTTTATTTTTATCTATAACTGTTTTTACCCTGTTGGGATCAAAAAAATCTTTCTTTTCTAAAATTGGATCAATCATGGTTGTTGTTTCTACTTTTTTATTTTTTAATAATGGTTTAATTAGTGAGTCTACCATGTCAGGAAACACCATTGGTAAGTCTCCTTGAACATTTAAAATAATGTCGTATTGAGTTTTTTTACTTTTTTCGATTTTTTGTACAGCTTCGACAACTCTGTCATGACACATTTTATGCTTGTGCGATGTCATTACAGAATTCCCGTCTATAGAACTTATATAATTTTTTATAGACTGATCTGGAGTTGCAACATAACAATCTGTTAACAATTTGCTCATTGATGTTCTGATATAACAATGCCCAATCATTGGAATAGAATGAATTTTTTTCATTGGTTTACCTGGAAATCTACTGCTTGCCATTCTTGCTGGAATAATTGCAATAATTTTCATTATAATTTGAAGGAGTTAGTTATAGATTTATTTAGTAGAAGAGCATCTGTGCCGTAAGGAATAAATTTAAAACCTTTTCTAAATTGTGCTTTAACCTCTTTAAAGGATGTTTGAAGAACATGAATACCTAAAGCAGTTTTTTTCTTTTTTGTTTTATCTATAATTTGTTTGATAGCCTTTTTAAAAAGAGGGTGTTTAAATTTTCCAGTAATTTTAAGTGAGCTAGATAAATCATATGGACCAACTAGAATAGCATCTAAACCTTGTACATTCAGAATATCATCTAAATTTTTCATTCCTTCAATGTTTTCGATCATTGCGACCAAAATTGGCTTAATCTTAATTTTCATGGCTTGTTTAAAATTTTTTCCATACATATTAGTTCTTGAGAATCCTACTCCTCTTTGTCCTGCTGGTGGAAAATAAATATTGTTTCTAATTTTTATTAACTCCTTTTTGTTTTTAATATTTGGAACGATTATTCCATCACACCCAGCGTCTAAAACTTGCGCACAAATTTCTAAATTTTTATTTGGTAATCTTGCCAATTTTATTTTTTTGTTTAACTCTACAGCTCTTACAGAATTAATTAACTCCTTAATAGAATAGGAACCATGTTCCATGTCAAATGTAATCCAATCATAATTCGAATTACTCATTATTTCTGCGATACTTGGATCACAAATTTGCATCCATCCTCCGATAGTTAATTTACCGTTTTTTAATTTTTTTCTAAATTTATCTATCAGTATTTTTTGCATTTATTTCAAAAGTTTTAATATACTTTCTTTAAAATTTTTTTCTTTTTTAATAAATATATTAGTTCCACTTTTTCTAAGCAAAGGAGTAGGTTTATCTTTGTAATGAGCTGTGTTTTTTTCGTTCAAAAATAAATTATTTTTAGTTTTTAATTTAAATTTTTTTGATAAAAAATTAATTAAATTATAGACTTTAATACTTTTTTTTCCAGTAATTGCTAAAATTTTATTTTTATATTTGGGGGATAAAATTTGTGCACTTAGGTTAGCTGCATCTTCTACATGAATATATCTTCTTACAGCCCTTTTGTTGCCTCGATAGACTATTTTTTTTTTTGTTTTAGCTGATTTAATTAGTTTTTTTATTCCATTATTGTCATCTGCTCTAGGTCCATAAAGTGAACCGAACCTTAAAATTGTATAAGGTAGATTAAAGATTTTATCAAACTCAACCATGTAATCTTCTGCAGCCCTTTTGCTTCTCCCGTAAAAGCCTCCTTCTTCACTATCGGCATATACAGAGCTTGCTTGTACAAACCTTTTAATTTTGAATTTTTTTGAGAGCTTGAGCATGTTAACTAAGCTCATAATGTTATAATTCACTGTTTCCAATGGCATGACTCTTGCTTTATCTAAATCTCCTAAAGCTGCAAAATTATAAACTATATCTACATTACGAATTAAATTTGATAATTTTTTAGTATCTGTAATGTTTCCTATTACAAGCTTTTGATTTTTTTTAATCCATTTAGATTTTAGTAAATCATAAATTATAACATTATGCCCTCTATTGGTTAATTCGTCCGCAACATGTGAGCCAACGAAACCACTTCCACCAGTAACTAAGATTTTCATATTATAACCTTTTATTTTATTAAATATAATTTTACTCCAAAAATTACTATCCTTTGTTGTTACTTTAATATCGTAATTAGTTGGTGATTCAAAAATTTTTTCTAATCTTTTTTTTCTAAATCTCGATTTTTTTATTGTATCTACCCAAATGGTATAATTCGGTTTTAATATATTTCTACCTTTTTTATAAGGACAAATGAAATCTGTTATGACAAATTTTTTTTTGGAAGTTTTTGCCTCTTTTTTCATTCTTAATGATTGATTTAAAATTCCTTTTTTTGAAAAATCCCAATCATTATACTTTGCTCTAACTTTATCTGCGTTTAACCATTCAGCATTTAATTTAGTCGATAATTTTTTTGCTAATGTGCTTTTCCCCGATCCGGCTAAACCCATAATTAAAACTATCTTTTTTTTCATAAATTGAATTTTTGATTAATTTTTTTAATATTTTTCTTGAGTAAAATTATAAAATATAAATTTAGAAAATATTTCTTTATCGTTTTTTTTATATTTCAATTTTTTTTATAAAGTCTTTTGAAATTCTTTATTATTTTTTTCAATAATACTACACATTCGATAGGATAATTACCTATCGCGGTTTCAGCTGCTAAGACAACACCGCTTGCACCAAGCTCTATGGCATTATAAATGTCATTTACTTCTGCTCGTGTAGGAAATTTTTTGTTGATCATACTTTCTAAAAAATTAGTGGCTATAAATACATCTTTATTCTTTTTATTGGCTAATTTTAAAATTCTTCTCTGAATAAATGGTATATTTTCTATACCAATTTCTTTGGATAAGTCTCCTCTATCTATTAAAAATTTAGAACCAGTATTAATTATTGATTTAAGATTTTTTATGGATTTTGCAGTTTCAATTTTAAATATCTTGTTTTCTTTTTTTAAGATTTTATTAAAATTTTCAATATCTGAAGTTGTATTAACAAATGAAAGAGCGTAATTTTTAATTAATAATTTTTTACCTATTTCTATAGCTTCTTTATCTTTTTTAGTCAAAAAATCTAAATTTATTTCACGATTCTTTATATGTACCCCTTTATTTGTCTCTAAGAGACCAGCAGAGATTGTTTTTGCAACAATTTTAAATTGGTTTTTTGATTTAATTTTTATTTTTAAATCCTCAAAACCTATGTCAAGGATGTCACCTCTTTTTAATAAATCAAAAATATTTTCCGGGTATAAACAAAAATTCTTATTTTTAGTTATCTCTATTTTTGAATTTTTTTTGTAATATTTTTTTTTCTTTACTTTAGTCCTTATTTGAGCGCCTTCAGTATCAATACATATAGGAATGTTAGAATATTTTTTAATATATTTTATATTTTCTTCCAATTTTTTTACTGATAAATGAGACATATTTAATCTTAGAAGATTTACTTTTCCTTTTGCAAAACTTAAAAATTTTTTATTTAGTGATGAAGGTCCCAGCGTGCAAAATATTTGTGTATTAATCATAACTTTATCTAATGAAATGAGTTCTATAAAAATAATAAATTTTTATAAAATAAAAATAGATATTATATAAAATCTTTTTTCAAAAAAACGGATAAATATCATCTTTATAATTTTTTTTTTTCTTCTTTATTTTGATATAAAAATAAATAATTAAGACGACTATTAATAAAATAAAAATTTCAATCATTGAGATAGTTTAAAATATTTTTCGCTATAAATTCATATCCATAATCATTAAGATGTATAGAGTCAACAAAAAGCCATTTATTGATAGATTCATTTTGGCTGATAAGTTTGTTCATGTCTAAAAATGAAATATTGTTTTTTTTACATACTTCTCTAAAAAAGAATATTGCTTCATTATAATTATCTTTTTTAATAGACATTAATGAACTAATTACTTTTTGAGAATTATTATTTTTTAATTCTTCAAATATCTTTTGTTCTTCTATTGAGGGATTTTTATCAATCCATTGGAAAAAAGGTTGTAAAACAAACAAAGTTTTAAAACCTAGATTTTTTGATAAAATATTCCATATTTTTAAATTTTTTTCATAGTTTTTTTTCCAATCGTACTTAATACCATCATGATTATAACTTTTATTTTTAAAAATTTTCTTAAGTATTAAGTCTTTATCATCTGAAATCCAGTTTATTTTAGACCTCACATTTTTTGGTAAAAAATAGAATAAAAATTTCTTATAAAATGAATTATGTGGAAAGTTCATTCTATTTTCAAACTCAGATTGAAAATAAAAAGGTGAAGTCTCCGAATTATAATTGTTTTCTATATAGTTGGACAAAAAAATATCATTGAAACCAGATACAAATATTAAATGTTTCAAATTTTTAAATTTATTATATATCTGATTGAATAGTGTGAGTTCCTGAAAATTGTTATAAGCTCTAAAACCCATATTGTATACTTGAAAATTTGAGTTATCAGAAATAATTGAGCTAATAGTCTTTGAGTCTTTAGTAGATCCTACTCCAAAAGCTGTTGAACCTCCAAATATAGCCACTTCATCAATTTTTGTATTTTCTTTTTTGTCAAAAAGTGAATATTTTGAATTTTTGTCCTCTGTATATCTACAGCCAAAATTGTCCGTATTTAAAATTTTACTTCTAAAATTTTTAGGATGCTTAAACATAGTATAGGGCTCCCAATTATTCATAAGTTCATCGTAAATTTTAAGTTGGGGTGAGTATTTATATCTAATTTTAGTTTTCATTTTTAATTTTTAAAACTTTATTATAATTATTTTGTAAGTCATTTCTAAAAAATTCAGTCTTATTTTTTTTTATTTTTCTTAAATAATCAATTAATTTATTTAATTCTTCTTCTGTATTAACATAATAAATTTTATTTTTTTCTTTTTCAGTTGAAGGCT
>MDTD01149785.1_pt1 | contig 12230 bp, 10 predicted proteins | sample 811221 | NCBI WGS metagenome assembly MDTD01 (sample SAMN05326646, study PRJNA326480) | marine metagenome | isolation source: seawater | place: Pacific Ocean: South West | collected 2011 | reverse complement strand
ATTTATTATCACGTATTGGTGTAATTATTTCTGCTTCCGGGTAAATAATATGGAACGCCATATCGAAACGAACTTGGTCATTTCCTGCTCCTGTTGAACCATGCGCTATCGCGTCTGCCTTTAAATCTTTAGCATATTGTGCAATTGCTACCGCTTGGAAAATACGTTCAGCACTTACTGAAAGTGGGTACGTATTATTTTTTAAGACATTTCCAAAGATCAAGTATTTGATGCATTTATCGTAAAATTTTTGAGTAACCTTTATTGCTTTATATGAGGCTACACCAATGCTGTTTGCTCTTTTTTCAACGAAGTCCAATTCTTCTTGCGAGAAACCACCTGTATCTACTAAAACAGCATGAACTTCATATCCTAGGTCACCTAAATATTTGACACAATAGGTTGTATCTAAACCTCCACTGTATGCTAAAACGACTTTTTTCATTTTCTTTGTTTTTAAACCATCGAGTTGGTTTTTCAGTATTGCAAAATTACCGAAATTTACTGGATTCTACCTAGTTTGACGGGGAATTCAAAACTCGATTATCTTTGTGGTATGTATAAAGCACTATTTTCCCTACCCAGTACTCCCTTAAAAGCCGAATGGAGAAGGCATGATTTGGTGTTTAAGCAACCCGCCAAAACGTCAAGAGAAACTTTTAAGAAAAAGGATACTTATATCCTTAAACTATCCTTTGTGGACCAAAAAATAGAGGGTTGGGGTGAATGCAGCCCACTATGGACACTAAGTATTGATTCTAAAGATGGGTATTCTGAAAAGTTGGATTGGGTTTGCGAAAATATAAACGATTGGAAAAATTTTATTTACTCTGATGAATTTTCCTTGTACCCGAGCATTCAGTTCGGATTAGAAACGGCTCTTCTTGATTTGCAATATGGAGGAAAGAAAGTGATTTTTCCATCTCGTTTTACAAATGGGTTAGATAGCATTGAGATAAACGGTTTAATATGGATGGGAAATTATGATTACATGTCGCAACAAATTGAAGGAAAAATTGAAGCAGGATATAATTGTGTTAAGCTTAAGATTGGAGCCATAGATTGGGAACAAGAAAAAGATTTGTTACAAAAGATAAGATCGAAATATTCTACTGAAGAAATTGAGTTAAGGGTGGATGCAAATGGTGCCTTTAATCCTAGTAATGTTGGAGTTAAATTACAATTCCTGGCTGATTTAAAAATTCACTCTATTGAACAACCAATAATGGCTGGTAATATAGAGGAGATGACCAAGCTTTGTAGTGAGACACCTGTTCCAATAGCTTTAGATGAAGAGCTAATCGGTATTAAAAACTATGATCAAAAAAGGGAACTTCTAGAAAAGGTCAAACCTCAATATATCATCCTTAAACCAAGTTTAATTGGAGGTATTAAATCTTGTAATGAATGGATTAAAATTGCAAAAGAACTAGGAGTCGGCTGGTGGGCTACTTCAGCACTAGAAGGCAATATTGGGTTAAATGCAATTGCTCAGTTTGCTTATCAAACAGGAAATAAAATGCCCCAGGGTTTAGGAACCGGACAGTTATTCGAAAAGAATTTTGAAGTACCAATTAATTTGAAGGGAAATAAGGTTATTTTCCGCTAATCTAATTGGGAAAGCACCTTTACCATTCTTTTTTTCAAGGTTCTTTTTGATGTAAAACAATCGAATTGAAGCCAAGTTTTATCGAATTCACTAATGATTTCTGAATTCCTAAGTCGCTTTATTGATTTTGCTACGTTTTCTTCTAACTTATTGATTTCCATTCGAATTCTGAAAACACCAGTTGCGGGAGCTTTAGCATTCCCCGTTGGAATCATTTTAAATTGAATAAAAATTTCTCTTTTAGGATGATAATACTTGTAGAGATTATCATCTAATTTGGAAACATCCATGATTTTTAAAAGGCTTCTTTCCATTCTGTTTTTTTCCCATTTATAAAGTTTTGGGAAAAAGACGACTATTAATCCTAATAAAACCAAACAACCACCTAAAAAAATGAAGACACCTAAAGGACCTCCCCAAATTTTATCTTTTTCGTAGTTTAAATACTGATTAAATTCAAGAATGAAAAGACCATTAGGGTATCTGATATCCGTTATTTTTTGATCAACGATACCTATTTCATATTTATCTCCTTTTACAAGGTTTTCAACTTTTTGAAGACTCAAAATGGATCCTGTATCTACTTTAAGTATTTTTCCTGATTGGAATGAAATATGAAATTCATCCTTAAAAATGGATTTAGACTTAAGGGTTGTGATTTCAGTTGTACGATCATTTTTATCAGGAAGATCCTGCCACATATCTAAAGCAGAATAACCAGCAAATACCACTAGTAAAAAAGGAATTGACATAGGAAATAGTGCAGGTAATACAAGTTTTCTTGGTCTGAAAACCCCGTCCTTATTTCTTGTCTTTTTTTTCATTCATTAGGATTCATTAACATCCCAGTGCATAAACAGTTTTTTCTCTCTGTTCTTGTAAGAATATCATAGTTAACACAGCTTTGGCACCCCTTCCAAAATTGTTCATCATCAGTTAATTCACTAAAAGTAACCGGACGGTAACCTAACTCCGAATTAATTTTCATTACAGGAAGCGAAGTGGTTAAACCGAAAATTTTTGCCTTTGGAAATTTTTGTCTTGACACATCAAAAATCAGCTTTTTGATTTTTTTTGAAAGACCTCTACCAAGATAATTTTCGTTTATAATTAAACCTGAGTGGGCGATAAACGCATCGTTTTCCCAATTTTGGAAATAGCAAAAGCCAACAACTATCTCTTCGTCTAGTGCAATTACCGATTTTCCTTGTATTATTTTTTCAAGTATAAATTCAGGTTTTCTAAGGGCAAGAATTGTTCCTTTTTTTTGAGCAGCATTTTGAATCATTTCAGAAATTACACTTGCGTAATTTCTATGTTTTTCCCCTCCTATTTCAATTCTTATCTCCATTGGGAATAATTAAAGAGACTTTTAACAGTCTACTGATTAAATTTAATAAAAATACCTGAGGTGTGTATTTTAGTTTCCCCAATGCTTATCGAGTTAAAACAATATAATCATTCAAAATTGTTTTGAGAAATTTTGTTCTTTTTTTGGGTACTTTTTTAATGTCTAGTTCTTTACATATTTTCTCAGTCAGCAGAGCTAATAATTTTTTATAATGTTTATTTGGGTTGGTTTTAGCTCTATCGAGCGTATTTTTTAGTAATAGCATATCTTCTTCCGTGAAACGAACCACACCTTCATATTTTGGTTCATAGTTTTCTTGAGTTTTAATTTTTAGAACGTCGACAATTGACATTTGATTTCTTGGGTTTGTTTTAACAACACAGGTGTCCCCTACGATATCACCTAACCTTTGGTTATAGTCATTACTCATTATTGTAATTACAGCCACACTTCCACATGAGAACAAAATATCAACAAGACGAAACATCCATCTTTTTCCGTAATCACCAATGTCCATTTGTTGCCCATTGCACTTCATTACTTTAATCCCAAGTGCTTTTTTCCCAATTGATTGACCATTCCAGAACGCTTCACATATTAAATGGTAACCAATTACAGGAGGAAAAATGATAAAAACGATAACGATGAATAAAACTATATCATTAGAATCCCTGAAGGTATTACCTAAAGCTAATGTCCATCCTATAACATATATATATGCAACTAAAATTACCGTATCCAATAAAAAAGCGAGCAATCGTTCCATTAAACCGGCTAATTCGTAGTCGATAGCGACATTTTGAGTGGTATTTATACTTATGGTACGCATTTTTAGTGCCAAGATAGTAAGAAATAATACAAATTATTTTGCATTCAGGAGGATAAACAGCAATTTTATCCTTCAATTTTATTCAATTGAGAGAAACAACGTTCATACGACAAAAAAAGAAGAGCTGGAAAAGGTTTGAGGATATGCAGAAAAGGGAAAATGCAAATCCCGACGATCTGACAAAGTTATTTGTTGAAATCACAGATGATTTGAGCTATACGCGAACATTTTACAACAAGCGATCTGTTCGTGTGTACTTGAATTACCTATCTCAGTTGGTTTTTCTAAAAGTAAATAAAAATAAGAAAGTTAAGATTTCAAAGTTTTTTAAATTTTTATCTCATGGACTGCCTTTAGAGTTTGCAAGAAGCTGGAAGTCAATGCTTCTTTCTCTTGTAGTTTTTTTTGGCGCTTTGATGGTTGGTATTGTTTCAACTGCAAACGATATTGAATACGCTACTGAGATAATGGGATCCCGTTATATTCAAATGACCGATGAAAATATAAAAAATGGTGATCCTATGGCTGTATATCATCAGCATGAAAATTCTGCCTGGTCTAGTTTTGGATTAACACAGCATAATACCAGAATAGCTGCATTTACATACACTTCCGGAATTATATTGGGTATACCTCCTGTAATTATAATGATTAAAAATGGAATAATGCTAGGGACTTTTCATTACTACTTATATCATAAAGGAGTGCTGAGTGATGCCATGTGGATTATTTGGATTCATGGTGTTTTAGAAATTTCAGCAATTATTATTGCAGGTGGGGCAGGCTTATTATTAGGAGGGGGCTTACTTTTTCCAGGAACATACACACGATTACAGTCTTTGCGAATCTCAGCAAAAAGAAGTTTTAAAATAGCGTTGAGCTGCGTATTTATCTTAATAATATCTGGTTTTTTGGAGGGTAGTGTGACTCGCTATACAAATATGCCGTCAGTGTTTAAGTATATTTTAGTTTTAGGATCATTGGCTTTTATTGTTTTTTATTTTATTGCCTACCCCATGTATTTATATAAGTATAAAATAAAAACAGGTAAACTTATATTTAATGATAAGATACCCCATGTTGAGCGCAAAAATATTTCTTTTGAAAAAGTTAGGGAGGTTGGAGATATTTTTAATGACACTTTAAATTTATTTCGTCAGTCTTTTGCTAATGTTTTAAAAGGGCTGGTTTTATCTGGGGTACTTTTGATGCTTTTTGTTGTGGGGTATCATTTCTTTTTTTTAACATCTTATGAAAAAGAGCTCTACTGGTGGAAGAGTATAGAAAATGTTTTCCATTCCGAACCTTCAGGCTGGATGAATTTGCTTTTTTTGATGGGACTAATTGCTCCTGTCTTTTTGAGTGTCTATTATGCACTGTATCTCTACAGAGGCAATTTAAAGTTTAATATTATAAAATTTTATAAATATTGTATTTACGGAGTTCTTAAGTTATGGCCTCTATTTCTGTTTTTATTTTTTCTTCATTTGTGGCCAAATCCTTTCATTATTTTGATAGGTATCTTTAGTGTTCCTTTTATTTTTCAGTTTTCATATTTAGGTTTTTACGATGAGAAAAAGTACAAAGTTTTATATAAAACAGGATCAAAATTGGTTTTTAAGTCCTGGTTTGGTTCAATAGGGGTCTTTTTATTGCAAATGGTAATTCCCGTAATTTTATTTATTGCAGGATTTATCTTATCGAAATTACTGGGTTTAAAAACTACTTTAATCTTAGATTTTATGTCTGATTTTTTATTGGAACACGTTAACCCCTTTACAGATAACTTAACTCAGTATGCAAATGCTTTGAATTTTATTTTGTACTACATCTTTTTAATTGTACTTGTTTCTTTTACAATAATTGGTTTGGTGATACAATTTCATTCGATTAGAGAGCGCATAATGGCCTTAACGTTATATAAGAGGCTAAAAGATTTTGGGAAGAAAAATAATTTATTTGAACAGATAGATGAAGGAGATTATTAAAAAGATTATTTTATACTTATTTCTTTTGTCTGTTTCAGCAGCATGGTCTCAAAATGAGTTTGCTGAAACTTATTCTGCTCCAGAAAAGAAAGAATTTAATCAGGAAGAATACCAAAAGTTAAAGAAAGAAGTTGATTTAATCGAAGAGATGGAACAAAAACGACTTCTTGAGGACAGTTCTCAATTTGGAACAGGTTACGGCGTTGAAAAAGGAGATAACTACATTGTTTATGATTACGATTCGATTACAGGGAAAGGTTCTTATTCTGAAAAACACAGAGGAGCTGGAGCTCAGAACTTAAATGATGGCGTACAGCCGAATGCCAGAGATCAAGAGAATAGAAAAGAATTTAAGAGAAGACAATCCAATGAGAGGTTAAAAAATCGAATCCGAAAAGTTAAGGAAAATCGTTTAAGACGAAAAAAAGAGGAAGATTGGCGCAGTAAACCACGATCGGAACATCCCAATACTCCATCAGAAAATAATATTTCTGATGGAGGGTTTTTAAAATTACTTTTGATATTGGTTATTGCTTTTATTCTTGGAGCAGCAGCATATATGTTGTTTGTAAAATCACCATTCGAGGGAGCCGACACTAAAATTTTATATCATCAAGAAATGAATCCTGATTCTGTAAACTTGTCGGAATTAGAAATTAAAATAAAAAGAGCTAAGGAATTAAATGATTTTAGAGCAGCTACCAGGTTATATTTCGTTTGGGTGATCAAGGAGTTATCGGATAAAGGCTACATTCAGTGGAAAAAGAGAAAAACAAATTACCATTACCATATTGAACTTGAAGGGAAGTCATTTTCTGATGATTTTGGAACAGGTGTAAAAAATTATGAGTTCATATGGTACGGTAAATACGAGATTTTATGGGAGGAATTTAAGTTGGTTGAAAATCAGTTTATAAAGTTGATCGATAAAATAAAAAGGTAGCAATGGGAGCTTCGACAAAATACGTTATTATGTTAGTCTTGGTACTTGTACTAGGGTTGATCGTGTATTTTTTTGGAGGAAGCAGTCAACAAGCGAGTAGTCTTGAACAAAGAACCGTCGATTCAATCAACTGGGAAGAAACGTACGATTCTAAAAGTAAGCATCCTTATGGAACATACTTCATCCGAAATATTTTTGAGAATGGTTTAGAAGAGCATTCTGTTAAGGATATTAATGTATCTGTTCAATCCTATTTTGACAGCATTGACATACAAATTAAAGCCCAGCCAATTACGTATTTTTTTGTAGGTAAGTCTCTTAATTTATACAACAATGAGGTAGATAGTTTATTGGAGTTTACAGATCGAGGTAATACATTGTTTATATCTGCTGAATTTCTGCCAAATCGATTATTGAAGGAGCTCTTTTTGAATTACAATGAACACCGCTATTTTGGTTACACAAATGATTCTTTGGTTACTTTAACTTTAGTGGATAATGGTTTCAATGATGAATATGAAATTTTTAATGAGGTTAAAGGGAAACTACAAACTAAAAGATGGTACAATATTAACTATGGTGTTCAGTATTCTCATGATGGTAGAATCATTGGAAAAGCAGGTTTTCGCCCCTGTTTCTTAGAGTTTCAATACGGTGATGGGAAAATTTTAATTCACACAATCCCTCAAGCATTTACCAACAAACATTTGAGTGATGATTTAGGAAAAAAATATATTGAGTCGGTACTTTCCTATTTCTCCAAAAGTACTATTTTGTTTGATAATTATACGCATTACGCATATGATAATGGTACAATGGAATTTGATCCTGGAAATGTTTCAGATAACAATGGTCGATATTTGAATGATCATACAACCTTGGATTTTCTTCTAAATAATCTTCCGCTCCGATGGGGATATTTCATTATTTTGGTAGGGATTCTTTTGTTTGTGATTTTCTCTGGAAAAAGGGAGCAAAAAATTATGCCCACGATTTCCTCCAACGATAACTCATCTCTCGAGTTTACGGAAACAATTGCTCGTTTGTATTTAAAACAAAATCAACACAACAAATTGATTGTTCACATGGAAAACATTTTTAAAAATAAAATAAAGTCCCGCTATTATATTGCATATTCGGATGAAGACAATTACGTTAAGAGGATAGCTCAAAAATCAGGGGTAAATGAAAAAGAAATTAAAGATATATTGAATTTATTTAAAGGTGGTTCAAACCTTACTGGAGTATCAGATGATTATCTGGTGAATTTGTACAAAAAGCTAAATAATTTTTATAAAAAAGCGAAATAATTATGGAATCAAACGAAAATTCTCAACCCAAAACTGATTTGAATGGAGGAAATGAGGAGAACAAAATTCATGAAACTACCACGGAAAATTCCGATTCTGAACCTATAAATCAGGAGGAAAATACGATTGAATCCTTTGTTCCTGAATCTAGATTAAAATTACAGCATTTTCAGTCAAAAATAGAGGCGGTTAAGAAGGAGGTTGGTAAATTGATTATTGGTCAGCATCAACTGGTTGATCAAATTTTATTGGCGATTCTTTCGAGAGGACATGTTTTACTTGAAGGTGTTCCCGGTATTGCTAAAACTATGACTTCAAAAGTAATTTCAAAAACATTGTCGGTTGATTACTCAAGAATTCAGTTTACTCCAGATTTAATGCCCTCGGATGTATTGGGTACGTCGATTTTTAATGTAAAAACTTCTGAATTTACGTATAAAAAAGGACCTGTTTTTTCAAATATTGTTCTGATCGATGAAATAAACCGTTCTCCCGCGAAAACTCAAGCAGCTTTATTTGAAGTTATGGAAGAACGACAGGTGACCAATGACGGTATAAAGTACAAAATGGATCTACCGTTTTTTATAATGGCAACTCAAAACCCAATCGAACAAGAGGGTACTTATCGTTTGCCTGAAGCCCAATTGGACAGATTTATCTTTCGAATAAAATTAGAATATCCCTCTTTTCAAGAGGAAGTGGATATACTAAAACGGTTTAAAAATAATATTAAAGATGTTTCATTTGGTCAAATTAATTCTATTTTAAGCGCTGGAGAAATCGAAGAGTTCCAAGGTTTAATTGAGGAAGTTAAAATTGAAGATCAGCTTCTTGAATATATCGCCAGGATTATAGCAGAAACGAGAAATCATGCAAAGCTTTATTTGGGAGCATCTCCACGTGCTTCTCTTTCAATCTTAAAATCTGCAAAAGCAGCTGCTGCTGTTAGGGGAAGAGATTTTGTTACTCCTGACGATATTCAATACGTTGCCGAGCCTGTATTAAATCATAGAATTATTTTAACTCCTGAAACAGAGATGGAAGGGGCGACTGCAGAAGATGTTATTGCTGAAATTATACAGAAAATAGAAGTGCCTCGTTAATTTGGCTTTTCAAGTGTAAAAATGAAAACAAGCAAATTCATATCGAATATTTATTTAACCAATTGGTTTTATCTGTTGCTGTCTATTTCAGCTGGATTTTTTGTCCTAAGTTTTCTGTTTGAGGTTGTTTTTTTCTATTCTCAAATGTTTTTATCGTTGGTGATTGCTTATTTATTCATCGACTTACTGATTTTGTTTTTTGGTTCAGCTAAAATAGAAGCTGAAAGAGTTTTAAAAGAGCAATTAAATCTTGGGGATCAGAATCAGGTAAAAGTGCGTGTGAAAAATAAAAATTCAGTTCCTATTAAGGTTAAAATTATTGATGAACTGCCGTATCAGTTTCAAGTTAGAGATTTTTGTAAGTTTTTAATTTTAAAACCCAATGAAGAAAAGGTTTTGAGTTATAATTTAAGACCTGTTAAGCGAGGAGAATACTTATTTGGATCATTAAATATATTTGTTGGGACATATTTACGAATGGCCCAAAGAAGAGTTCGTTATTCTCAAGATTTTTCTGCAAAAGTTTACCCTTCTGTTCGTTTAATGCGTGAATATGAGTTAAAAGTATTTACAAACTCGAATTTAAATCAAGGACTCAAGAAAGTTAGACAAATTGGGAATGCCCAAGAATTTGAGCAAATTAAATCGTATGTTCAAGGAGACGATTTTAGAAAAATAAACTGGAAAGCGACAAGTAGAAAAGGTGAGCTAATGGTAAATCAGTTTCAGGATGAACGTTCTCAAACGATTTATTCTATTGTTGATAAAAGCAGGACAATGAAAATGCCCTTCAATAATATGACATTGTTGGATCACAGTATAAATTCTGCTTTAGTAATTTCTAATATTGCTCTTCGAAAAGATGATAAAGTTGGACTTATGACTTTTTCAGATAAACTAGGAGTACATGTGAAAGCTGATAAATTAGGAGGACAACTAAGAAAACTTCTTGAAAATCTTTACAGGCAAAAAACAAGATACAATGATGCTAACTTTGAAATGTTATACTATGGTGTTCGGCAGAACATCAAGGGTAGGAGCTTACTCTTTTTATATTCCAATTTTGAGAGTATGTATGCAATGGAGCGAGCTATGCCTATGTTGCGAAAAATCAGCAAATTACACTTGTTAGTGGTTGTTTTCTTTGAGAATACAGGTTTGATAGAAAAGTCAAATAGAAAAGCTGAAACAATAGAACAAATTTATTTGCAGACGATAGCTCAAAAATCGGTTATTGAAAAGCAAACTATAGCTGCAGAATTAAAGAAATACGGGATAAATACAATTCTTACTACTCCAGAAAAATTAAATGTTGACACAATCAATAAATATCTAGAACTGAAGTCTCGGGGATTGATATAACCAACTTAACTGCTTGAAGCATATTCTGTTGAAAGAATAGCCTTTTTTAGTGATTGCGGATTGTTATACAATGTTTCAACTTTGCACAATCAAAAGAGATAAAGCTGGAAATGATGTCAAGTAGTAATTATAAGATGCTCTCAAGTAATGAGATTGGTAATGTACTGTTTTGTGAGCAAAATCAAGAAATGATTATTGGAATAGGAACCTTTATTTTGAAGTTTAAAGACGAACAACCAAAAATTTTCCTGAAAGCATTATTGGGAACAAAAGGCGAATACGATAGTGTTAAAAATCATTTAATTGAAAAGGTGTTTTTAAAAACCCCTGTAAGCAATATGATGCTTGCATTGAGTTGGATTGAATTAAATAAGAGTATAGATCTTTTGCAGATGGCCTTTTTAAATTTAAAGGCGAATGAGATTTTAACAGTTAAAATTTAATTCCCATAATTAGAATATCGTCGACTTGATCTGAATCTCCCATCCATTCATTAAAACGAAAATTGATGTTTTCTTTTTGAGTGGTCATATTTTCGGAACTTCCTTCGATTAGCATTTCTTTTAATGTCTTTGTTTTGAATTTTTTGTTTTTTGGTCCTCCAAATTGGTCTGGATACCCATCAGTAAACATAAATAAACAGTCGTTTTCTTCGTATTTCAATGTTGTTTTTTCATAGGTTTTATTGGAAACGTCTTTAAATCCTATGGACATTTTCGTAGCCTTATATTCAAAAAGTTCACCCTCTCTAATCATAATTAATGGTCGATGTGCTCCCGAATATTCAATAGTTTTATTTTTCTTGTCAATTGTAATTAAACTAATATCCATCCCGTCATTCGTTTCCGATTCACTATTTTCAAATGCTTTTAAAATACCTTTGTCCAGTAATTTCAAAACTTCAGCAGGATCAGTTATTTTGTTACCACCGACGATTTCATTTAAAAGCGCTATTCCAATCATACTTGTAAGTGCACCTGGAACACCATGCCCAGTACAATCTGCGCAAGCAATTACAAACTTTTCATTTGTTTTTCTGTACCAATAAAAATCACCCGAGACAATATCTCTCGGTAGGTGAAAAATAAACGAGTCGGGAAGCTCTTCATACAGTTCTTGAAGAGAAGGAAATGAGGCTTTTTGAATGGTTAGGGCGTATCTAATACTTGAATTTAAATCATTATTTTTTTGTTCAATTTCCTTGTTTTTAGAAACCATTTCAAGATTTATTGATTCAAGTTCTTTGTTTTTCTCTAACACCTCCTGGTTTCTCTCTTTTACTTTTTCCTCTAACAATTCTCGCTCGTCTTTTAATTTCTTTTCTCTGTATTTTATGAATGTTATAATGAAGAATATTACGATTAAAGATACCAGGATAATAAACCAAATTTCTGCCCAAAATGGTGGGGAAATTACAAATGAAAATGTGGAAGGATTTTTATCGTTACAAAAGTCGTCCTTGTTGCATGCGTAAACTACAAATTCATATTCTCCAGGAGGTAGTTTTGTAAAGTCCCTTTTAGTTTCATTGTTTATTTTTTGTGGTGCAAAAGTTTCTCCATCTTGTTTGAGTGAAGAATAATAAGTTGTTCCGCTTGAATTATCGTGATTGACTCCTACGAAATGAAAAGTTAAAGTAGATGAATCATGCGGTAAAACAAGATTTTTAGGCATTTTTGTCCAAGGTTCGACTTCATAATTTCGTTTTGTCCAGTTTACTATTTTATTATCCAAT
>MDTD01138530.1_pt1 | contig 12231 bp, 12 predicted proteins | sample 811221 | NCBI WGS metagenome assembly MDTD01 (sample SAMN05326646, study PRJNA326480) | marine metagenome | isolation source: seawater | place: Pacific Ocean: South West | collected 2011 | reverse complement strand
GATCCAAATTTCGTAGAAAATGTAAAAAAAAATATTAATAAAGATAAAACAATTTTAGTTATGTGTGCCGCTGGCGGAAGATCTTTAATAGCAGCAAATCTCTTAGAAGCTGAAGGTTATTCTGCTTTGAATGTTTCAGACGGGTTTAGTGGAAATGGTCAAGATCCTGGTTGGAAGAACTTAGGATTACCTTCTATTATAGATAACTGATTTTTTAGCTATTTTTTCAATTAGAGATATTTCTTTTATTTTACTTATCTTAGGAAGTTTTTGAACGATTTTTGTAGTCTCGTCAATTAATACAGTTGTTGAAGATGATATTTGTTTTTTTATGACCGCGCAAAATTCAGACTTAGATCTTTCAATAGACAAGCAGGTCTCTTTTTTTCTCTCAGGATTTTTTTCTTCCGCAAATGCAATAGCGTGCTCTAATGGGGTTTTCCCAGTTTGCATTTTTACTCCATAGCTAATAGTAGAGCTTAATGAGGATTGAACAACTCTTCCATTAGTTGCACCTGTACCAAGTAATGCAACTGATTCAGCGCATCCATTTAGAAATAAAATAACAGATAAAGAAAATAGTATTTTTTTCATATTTTATTCTGGTCTGTATACATGATTAGATTTTAAAGAAAAGTGAATTATAGTTTTTACAATTTTTAATTGAGAACAACTTATGATGATTATTTCATTAAATTTCTACCTGAGGTTTTTAATTTATTAATCTAAATAATTTATTTTAGATCTTTTATGTATTTTTGGTTGTATTGATGATTTCAAATCTTTAAGAGTTTTATCCTTTGATATCTTAAAAATTTTAGATTTAGTCGTATTTAGTTGCTTTTTTACAATTGCACAAATTTCAGAATTAGTTTTCTCAATAAAAGATAGGCAAGGTTCTTTCTTTTTACGAGGTTTTTTTTCCTCTGAATATGCAATAGCATGTTCCAATGGAGTTTTCCCAGTTTGCTTTTTCACTCCGTAGCTAATTGTAGAAGTTAATGAGGATTGAATAACTCTTCCATTGGTTGCACCAGTGCCAAGTAATGCTATCGACTCTGCGCATCCATTTAAAAATAATAATGAGGCCAAAAGACCTAAAATTTTTTTCATTATTCCCTATTTTGCTCCTTAATAATTAATCACAAATTAGTTAGTAAATAAACGAATCGAATCACCCATAATGAGTTTATCTAATACAACCTATAATAGAATAGTTAATTTATCAAATAATTCTTATAGGATTATTTTTTAAGCAACCCTCAAGATTTTCAATCATTTGTATGTAAAATTTGGTGTAATTCTCTGCTGTAACATAGCCTATATGAGGTAATAGTAGAGCGTTTGGAAGAAATCTTAATTTATGGTCTTGAGGAAGAGGTTCATTATTATAAACATCTAAACCTGCTCCAGCTATTTTTTCATCCTTTAAAATTTCAATTAGATCATTTTCATTAATAATTGGCCCCCTTGAAGTGTTAATTAAAAAAGCTGTTTTTTTCATCAAGCCTAACTCTTTTTTTGTTATTAGGTTTTTATATCTTTCACCTAATACTAAATGAATTGAGACTATATCTGAATTTTTAAGTAAATCTTCCTTACTCATTGGCAAAACACCTATTTCATTAGCGTGAGATAAATTTAAATTTTCACTCCATGCACAAACTTCCATACCAAAAGCTTTTGCAACCTTAGCTACTTGTGTTCCTATCTTTCCAAGTCCGATCAAACCTATCATTTTGCCTTTCAACTCAAAGCCAATAGTAGTTTGCCAGTACCCTTGGAACATGTTGTCAATTTCCTGCTTAAAATTTCGGTAAAGCCCAAGTATTAATGCCCAAGTAAGCTCAGCTGCAGGATTAGAATTAATTTCTGTGCCACAAACAATTATATTTTTCTTCTTTGCAGTTTCTAAATCAATCGCATTGTTTCTCATCCCTGAAGTCATAATATATTTTAGATTAGGTAAGCTTTCTATTAGGTTTTTGGTTATTGGAGTTCTCTCTCTCATAATAAATAAAGCTTCAAAATCTTCTAGTTCAACTATAATTTCTTTTTCATCAACAAAAGGTTCATTAAAAACTTTAAAATCAAATTTATCTTTATACTTTTCGGTTTCAACAACTTGTTGAAAAGCATTTTGATAATCATCTAACACTGCGATTTTAATCATTGATTTTTTTATTTGATAAATAAATACCTGATACTATAAAAGCAGCCCCAGCAAAATGATATAATTCAAATTTTTCTTTAAAAATAATTATTGCCATAATCGCACTAAATAATGGCATCAATTGAATAAACATCGTAGCACGATTAGGTCCAATTATTTCAATTCCCTTTTGCCAAAAATAATAGGCAGCTATAGCTGGAAAAATTACGACATAAAAAAGAATTAAGAAAAATGGTTTATTAAAGTTTAGTTCTAACCCAATATAATTTTCGTAAAAATATTGTGGTATTAGAAAAATTATTCCTACCGAAACCATAAGCTGTATCAAAGTAAATTGTGAAAATTTAAATTTATGTTTTTTAAGTAGAGTTGAATATAGTGACCAAGTTATAACGCATACTAACATCCATACATCACCTTTGTTAAAGCTTAAAGAAACTATTTTTTGAAAGTTTCCATTAGATATTATTGCTCCAATACCTACGATTGATAATAGTAGTCCAAAAATTTGAAATAAATTTGTTTTTTCAATTTTCATAATAGATGAAAGAACAATTGTAGCAGCAGGAATAGCTGCAAGCATTAAAACTGCATTAACCACTTGAGTATAATTTAGTGCAAAATAAACTACAGAATTAAAAGTACTTATTGTAATAATTCCCATAAAACTTATTACAAACCAATTTTTTTTTATGTAAGGTATATTGATATAGATCTCCTTATAAGTAAAAGGTATTAAAATAAACCAAACGGAAATCCACCTTAATACATTAAGAGTTAAAGGAGGAACTTGAAAAAGTGTTGCAAACTTGCCAACTATAAAATTTCCAGACCAACATAAAGCTGCAAGTATTAGGAACAGATATGCTAAATAATTTTTTGACAAAATTTTCTAATTAAATCTTTTTGAGCTATATGGTGTTAAATCTAAATTTGTTTGTTCTCCAGCCACAATTTTCGAAATAATTTTGCCTGTTATAGCACCTAAAGTCCAGCCTAAATGTTGATGTCCAAAAGCATAAATAATGTTTTTATTTTTTAAAGAAGGGCCCAATATTGGAAGAAAATCAGGAAGTGTTGGTCTAAACCCCAACCATTCATCCTCGTGCTTGCTAAGCTCTGGCAAAAGTTCTCTTGCACAATTAATAATGTATTCAATTCTTTTTTTCGTCGGTGGATTTTTTAAACCACCTAATTCAACTGTTCCAACAGCTCTTAAGCCTTGATTCATTGGGGTCATACCGAAACCTCTATCCAAAAATATAACAGGACGCTTAATTAAATGATCTTTTCCTTTAAAGTGAACATGATAACCTCTCTCAGTTTCAAGAGGAATGCTCTCCCCCAATTGATCGGTAAGTAGTTTAGAAAAAGCTCCAGACGCTACTACAGTTTTTTCAAATTTATACTCATCGTTTTCTGATCTTATAACTGTTTCGTTGTTATTTATTTGCTCTAATTTTTTTATATTAGTTTGTATAAACTTTCCGCCACGTTTCAAATATAGTTTAAATATCTTTTTTAAAATTCCATGTGGATCTCTTGCATGCATAGCGCCCTCATAAATTACTCCTGCGTCAAAAACTGGTTGTAAATTTGGCTCTAAATCTAAAACCTCTTTTTGTGTCAGGAGTTTTTGTTCTATACCTAATTCATCTCTAACTTTAATTTCTAACTTTCTGCTTTTTAAATTTTTATTTGTCCAAATATAGATTATTCCTTTTTTTTCAACTAAACCTGTAGTATCAATTTCTTGAAAAATTTCCTCATAAGCATCATTAGATAAGCTTAAAATTTGATGCATATACTTTGCCGTGTGCATCATTGACTTTTGATTACAATTTTTAAAATAATGAAAAAACCAATTAAGCATTTTAGGAATGTAATTCCATTTTAAAGCGAGTGGTCCAAAAGAACTAACAAGCATTTTAGGAACATCATATAGAATATCGGGACGATTGAATTGTAAAACTGCGTAGGGAGAAAAATGTCCAGCGTTACCGTAAGATGCTGCTTTAAACTCATTTGACATAGGATCGTGTCGATCAAATATAGTCACCGGAATATTTTTTTTGATTAATTGTAGGCCTGTACATACCCCTTGTATCCCAGAACCAATTATACCGACAGATTTACATTTATAATTTTCCATTGTGGAAATTATATTGAAAAGTTTTAAAAATAGTAGTGCGGTAGATTAGGCTATTGCTTCGGGTCTATCTTCAGAGCTCTCTATTTGATCTTTCTTTTCTTTCTTCTTGAATAAAAAGTCTCCTGTAAGTTTAGATTTGGCGCTGCTAGTTTTCTTGATATAACCATCAATATCGGCGCCATTCTCGGTTCTTAAATTTTGACCAAATTCTATGTCACCTTTAACAGTCCCTGTTGCACCTATAACTATATTTTGAGCCGAAACCTTACCATCTAGGTGGCCGTGTATCTCCACATCATCTGCTTCAATAGAACCAGTGATGGATCCAGTGTCTCTAATTACAATCTCTTTTGAATAAACTGGACCTTTAACTAATCCAGCCACATCAATTGCTCCAGAGCTATTTATAGTACCCTCAATGCTTACAGTCTCACTAATTAGTGATCTGTCTGAGTCTTTGAGTTTTTTTGATTTATCACCAAACATAATTTTTTAAGTAACTAATCATTAAATAAGAAAATAAACAAGTTAAAATTTACAAAAAAACAACTAATATTATCGATTAGTTTACTGGTACATCTTTATGTATTTTGCAAGACATGGCTATTCCAAGGCCAAGCATTGTAGCCATCATCGAAGATCCACCATATGACATAATTGGCAAAGGTGAACCCACTATAGGTAGAAGCCCTAAAACCATCATCATATTTACCACTACGTAAATGAAAAAGGCTGTAGCAAAACTGTAACAGTAAAGTTTACCAAAATTGCTTCTTGTCATATTTCCAATTCTAACAATTCTTGAAATAATTAATGCATATAAAAGTAAAATAAATAAAGAACCGAAAAACCCAAATTCCTCAGAAAAAAGGGTAAAAATAAAGTCAGTATGCTTTTCAGGTAAATAGTCCAAATAGCTTTGCGAACCATTTAGAAAACCTTTTCCAAACAACCCTCCAGAACCAATCGCAATTTTAGATTGAATTATTTGATAACCTGCTCCCAACGGATCTCTTTCTGGATTTAAAAAAGTTAAAATTCTTGATTTTTGATAAGGTTTAAGGAATGAGATAGCTATTGGCAATAATGCAATCATAGCTAATCCTGATAAAGCAAAAAATTTTGCCCTTACTCCAGCTAACCATGCTACAACAATACCGCCAGCGGCAATTAAAATTGATGTTCCAAGATCTGGTTGAGTAGCAACTAAAATAATAGGTGCTATTAAAACTGTAATAGGTAAAATTAAATGTTTTAAACTATTTATACTTTCAACAGATATTCGATGATAATATTTTGCAAGAAATAGTATTAATCCAATTTTCATAAGTTCTGATGGTTGTAGATTCATGAAATAAAGATCTAACCATCTTTTTGAACCAGATGAAGTAAGGCCAAAATATTTAACGCCAAGTAATAAAATAAAAACTCCAATGTAGATTAGATAACTTGTTTCGTGCCAAAATCTAATTGAAATAAATGAAACAATAAAAAACATTCCGAAGAAAACAAAAAATCTTAGTATATGACTATTAGTGTGATATTTAAATTCTCCACCATCTGTTGAGTACATTGCAAACATGCTAATTATTCCTAGAACTAAAATTGAAATAACTAAAATATAATCAATAGATAATATTTTATCTCTTATTCCTAACGAGGATTGAATAGATCTTGGTTGTAACATTAAACAGATTCTCCTATTTGATTATTCACGCTTCTTCTCAATTCATGTCTCTCTAAAACTTTTTTAATTACTTTTTTTGCAATTGGAGCTGCTGTTTTTCCCCCAGAACCACCATGCTCAACTAAAACACTAATTGCATATTGTGGATTTTTGTAAGGAGCGAAAGCTACAAATAATGCATGGTCTCTATCCTTGTAGGGTAAACTTTCTTGTTTAACTTCTGCTTCACGTTGAGCTTCGGTAAACCTTTTAATCTGAGATGACCCTGTTTTTCCTGCAAATGTATATTTTGGATCTTCTAATCTGTGTCTATAAGAAGTTCCTCCAGGTTCATTTGAAGACGAAAACATTGCATCTTTAATTAAATTTATATGCTCTTGATTTTTAAATAATGGTTTTAAATTAAAATTAGATACCAGTAAGTCAGTTGGAAGAGGTTCATTTGGATTTTCATTCTTATATTTTAAATAATTTCTGAGATTATCATTTTTTTTATCAAATATAATTCTTGGATTTATTTTAAATCCTCCATTAGCTATTTGTGCTGTCATTAAACACAATTGTAGCGGTGTACTTTGAAAATAACCTTGACCAATGCCTGAGTGCAGCGTTTCACCTAGATACCAATTTTGCCCAATGAATTTTTTCTTCCATTTTGTATTTGGTACAACTCCTGATTTTTCTTCGATAAAATCACTTAAAACTTTTTCTCCTAAGCCAAATCTTTTTGCTGTTTCTGATAATCGATCAACACCAAGTTTTCTAGCAACTTCATAAAAATATACATCGCAAGATCTTTGAATTCCTCTTCTTAGATTTACTATACCGTGTCCGTCTTTCTCCCAACAATGAAATTTTTCACCGTATAGCTCTATTTTTCCCTCACATTTTACAGTATCTAGAGGTCTAATTATTTTATTTTCTAGAGCACTTAGAGCTACTAAAGTCTTAATCGTAGACCCTGGAGGATACAGTCCTGATAATGCTTTATTAGCTAATGGCTTCTTGTCATCTTTAATTAAACTATTCCAATAAGTTTTATCTAATCCATGAACGAATTCGTTTGGTTCAAAGGTTGGGGAAGAAACTAAAGATACTATATCTCCATTATAAACATCCATAACACATACTGCAGCTGCTTTATCTTTTAATAACCCATTAGTAAATCTTTGCACTTCATAATCTAATGTAGTTTTGAAACTTTTGCCTGCTTGACCTTCATCAATTTTAATTTCTTTAATTCTTTTGCCATAAGCATTTACTTCATAACGTTGATACCCACGTTTACCAATTATTTGTTCATCTAGTTTTCTTTCTAGTCCAGTTTTTCCAATTGCCATGCCTGGCACAGCTAAATCTTGAAGATATTCTTTTGTCCTTAAATCTTTGGCGCTTATTTGTGAGACATAACCTAAAATATGAGCTGAAGAATTATCAGGATAAGTTCTTGCAACTGATACGATTGGTTCTACTCCCTCAAGTTCATGCAAAAATAGATTTATTCTTGAAAAATCAGACCAATCTAAATTTTCAGAGACTATTACTGGCTCCCATGGTTTTTGCTTTTTTATAACTCTTTTCAAATAGGAAACTCTTTTATCAGTGATATTTAAAATCGCTTTCAATCTTACGAATAAGTTATCTAAATCTTTTGCATTTTCTGGAACTAAGTGTAGTTGGTAAAGTGGTTCGCTTGAAGCTATTTCTGTATTAAAAAAGTCTTTAATTGCACCTCTCTCAGGTGCTAATTTCCATTCTCTAAACCTATTTTTGTCTGACAAAGACTTGTATTTCGTTGCTTGATTAATTTGAAGAGATATTAATCTACCAACTAGTCCAATCATCACTACAGCCTTTGCTGCCGTGATTAAAAACATTCTTCTTCCTATAAGTTTAGATTTTATAACAGTATTTCCTGAGCCAGGGCTAAGCATCTTGAGATCCTATAAAACTAATTTGATAAAGTTGAAATAAAAACCAGAAAACTGGAAATAAAAATAAAGTGAAGAAAGTATTGTAACCTATTTTTGTGTAAGAAATTGTTACCTCTGAAAAATTATTCAATAAATAAACAAATACTAAATTAGCAAATAATAAAGCTATAAGAAAAGTAAACCAGTCTGATGCTATAGTCGTATTAACACTTTTGTTTCTAACATAATTTCCTACAAAACAAACAACGAGATAAGATAATGAACTTATGCCTAAAGGAAATCCCATCACTACATCATTGATAAGACCTGCAAAAAATATATGTCCTGTTCCCATTAAGCTAGGACGTTTTATTATCCAAAAATAAATTATTATAATTTGTAAATTTAATGAAAAAACTTCAAATAATTTTTCTAAGTTTGTATCAACTTCACTTATAGATAAATAATATAATAATGCCAGAGGTCCAGCAGCAAATAACTTATTTATTATACTTTTTTTTGCCATTAAAAAATTTCCTTACTAGGTTTGATTAAGTTTACCGTTACGAAAGATAGTTGATTAGGATCTACAAACAGTTCGACTTCTCCATCTAATTTTGTTTTTCCAATAGGGGTTCCGGCGCTAAAAATTCCATCTTTTCCAGAAGCAAACACAGTGATATCCTCTTTAAATTCATAGTCTTCAGGTAAGTATGAAAGTGTTGGTTTACGGGTTCCACCCCCAGTTAATATGGCTTGTGTACTTTTTTCATCAAAAGTAACTGGGATCCTGCTATTTAAATCATTTAGCAATAATACCCTTGATGACAAATAATTTGTTTCAACAATACGTCCAACCAAGTATCTATTCTGTGTTACTGGCATTCCTTTGATAATACCCTCTTTGCTCCCTTTATTAATAATTATTGATTTTAAAAATGGACTATTTCTATCAACTAAAACTTTAGCTAAAACTACTTTCGAAACACTTTCAACATTTTCAGTATCTAAAACTTTTTTTAAATTCTGATTTTCGTTAGATATATATTCTAAATTGAGATCAAGTGATTTGTAGCGCTCTATAACTTTTCTTAATTCCTCATTTTCTTTTTTTAAATTAAAGTGACCTGCTATTCTTTGATTTATGCTCGGAAACAATCTTGTAGGAGCGGATGCTAAATAAGTTACTCTATAAACTACATCGTTGATAAAGCTTCTTCCTGTTTTTACTACAGCAAAACCGTAAACATCTAAAAAGAAAACTACTAATGCTACAATTATAAGAGATAGGATTGAAAATTTTTGAGATGCTCCTCTTTGTAAAAGAGCAGAACGAAAAGCTATACTAAAATCATCTCTACTAATTGACATTTTTTGGTAAAGATAAATTAATATTCAGATAACATTGTAGAAAATAGTTCCTCATTTTCTAAAGCTCTACCAGTTCCGATAGCCACACAAGATAATGGATCGTCAGCTATTGTTACAGGCAAACCTGTATCTTGAGAAATTAATTTATCAATATTTTTTAATAAAGCCCCTCCTCCTGTTAAAACTAAGCCCATGTCTATCAAATCTGCGGATAATTCAGGGGGAGTGTTTTCTAATGCTTCTTTTATCCCACCTAAAATTTGATTTAAAATTGGCATTAATGCTTCACAGGCATCTTTTTCTGTAAGTTCAATTTCTTTTGGGGTACCGGATCTTATATCTCTACCTTTCATCAAAAAAGTGTTGTTTGTAGAAGGAATTGCTGTACCGATTTCTTTTTTTATTTTTTCTGCTGTAGAATCACCTATCATTAAATTCATTTTTTTTCTCATATAAGCAATAATTGATTGATCGAGGGCGTCACCAGCAACTCTCAATGATTTTGAATAAACAACTCCACCTAAGGACATAACTGCAATCTCAGTAGTTCCTCCACCAATATCTACCACCATAGATCCTGTTGCCTCTGAAATTGGCAAACCAGCACCAATTGCAGCAGCAATTGGTTCCTCGATTAATTGAACTTTTCTTGCTCCAGCAGCTAAAGCGGAATCTTGAATAGCTTTTCTCTCAACTGGCGTAGAACCTGTAGGAACACAAATTAAAATTCTTGGGTTAGCAAATGCATTTTTTTTGTGAACTTTTTTTATAAAGTGTTTAATCATTTCCTCTGTAACTACGAAATCTGCAATTACACCGTCTTTCAAAGGTCTTATAGCCGAGATATTTCCTGGGGTTCTTCCTAACATTGTTTTTGCTTCATCTCCCACTGCTAAAACAGATTTTCTTCCACCATCTTCAATAACCGCAACTACTGAAGGCTCATTTAAAACTACTCCCTGCTCTTTAAGTACCACAAGAGTATTTGCGGTTCCTAAATCTATAGCCATATCTTGTGACCATAATGATGATAATCCTGTTAAACCTTTAAACATATCTTCCTTTCTATATTTGCACGCTCAGATTTTCGTCATCTGGAGCTGTTTTTTTTCTTTTTATTATTAATTTATTTAAAGCACTCAAATAAGCATTCGCTGAGGCAACTAATGTGTCTGTATCAGCTGCTTGTCCAACTGTAGTTTTACCTTTTTCCTCAATTCTAACACTCACTGTTGCCTGAGCGTCAGTTCCCTCTGTAACAGCGTGAACGTTATATAGGAGTAATTTAACGTCATGGGCGTAAAGTTTTTTAATACATTTAAAAATTGCGTCTACTGGACCATCTCCAGTATCAGTTGCACTTTTTACTTCACCAAAAATTTCTAAAGTCATTTCTGCTTTTTGAGGTTCGCCAGTTCCTGCAAAGACCTTTAAAGACTTTAATTTAATTACATTGTCTTCTGTCACTAAACTATCATCAACTAGAGCTGCAATATCTTCGTCGTAAATATGTTTTTTTTTATCTGCTAAAACTTTAAATTTTCCAAAAGCAGTGTTGATTATGTCATCAGTCACATTAACATAACCCATGTCAGATAATTTATCTCTAAAAGCGTGTCGGCCTGAATGTTTTCCCATTACCAGTGAAGTTTTTTTTACACCAACACTTTCTGGTGTCATTATTTCATAGGTATTTCTATTTTTTAACATTCCATCTTGATGAATTCCTGACTCATGTGCAAAAGCATTTTTTCCTACTACTGCTTTGTTAAATTGAACAGGAAAACCTGTTGCGTTTGATACAACTTTAGAAGCTTTACTTAAAAGTTTTGTATTTATATTTGTAGTGTAAGGCATTAAATCATGTCTAGTTCTCATTGCCATTACAACTTCTTCAAGTGCAGCATTACCTGCTCTTTCTCCTATTCCATTTATTGTACATTCTATTTGTCTCGCACCAGCCATGACTCCAGCTAAAGAGTTAGCTACTGCTAATCCTAAATCGTTATGGCAATGAGTAGAAATAATCGCTTTGTCGATATTTGGAACTTTATTCATCAATGTTTCAATAATCTTTTTAAATTCAGAAGGAACAGTATAACCAACGGTGTCTGGAATATTTATTGTTTTAGCTCCACATTTAATAGCAAGTTCAACTGTTTTACACATGTAATCCATTTCCGTACGCGTTCCATCCTCACATGACCACTCAACATCATCGGTAAATTTTCTCGCATATGTAACACTTTCTTTAATTGACTCTAAAACTTCTTCTGGAGACTTGTTTAACTTATGCTTCATGTGAAGGGGACTAGTAGAGATAAAAGTATGAATTCGAAAATTTTTAGCATGCTTCAAAGATTGATGACAAGCATCAATATCTTTTCTTGTAGCTCTTGCTAATCCTGCAGGTATAGATTTTTTTAAAGTTTTACTAATTTCTGTGACAGCTTCAAAATCTCCAGGAGATGCAATAGGAAAACCAGCCTCTATAACATCAACACCCAACTCGTCAAATACTCTTGAGATTTGTAATTTTTCCTCTAAACTCATTGATGCACCTGGTGACTGTTCGCCGTCACGCATAGTAGTGTCAAAAATTATAATTCTGTTTTTATCGCTCATAAAAAAAACTTTTGTTAATTCAAAAGTTTCTCATAATACAATCAAAGATAGAATTTGCAAATTATTAAATATTCATTGAGAGCTTTTTATGAGTCAGATTGGGTTAATTCTTGTCTTTATCGACTAATTTATTTTTTCCAATCCAAGGCATCATCGCACGAAGCTCTTTTCCTACTTTTTCGATAGGATGTTTGGCTAAATCTTCCCTCATTTTAAGGAAGTTTTTCTGGCCCGATTTATGTTCATCCATCCACTGTTTAGTAAATTTACCAGACTGAATATCTTTTAGCACTTCTTTCATTTTCTCTTT
>MDTD01068832.1_pt1 | contig 12231 bp, 6 predicted proteins | sample 811221 | NCBI WGS metagenome assembly MDTD01 (sample SAMN05326646, study PRJNA326480) | marine metagenome | isolation source: seawater | place: Pacific Ocean: South West | collected 2011 | reverse complement strand
GGTGCCCCATGGCGCAACGTTGACACAAAGGGCAGCGGATTGGCGGACATGATGCATGGATTCACTAAACATATCTGAATACGACATTTTTCGTAAGTGAATCGATTGCACATTGAGCACCGGGTGTTAACCCGGTGCCCGATACGTTGACATACCTTCAAACGGGCACCAGATTCACATCTGCTGCTCATCTTGTCATGCTGATTCATATCAATCCATGCATCATGTCCTGGCATCCGGTGCTCATTCATGCACGCGTTATTAACAGGATGGGTATGAGTCCCAACAGAATGGTCAGGCGGTGTCTTGAATATAGCCGAGTCATCATGGCTCGGTTGCCTTGGAACGAAGTTGCACAATCATCTGGAACATCCATTCGATGTTAACCATCCATCTTGTCAATTGATCTTGCCTGTCTTAGAGATCGTCGTGTTTTTAAAACAAGATCGTTGACTTGCACGACATCTCGAATAGAATGAGTTGTATGGAGTACTGCTGTACTACTTAAAATGGAGATGCCATGCGATCAACCCGTGGATTTACCCTCATTGAATTACTGGTTGTCATTTCGATTATCTCGCTTCTCATTGCCATTTTGTTGCCGGCCCTGGGCAATGCGCGTAAAGCGTCGCAGTCGGTTGCCTGTCTGAGTCAGTTGCATCAGATGGGGATTGCTTCAGCGATGTATGCAGGGGACTTTCAGGATACGGTGTTACCGGCCTTCCCAAAGTACTCCAAGCGTGCGCTGAGTCACAATCCACCGGGCAGTGGCAGTTGGGCTTTTGCGCTTTGTCGTTACATGGGGCGTGATGAGATCAAGGGGTTTTACAATCTGGAGGATGCCAAGCCGTTTATCTGTCCGACCATGCCCACGCGTATCGGCTATGGGCACAATCTGCAGGGCATGGGTTGGGGGACAACCAAGTTTGATGTGGTGGTTGGATACAAGCGGACTGCCGATATTCTCCAGCCGGGGTTGATGGTCCATTTGATCGACAGTTACAGCTACTCGTCAGCGGATCCGACCGCCTGGGGTTCATGGCTGCCGCATGTCCGTTGGCCGGGGTTGGTGTTGGATACCTTGCCTGACATTCGTCATCCCAGCGACTCGGCCAACATGCTTTTTGCAGACGCTCATGCTGCCAATAGCCCTGAAATTCCCGTGGATATCAGTCACATCCAACCCCATTGGGAGCAGTGATTTTCCAACCTTGTTCTTTTTGAATCAACCGTTACCCGGAGAGTTTTATGTTGCGACATTGTCCGTTGTTGGTCTTACTGTGTTTGTCATTTGCCATACCTGTTACGGCTCAAGATGGCTTGCCGGCGTTTAACCAATCGCTTGAAAGTTCGACTGCACGCAAGCAACTTCTCCGTGGGTTCACTGTCGGCAGGATGCGGGAAAGGTCCATCGACAAAGCTGCCAACAAGTGGCATGCCAATCATGTCCGTTACATGATCCGAACGCAGTTTCAGGCACGTGTCCAGAAACTCACCTATCAACAGAGTTGGGATAAAATCATCAACGATCTGCCCGGTGAATTGGATCAGTGCAAGAAGCTTGGGATGACCGCGGTGCTCTGTCTCTTTGAGTTGCCTAATGACAATGCCCTGAACTATCCCAAGGGACGCGAGAAACTCACTGCATTCTGGAACGATGATTCCAATCGCCAATTGCTCATCAAGTGTTGGCAGCAAATCGCTCAAATCTGCAAAGACCGTGACCAGGACATCTGGTTCGAGATCCTTAACGAACCCCTGGATTGGCAGGACTTTCCCAAGCCCCCCAAACACTGGCGCTCCTGGGCTCAGCAAGCCATCAATGCCATCCGCGAAATCGACAAAAAGCATCCCGTGGTCATCGAAGTCGGACCCGGCGGATTATGCTGGGCGTTTAAGGACTTTGAACCTTTGAAAGATGATTACATCATCTATGCAACACACCAATACCAGCCGCATCAATACACCCATCAGGGGATCAAGAACATCAAGCAGACGGATCTCAAACAAGCCTATCTGGATATGCACCAACCCTGGCCCGGCGAGTATTCAGACACCGGCGGCGGCTGGTGGGACAAGAGTCGCCTGCGGACCGAACTCAAGCCGTTGATCGACTTTCAACAAAGACACAAGGTGCGTGTTTACATCAGTGAATTCAGTGCAATCAAGTGGGCGCCGGATGCTGAAAAATACCTGCGTGACAGCATCGAACTCTACGAGGAACTGGGTTGGGATTGGTCCTACCACGCGCTGGATGAATGGCCGGGTTGGAGCCTGGAACACACCGATGACTTTGACACCCCGCAGCAAGCCAGGCTTTCCCAGACACCAACCGAGCGGGCCAAGGTGGTCAAGCATTTCATGGATCGAAACCTGCAGGATTCAAGCCGTTCGCGTCATTAATCGCCAAACAGAAATTCGATTCGTCATTCCCGCGAAGGCCCGAATCCAGTGGCATTCTGTTGACGCTTGCATGTATCACTGGACTCCCGCCTGCGCGGGCGTGACGGAAGTGGGCGATTGTTTATGCACGTTGCAATCGTGAGCACAGTCGCGAGAAGGCACGTTATGAACATATGCGTCAGATGCACTACGAGATCAGACGTCTGGATTCCTGACGTACCACGCGATGACGCATGTTGCCTTTGATCATGCCTTCGTCAAGTAACGTGATTGCTTTGTGGAATAATCCCAATTGATCCATCATCCAGTTGGTGATGTTGGCACGATGCATCTGCTTCAGATCACGCGATGTATGCAGGTGTCGGAACGAAACAATCGGCATGTCCCCGAGCATGTCCAGCCAATCATGTTGCGCAAGGACGTAATTCAGGTACTGATCCTGCGGGCAGATCACCGCGTCATATTTCCCGCTGGTGAGCATGGGCCCGATCACCTGCGCTCGCTGAGCAGCTAGCGTGAAATCACCATCCTGGCATTGGTTGATGATTTGTAATACCGGTTCACCGGCAATGGCAAGGCCCTTGATCACACCATGTTTCTTGCATTGATCTGAGATCGCATTTTTCAGTTCATCAAACGTCGGGATCGCAACCGGATCACAGATCACCATGATATTTTTGCATTGCTTGCTGGCCAGAAAATCCACCATCTCGCGACCTGCCTGGTCATAGTCATGAACCACCGCAGGCGTACTCACGCCCGGGATCAAACGATCAACGAGCACCGTCGGGATACGCTTGACGACCTGGCTCAGATAATCCGTATTGTCATCATTATCCACCGGCCAAAGCAGCAAGCCGTTAATGCCGTTGTCGATCAGGTGGTCAATGATCTGCTGCTCACGACGCGGATCGTTATCCGACGTTTTGACCACGCAAAAGTTGGAGCGGTCTTCCATCGCCTGTTCCAGCCCACGCTGCAGCGTCACCGACGCCAGGCTGTGATACGGCTGAACCAACGCAATCCAATGCGCGGTGGTCGCACAATCTTCAGGCGTCAGAACCTTCACACCAATGCCGTGCTGGGATTCGACAATACGCTCAGTCTCCAACTGCTGAATGGCGCGCTGGACCGCATTATGACTTAAACCAAGGGATTTTGAGAGTTGGCGAATCGAAGGCAGCAGCGAATGGGCAGGATATTCACCATGCTTGATCCGCTGCTTGATGAGCCGGGCTGCTTCCAGATACAACGGCGATCGGCCCGTGGCGATCGTGGGCATTTGTGATTCGGGTTGTTCGCTCGTTTTCACGTGTCAGATTCATCCGTTGGATCGTTTAAAGGCAATGTCACATTTTAGCATGAACCTGATCACGTGCATGATTTGAGCCAAAACATCAATGATTGAACCGTCTCCTGCTCATTGCCAATCTCTTTCCATGGCAATTGCATGATCATCTCCGGCTCAGGTGTAAAGCCGCGTTTGTTCCAGAAAACATCATGCGGTCGATAACCTTCAGGCCTTCTGGGATCATCGGCATCCCGGATCACTGCAGCAAAAGCAAGGTACTCAAAATCCTGATCAAGTGACCGGGCATGCGCTTCTCGCTGATCGAAAAAGCGATGCCCAATTCCCTGACCACGGTAGGCAGGCAGCAACACCGATTCGCCAAAATAGAACACCTTGGCCGGGGCGATTCCTTGCTCTATGAAAGGTTGCTTAAAAGCCTGTGTCTCGTCGGCAAGCGGCAGGGCGGTCGAAGCCCCCACAATCGTATCACCGTCCATCGCCAGTACGATCACACTGCCAGGAGACTGGACGTATTGCTGGATGTAATACTTTTCGTAGGCCATGTCCCCGTCATACAAATACGGATATTCACGAAACACCGCGATCCGCAGGCGGGCAAGGTCGGCTGCATGCGATGCTGCTTCTTCGCCAAACACACACTTGACCTGATTGACCTGGGGCATTGGAAACTCCGTAAAGGCGGTAAACCGTTTGGGGCAGTTTAGCATAGTCATTTACCACACTCACCTGAGATTTGCTTTCTACGTGTATCCGACGGTGCAAAAGACTGCTTTTGAAGCTATGATTGAGCATTCATATCCAGGTAATAGAAGGCGGCGAAGGTGAGTAAACGGTCCACAGGCTCCAGGAAAACGGGTTCAACCAAGTCTACGAACAAGAAGTTGTCCTCCATCTATGACTTGGCCAAACAGACTGGACTATCGACCAGCACCATTAGTCGCGTGCTCAATCAACGCGGGCGCATCAGTGAAAAAACCCGACTCCAGGTTTTGGCGGCTGCCCGCGCTGCCGGATTCAAGCCCCGTGCTGCCGTCCGTCGCAGTACCGTCGCGCTGGTTGTCGACCGCATGCGTTATGCCATCTACGGCGGATTTGTTCCCATTGCCTTATCCCAGCTTATCTGTGAGATGGCCCACTACGACATCACCGCGGAGATTTACACCGAAGACAATGTCGATCAACTGGGGACGCGTTTTGTCGATGGCGTGATTGCTTTGACATGGGATCAGCAGACGCTTGAGAAACTCCAAAGCCTCGAGTCCGTGCCAGTGGTCCTGGTCAATCGTCAGGGCGTGGATGCGTTTAGCAGCGTGGCAACGGATCACGCGCTGGGTGGTCGTCTGGCAGGCGAACACTTCATTGAGAATGGACACCAGAAAATCGCCTTCATTGCAGAAGAGGATGACTGGGGATTTGAGCAGCGTGTTGCCGGGTTGCGTGCTGCCATGACCGATGCGCAGATTCCGCATGAGAGCCTGCTCATCGGTGTAACCAACCATCAACCTTTGCATCAGACACTCTCCGAATTGCTTGATAGCCAACCCACCGCCTTGGTCATTGGTGGCGAAGACCTGACCATTCAGGCAATGCACGAGTTGACCACGCTCATGCATATCAAAATCCCAGAGGAACTTTCCGTCATCGGCATGGAAGTTTCCTGCGTCTCGGAATTCGTGAACCCGCCACTGACAACCTTGGCCCAACCATTGGACCAACTGGCTTCGGAAGTCCTCGCGCTGCTGCATGAAAGTATCAACAGCAACGATATTGCTCCACGCCAGGTCATGATCGGCACAACGCTCATTCAGCGAAAATCCGTCGCCCAGCCGCGTCAGTAGTTCATCCTGTCATCACAACGATCAGGCACGCGCCACTAACTCTCAGTGCAACTGATACTGCTGAAATAATTCTGGGTAACTATCAGTTCAAGCAGGATTGCTTTTGTCTTCACAGATGCCATCATTGCGATATGAGTATCACAACATCCAAACCGTCATCCAATCAACACCTTGATTTCATCCAGCAGGCCATTGCTGATCAGTGTTACGAAACCGCTCGTCGGCATTGTGAACTTGCACATCACTCAGAACAGATCAGTGATGCGGACTATCACCGTTTACTTTTTGAAGTCGGGATCGGTTTGGCGGACATGCCGATTTCACTCACAGCCATCGAGCAATCCGATGTCAGCGATTTTGAGCATGCCCTGATGCAGATGCGCTACTTCGGGCGGTTTAATAACACCGGCGCTTACCGCACATCCATCGAAAAGTCCCAAGGCTATACCCAGTTTGAATACGTCAAAATGATGTCGGAGAAAATGTTCCACTGGTATGAAAAAGCACATCAGCTCGCACCATCGCAGGAAGAGCATGATCGCATTGATGACTACGCGGTGATGTATGTTGATGCGGATTTACCGTCATCCATCAAGCAGCGTTTACTCTCACGCAAGAAGCAAAAACAAGAAGTCTCAAAACCTGTCACAACCGTCAAACACACCGGCCAGATCACCGGCAGAATTTTACTTGAAGACAATCAACCCGCAGCGCATATCCGCGTGGTCCTGGGGTTGGAGATGGATTATAAGCCCATTGATGCACTGTCTTACTTCTCGTCGGACATGCATTACGATCCGAAGATCGGCAAGCTTGAAAGTCTGCAAACGCAGACCGATGCGAATGGTCACTTTGTTCTGGACCAGGTTCCCGTCGGATGTCATGCGTTTTTAGCTGTTTGTCTTGATCCCAATGTGCATGCCAATAGCACGCGTTTTGTTGCAAGAGACATCACGGTGCATGCGGATCGCACGACGCATTTGGATCGGCAAATCAAGCCATGGGAAAGTGCGCCGCCCAAGGCTTTGCCAATGGACTTGCCGACATTACCCAAGTTATGGAAAGCGCGTTCGAGTATCTGGGAGCGGATTGGCCATGCGACTTTGCGTAACGATTTTGCTTATGACTTCCCGCGTCAGTTGGTGACACTGGATTGTCCAAGTGAACTCCAGGAAGGGGAGGTCGATCCTGAGTCGATCTTCGTTGTGGATACCCAATCCCCGGATCGCCCGCAGCTTTGTCAGTTGGCGGATGGCAAAGTGCTTTGCATGACAAGTCTCAACGCCTACTCGGTCAAACGTCTGGTGATTTACCGACGCATCAGCGGTGAACAGCCTGCTTCCAATATCGCACGCCCGACACATCTGTCGCTTGAGATCGAACCCGAGCAGCAACGCCTGATCATTGACACGCAGACCGCCGCCTTTGCCATTCCCTACGCTTCGAAGCAGATCACCGGCCCGCTATTGGCCATTCAGGGACAGGACGGCAAGTGGCGTGGGCAAGGTCGATTTAATCTCGATGGTGGCTTGGATGTGATCAACCAACAGACGCAGATCATCGAGCAGGGCTTTGTGCGCACGCAGGTCCGCGTGACCTATCAACTCAGTGATCAATCGCAATTCAGTTACACGTTCACAGCCTATGACGGTGAACCGACATTGCTTGCTCACGAAGTGATTCAAACCCATACGGTTTCGGACAGTGGTTTTGAACTGGTCATGCCCGACTGTCTTGGTGGCCGAGGTTACCTGCATTGGATTGGTGGGAATCGTGGCAGGAGTTGGGAGAATCTCGATGGAGGTCAGGATCGACTTTTAGCCCGCCTGCAGGAACAGACACCTTGGTGGATTCCGCCCCAGGGCTTTGCCTACGCGATGACACCCAAGTCTCTGGAAGAGGACGATTTTATTGCGGTCTTTACCATTCGACGAGGTGAATGGAAAGATGACGATTTTGATGCAATCTCACACGGCCCGGTGGATGGCAATCGTGAACTGGATTGGCCGTACCCGGAAATGGTGGGTTCGACCATCTCCATGATCACCGCCAATTACACGGCGGCAAGGGATGATGCCGAAGCGAAGGTCGCTTTCCGTTTCCCCATGTTCAAGGGCGAACGTTACTGGGGCATTGCTGTCTCCGAACGCGATCTCAATGACGGCGTCCACAAACACCTTTGCGAGTTGCAACACAAAAACTCATCGCCAAGACTCGATGATTTTATGCGTTGGGAGTTGGACACGGCTGATGCACACCCGCGCCCGATGGTATGGGGACCGGATGAGCGAATCATGCAGATGCGTCAGACCTACGATCAACCTGCGTTCAAACATGCATGGGAACATGTTCAGAAACATGCGGGTAAACCCGGCTTCGGTGGCCTGTCGTTTCTGTTGACGGCAGATCCGCTCATTGCCTGGCAAACCAAGATGCAGTTGATGGCACAGGCGCCCATTCGATCTCGCATGGCATTACTCGGTCGGGAGTATGCGGACATGTATTCACCGGTCGGTGCACGCAATCTCACACCATGGTGTGAAGAGTATGACGCGCTGGCAGCCAGCGGGATTTTTACCGCAGATGAGGAACGTGAACTGCGTCAGTTTTTCATGCTGATGGGACACCTGCATCGCACGCGCGACTTTATGAATTGGAACTATGGCTCGCGCAATGCAAACTTTGAAGCTGATCGTGTGGATGTCGTTGGCACAGTCGGTTTGGTCTTTCGTGGCAATCCAGATGCAGATGATTTTGTCGAACATACCATCGAACAAACCCAGCGTGGGATGCTTGCTTACTGCACACCGGATAGCGGACGTTGGTATGAAAATCCCGCGTGTTACTATCTGCATGCCATGAAATGTCGCTTGCATCTGCTTATCCGCCTGACTGAAGTCGGTTTACTTGATCCTTCACAAATCGAGCTTCTCAAGGAATTGTTGCGTTGGGGGATTCTCTTACTCACGCCACCAACCCCACGCACCATCCCGCAGATGGCTTTGCCATGTGACGATGCGACCTATCAGGAACTGGAAAAAATCCGTCGTGTGGCACCGATTGGTGATCATGCCACCCTGGGCAGTGAAATCCCAGAGCACTGGGCCATTCTGGCGGACTTCTTCGATGAGTCGGATACTGAATTTGCCAACCTGCTCCGATGGGCATTTGTCAATGGTGAAAATATTGCAGGCAATCATGGTGATATCCCGCTGTACCTGTCGCATCCACATGTGGCTGACACCAAGGTGATTGATCAACCGCAACTTGCCAGCCGAAAACTCCAGGGCTTTGGCAGTATTTTTCGCGATCACTTCAACAAACCCAACGAGTTCTATCTGCTCTTTAAACTCGGACCCGGCGGCTATCGCTATCACCGCACCGAAGGCAGCATCATTCTCTTTGTCGATGGCAAACCGCTGATTTATGACGGCGGTGAAGACGGCGAAGCCTGGCGTCATTCTACGTTGTCCTTTTTCGATACACACATGCCTTTGGCACCGGGACACATTACTGAATTTGCCTCACTGCCCAATCTGCAATTTGCCAAGGGCGTGAACCCGAAAGTGATCCACCCCGGTGAGCCGGATTTTCTCAACGATGATTGTCGGCATGAGTTGGTGGAGGTTGCCTTCGAACGCTTTAACTGCCAAGATCCGGTCAACGCACGTAGCGTCTGGTGGATCAAGGATCAATACGTCTTGATGCATGACGATCTGCATCTTGATCCAACCATCCCATCGCATTGGCATCTGCAGGTGGTCGGCCAAACCGAGACGCGCGTTGCTGACGGTGATTACCGCTTCGTCGGACGCTTTGGCACGGACTTGCAGGTGCTCCTGCCCGACCAGGCGTTTGTCGATGAACAGGTCCGTGACAACACCTTGAACCTGGGGACGGCGGAGAAGAACCGCGTGCCATATTCCATGCGACATCTGCAGGTCTCAGCGGAGAAAGCAAAACATTACACCGCGATTCTCCGACCGCTGGGATCGCGCCAGCCGGTTAGCGCATCGCTGATCAAGATTGGCCAGCAAGTCGTTGGTACGCATGTTCAGGGTGATGGCATTGATGATTGCTTGTTACACAACCGTGAAACCACAACCGTTGATTTGAACGGACTGCATTTTGTAGGAACCGATGGGGCGGTCCTAAAACGCGGTGACGTGACACACCTGATGCTCATGGCAGCAGGCCAGATCACCGCAGACCAAACTACGGTGACCTCCGATGGACCATCGGTTGAAGTGACTGTCGGCCCGACATGTCAGATCAGTGTCATGGGGCAGGGGCAAGTCACGGTGACACTGGATGGTAAAACACATCGGATTGTTGGTGACGATCAACGCAAGACGATGCAACTGCAATAGAATGCAATTCAATTTTAACACTTCGTCATTCCCACGCCCCGGAAGTCGTGAATCCAGTGGCATTCTGTGCTCTCTTGCAAGTTCCACTGGACTCCCGCCTGCGCGGGAGTGACGGTAGATGAAGACTCATTCCTGAGTGTGTTGTGACTCAGATGCTCGTTATTTGGACACGTTGGCAGTCAGTGTCCATTGATCGCCTGTGACGAATTTGAGTTTCAGCACTTTGCCAGTGAGTACCTGCGTGTTGCCTTGCGGGTCGGTGAGATTCACGTCGGAGTCCCACGGGTTGGCCAGCGACATTTGCGTGTCGCGTAAGGCGCTGAGTTTAATTTCCTGCACGAGATAGTCCTGCCGACTGGCAGCGACGGTGACACCGAACTCCGTGGGCATGGGCTCAAAACGACATGTTTTCCAGTGTCGCGGGACACCGGGCATGATTTGGACGACACCACGACGGGTATGCAGGAGCATCTCTTGGATCGCAGCGACGGCACCGAAGCCTGCATCGAGTTGCATGATTTCTTTGCGGTCACCTTTACCGTGATACGAACCGCCCATGATGCTGATGCCACAGGCTTCGATGTCGTGAAGCGTGCCATGTCCCTGGTTGGTGAAGATGCGTTCCCAGATTTCCAGCAGCAGTTCCGCAGCGATGCCGTTGTGCATGCGACTTTGAATCATGCTTGCCCACGGCACACACCAACCACTCCAATGTCCCATGCCCTTGGAGACCCATTGATCCAGCGAATTGCGGACGACGTTCTGGTATGGCTCATCGTCCACGTCAATGGTGTCAAAGGGGGCGATGCTGCCAAGATGTGAATGATGCCGGTGACTTTCTTCGAGGGATTGGCCATCCCATAACGCGATCGTCTCTTTGTTACGGACCTGCATGGTGGTGATGCGCGGCAGGTTCTGCTGGATGTCCGCCCAAGTTGGATCGTGTGTGAGATTCAGTTGGTCTGCCGCCTGCTGGAGGTCTTCGACAAGTCGATGGATCGCAGCAAGCTGGAAGCTGGCGTCGCGTCCCCATGCGTTCATGTCAGCTCCGTTGTACTCAGGACTCACAGAGACGGGCAGGTGATATTGCCCATCGATTTTTTCGAGCATGGCTTGGTAGACTTTGAGCGTCCCTGTCATGAAGGGATAGACTTTTTCGCGGAGGTAGTCCAAATCACCGGTGTAGCGGACGTAGTCGAACATCATCAAGGCCATCCACGCGCTGCAGGCATGGTCGATGCAGCCGGTCCAGAATCCGCCCATGCAGACACAACGGTCATCCACCGCGTGAGGCATCATGATCCCGTCATCAATGCCAACAAACAGGCGAGCGTTTTCGCGGAGTGTCTCTTCCCACGAGAAAATCAAATCAAAGATCGGCCTTAAATGCGAGAGTCGGTTCCCACGGTAAGCCGGCCAATAGCACATCTGCACGTTGATGTTAAAGTGATAATCGCTGGACCAGGGTGGCAAAGTATCGTCTTCAATCCACGGCCCCTGTAATGTGCATGCAATACCATCGGGTTGCGAGGTGCACGCGAATTTGTACATGCCGTAGTCGTAAAGGAATTGCAGTGTTTCGTTGGGGAGATCGAGTTGGGGGATGTCCTGCCAATAGCTTTGCCACCACGTTTGGTTGGTTTGCTCGATTGCAGGTAAACCCTGGGCGATGGCTTTGAGCAGGTCTGCCTGAACTAGCTTTTGCATTTCATCGACGGTGTTGCCTCTGCAGTTTGTTAACCAGAGTGTTTTACCGGTGAGTTGGTACCCGACTGCGATGCCCGGATCGTTGGGGAAGGGTTGAATAAATCCGCCGAAGGTTGGATCGTCGATGTGGGTGGGTTGGTCGAAGCTGATATTTTTGAGTTGATCACCGGTGGTGACGTAAGCCGGTTGGTTAATGCATTGACTGTACATCGTCGGATCATCAAAGATGATGGCTGCAAGTTGCTGGTCCATACTCAGCTTGAGGGTGATGTTTTTTTCGACACCTTGATGCGTACAGGTGATGGTGGCAATGCCGGTTGCCAAGTCCAGCTTGCCTGCGATGAGTTGACAGTCATCTGAAAGTTGAATGTCCACACGACCGACGGGGATCACGCTGGGGCGGTGGGGTTGGCCGGGTTGGTTTTCGGTGTCGGTGACAAAGAGCGCGCGGAGGGAAGTTTCGTCATTGGCTTCAAGGTGCTTGCGGATGTCAGCAAAATTCTGACAGGCCTTCCAAGTCATCCCGCCACGGTGATCCCAGAGATCCGCCCGACCGATGGTGATTTTCAGCAGATTGTCCTGCCCCCAGATCATCAGGCCG
>MDTD01002679.1_pt1 | contig 12233 bp, 9 predicted proteins | sample 811221 | NCBI WGS metagenome assembly MDTD01 (sample SAMN05326646, study PRJNA326480) | marine metagenome | isolation source: seawater | place: Pacific Ocean: South West | collected 2011 | reverse complement strand
TGGGGAACACCCTAAAAAATTAAGCTATTGATAATGAATAGCTTAAGATGTGGGTTCGAGTCCAGTATGACCCACATCAATTTTCTTAATAAAAAATTAATTTATAAATTTAATTAAACAATAAAAAACACATAAAATGAAAAATTATATATTACTGCTTACTACAATTTTCATATTGAATTCTTGTGAAAGCGGTCCCTCAAGTGCAATGCACCCCGATTATGAAAAAAACAAGGAGCTTGCAATAAAGTTTATAGAATTGCATGGTTCTGAAGATATTGAAGCGCAAACAGCACTTATACACGAAGATTTAGATTGGGCTCAACCAGTTTATGGTACTGAAAATTATGGAAAAGCTGGACATGTTGAAGCCATGAAAATGTATCACCAGATGTTTGATAATATCAGTTATCAAGCTGACTATTGGTTACCAGGTGTCGATCCTGAGACAGGAATTAATGATGGAAGCGTTAGAACATATGGTACGTGGACAGGCGTACATGCTGAGACTGGAAAAGAATTTTCTCTGAAATCATATCACGCAATGGCTTTTCAAGATGGTCAAATCGTGGGTGGTGGAGATTATTTTGACTTCGGAGGCTTTATGGCATCATTCCAAGAATAGAAATATTTAATCTATTTATTCAAAAAGCGCTTTTAAGCGCTTTTTTTTTGCTTATTTTGGCATTTAATTTGCTAATATTCTGTTGTGAAATTTTTTAATTCAATTCCAATAAAAGGTTGGTCATTTAGTGTTTTCAAACAGAAAAATGTTACTCCTTTTGAAAAACTTTTTGAAATTTTCAAGGAACTCATAACATACACCTCAGGAGATTTTGACGAAGCAATTGATTGGTTGAGACAACTCGACAAAGAGTATAAACTTACCGATGAAAATTACACAATTGATGATTTTATAGATGATTTGTTAAATAAAGGTTACATAGCAGCTGAAATTTCAACTGATGGGGATAAGACTTCCAATAAAATCTCAGCAAAAATGGAAAAAGCTCTCCGAAAGTTTGCATTAAAAAAAATATTCGGTCAAATAAAGAAATCTAAATCAGGAAACCACAAGTCAAAATTTTCCGGAAATGATGATGAAGATTCCAATGATTTTAAAAATTATCAATACGGTGATTTAGTTGATAAAATTGTTGTTAGCGAAAGTTTAAAAAATATGTACACTCGGACAGGCTCTGATGAGTTAGATCTCATTTCAGATGATATTGTTGTTAAAAATTCATCACACAACTCACAAATGAGTACTGTTTTAATGATTGACATAAGTCACAGCATGATTTTATATGGGGAGGATAGGATAACACCAGCAAAAAAAGTTGCCATGGCTCTTTCAGAACTAATTATTACAAGGTATCCAAAAGATACTCTTGATATATTAGTTTTTGGAAATGATGCTAAGATTATTAAATTAAAACAGCTTCCGTATTTAAAAGTAGGGCCATATCACACTAACACTGTTTCCGGATTAAAATTAGCTATGGATATTTTGAAGAAGAAAAAAAATAATAACAAACAGATTTTGATGATTACAGATGGTAAGCCAAGTTGTCTCAAGTTAAGTGATGGTAGTTACTATAAAAATAGTGCAGGTTTAGACCCAAAAATTACAAACAAATGTTATACAATGGCTAAGCAAGCAAAAAAATTAAAAATACCAATAACTACTTTCATGATAGCTAGTGACATATATCTACAAAATTTTGTCAGAGAGTTTACAAAAGCCAACGGGGGCAAAGCGTTTTATACAGGTCTTGATAATCTTGGAGAGATGATTTTTGAAGATTATGAAAGCAATAGAAAAAGAAAAATATGATGAATAAACCTAAAATCAATTATTTAAAGGAGCTAAAGGCTTCTGGTTATAAATCCAAATCAATCAAGGATGAATTAAAAGATAATTTATCAGATTTAATTAAATCAGGTAAACCAACTTTTACTAATATTCATGGCTATGAAAACACCGTGATACCTGATTTAGAAAGAGCTATTTTGTCAAAGCACAATATAAATTTCTTAGGACTCAGAGGGCAAGCAAAAACCCGCCTTGCTCGTTTAATGGTTAACTTATTAGATGATTGGATTCCTGTGGTTAAAGGCTCTGAAATTAATGATGACCCATTAAGTCCGATTTCAACTTATGCAAAAAAAATAATTATAGAAAACGGCGATAAAACGGAAGTTGATTGGATTCACAAAAGTGAAAGATTTTATGAAAAACTTGCGACTCCTGATGTTACTGTTTCTGACCTGATTGGAGATATTGACCCTATAAAAGCTGCTAGTCTGAAGTTATCTTACGCTGACGAGAGGGTTATTCATTTTGGAATGATACCCAGGGCAAATAGATGTATTTTTGTAATAAACGAACTCCCAGACTTACAGGCCAGAATACAAGTCAGCCTATTTTCAATACTGGAAGAAAAGGAAATTCAAGTAAGAGGATTTAAATTAAGACTGCCTCTTGACTTACAGTTTATATTTACTGCAAATCCCGAGGATTATACAAACAGGGGAAGTATAGTTACTCCCCTGAAAGATAGAATTGGTTCCCAAATTATTACACATTACCCACATACTTTAAGCGTTGCAAAAAAAATTACAGCACAGGAGTCTGGATCTTCGGAACAAGATATATATGTTCCAGAGCTTGCTAAAGACCTAATAGAGGAGATAAATTTTTCAGCAAGAAGAAGTGAGTATGTGGATTATAAGAGTGGTGTTAGTGCAAGAATGAGTATAACTGCGTATGAAAACTTAATAAGCACTGCTAAGAGAAGACTATTAATAAATGGTGAAAGTAAAACAACTGTTAGACTTTCAGACTTCTCGGGAATTATTCCTGCAATTAATGGAAAAATTGAACTTGTGTACGAAGGTGAGGAGCAAGGTGCCGATCAAATTTCATTTAATTTGATTAACGAAGGAGTTAAAACCATTTTCTTAAAATTTTTTCCAGAGATTAGTAAGTTAGAGAAGCAAAACGAGATTACACCATATGATGAAATTTTAACTTGGTTTGTTGAAAAGGGTAGTGAACTTTTTATTGGAGATGAATTCACAGATAAAGAGTATGAGAATGCTATAGATGAAATAAAGCCTCTCAAAAATTTAATAAAAAAATATTGTAAAAATCTAAATGATAATGATACCTATTTTGTAAAAGAGATTTTACTTTGGGGTTTATCCTCTTTCAATAAGCTTTCTAAAAACAGAATGTTGGATGGTATTGAGTTTAAAGACTCTTTGGGAAGCTATCTAAAAGGGTTAAATTCTTAGAGAATCTAAACCTCACATTTTAAAATGAATTTTCAATAATAGCTCCTGATATTTTTAAAAAATATAATTCAGAAAGTTTAGCAATATATTTAGCAGTATTTCTTGAGAGTTTGGCATTTAACAAGTTAACTTGAGCATTTCTGAATTCAATTGAAGATACTGTTCCGATATTATATTTTTCTAAAAATCTTTGAAAGTTATTATTGCTAGTTTTAAGACTTTCTTCTTGAACCTTTAATATAAACAAATTATTCTTGTGAGTTTCAAAAGAATTGGTCAGTTCTTTTTGAAAATTTAAATATGCTTTTTCTTTTTCAATTTTTGAATTTTCATATAAAACTTTTGCATTTTTATTTGCGGTAATTCTTTCACCTGACTTAAAAATATCCCATGATAAATTTACTCCACCTGAGATTCCACTGTAAATATTTTTGTTGAAGAAAGCATATGGATTGTCGTTAATACTCTCATTCCAATCGTAAGACCCAATTAAGCCAACTGACGGAAGGTAGGTTGACCTTATTGATTTAAGTTCATAATTTGAAATTTCTATGTTCCTGTTATATATTTTAAGTTTTGTATTATTTTCGGAAGCATTATTATAAAAATTTAGAATGCTTTCATTTGTGTTGTAAACGACATTATCGTCTAGTTCGTAATCAGCATTTAAATCGACATTCATCACTAAATTTAAATCACGTTTAGCATTTGATAGATTTTTTATTGAATTTAGATAGTTTATACTATCAGTATTTACGTCAACTTCTGCATTTAAAAGTTGTAATTTATTAGATTGTCCAAACTCAAATTGAGCAATTTTTCTTTCAAGTCTTGATTTCGAAATCTCAAGTGATGACTTTATTATTTTTGTTTCCTCAATTAGTCTGCTAACCTCGTAAAAAACAGTGTATAATTGATATAGAGTATTTTCGATGACTTCACGAACCTCTAAATCTGACCTTTTAGACAATTCTTTTGATTTTTTGTAGTTAAATTTTCTCCCCGAATTATCAAATAGAATGTATTGTAACGAAATATTAGAAAAACTATTTTCACTTTTCATATCATCAAGCTTTCCTGAGATGTTATTTGGTGTTTCAATCTCCACGTTTTGATTACTTGAATTAAATCCAGCACTTGATCTAATAGTTGGGAGATATCCACTATTTAGGAGGCTTGCATTGTTTTTTTGAATTTTATTTTGATTTTCAATTATTTTTATGTCGAGGTTATTTTCAAGTGTAATTTTTACAGCTTCAGAAACTGTTAATTTTTCTTGCCCATTAGAAACAAAAAATGAAAAAATTAAAAATAAATTAAATGCTTTTTTCATTTTTCTGATTTAATTCAACAACAGGAGATTCAACATCTCTTTTATTTAAAATTTTACCACTTACAAGCCAAGTGCCATTAACTTTTAATGTATTTGTAATCGATATTAAAATAGGCAAAAGAATTAGTGTTAAAAAAGTAGCATAGCCAATGCCATAAGCAATTGAAATAGCCATAGGCTTGAGAAGTTGAGCTTGAAAACTCTTTTCCAAAATTATTGGAGCTAATCCAGCCATAGTTGTTATTGATGTTAAAAAAATTGCTCTAAATCTCTCCATACCTGCTCTAAATATAGCATCATCAAATGTCATCCCATCTCTCAAGTTAGAATTAAATTTAGAAATCAATACTAAACCATCATTTACCAATATTCCAATTAATGCTATTATGCCAAGTAAAGAAATAACATTGACGGGAAAGCCATGTAAAAGATGTCCCCAAGCAACTGTTGTTAAGCTAAATGGTATAAGTAAAAGAAGTAAAAATGGTTGACTGTAAGTTCTAAATATAAAACCAATAGTTGCAAATATTAAAAATAGGACAAGAGGAAAGACTGTGTAAGCAGATTGTATAGTCTTATTCGCTTCTCGATATTGTCCCTCAAAAGAAGCATTAATTGATGGGTATTTTGTCTTAATAATTGGTATTGTGTTACTTTTCAAGTCAAACACTATATCGGCTGCACTCAGGTTTGGGTCTATTAAGTTTGCGTTGATTTGAATTTCTCTTTTCCCATCTAAATGATTAATTGAAACATCACCTCTTTTTACTTCATAGTTAGCAATTTCATCAAGTGGAACTCTATTTCCACTTGGTGTCAGTATTTTCATTTCTTCCAAATTATTAATAAATGATCGCGATTCTTTATCATATCTTACCCAAACTTTAATTTCATCATCATCTCTTTGAAATCTTTGGGCCTCTACACCAAAAAATGCTGATCTTATTTGAAACATTACTTTTGTAAAGTCAAGTCCAAGAAGGTATGCATTTTCCTTTAATTCAACTTTTATTTCTTTAATACCCTCTGGGTCATTATTTGAAACGTCAGTTAAAAGAGGATGGTTTTTTAAACTAGTTATAAGTTCATTTTTGGCGTGTTTCAATTCACTTATATTATTGGTCTCGCTCAATAGTGATATTGACACAGGACTTCCTCCAAAATTTGCAGCATCATTTAAAGTAAACTTTTCGGCGCCAATAATTTCACCGGTCTTTTCTCTAATTAATGTTGCCAACATTGTTGCATTAATTGTGCTTGGCCTCTCCTCGCTATCTAGAATATAAATTTCTAAAGATGCAGTTGATGAACCACCAACATCGCCAAACCCCTTTATCATTGACATATTATCTGCTGAAAAACCAATATTTTTATTTATGTACTGAATTAAGTTTCTATCATCACCTTTCATATACTTTTCCTCTAACTCATAACCAGATTCAATCGCATTTTGCTCAACTAAAGAAATAATGGAGTCAGTTATTTTTTCATTAGTTCCCATTGGCATTTTTAAGTCAATAGTTAAAATATCACTATCTATAACTGGAAAAAAATCAACAGGGATAATTCCACCTAACACGGAACTTGCAGTTAACGAAAGTGCAGCTACAAATCCAGAGAGGCTAGCAAATCTATTTTTAAGAGCAAATTTTAGTGTAGGACTATAAACTTTATCTCTCAACCAATTCATAATTCTGTATCCTTTTGAATTGATTCCTTTCATGAATTCAAAAAAGTTAAAATTGTCTGGATTTTTATTTTTTTTTGCTAATTGAAGAGCTTTAGATTTCGATAGGTGTGCTGGTAATATTATTAAAGCCTCAACTAATGATACTGTTAATGTCAGTATAACAATTAAAGCAACTTCACCAAAAAAATCTCCGACATCTCCATCTAATAGTATTAAAGACGAAAATGCAATTATTGTTGTTATTATGGCAGAAATAATTGCAGGCATAACTTCAATTGTTCCATCAATAGCTGCATCTTCAGGTGTTTTGCCTTGCTCATAATGCCTATATATATTTTCAGCGATTACAATGCCATCATCTACTAAAATTCCAATGACAACAATCATTCCAAATAAAGACATTAAATTTATTGTGATATCAAATTCTCCAGCAAATATTAACATACCTAAAAATGAAATTGGTATGCTGAAAGCAACCCAAAATGCTAACCTTATATTAAGAAAAAGTGATAAAAAAATTAAGACCAAAAATATTCCAATTCCCCCATTTTCAAGAAGTAGGTTGGTTCTTTGTTTCAGAGCAATGGAGTAATCTTTTAATACTGTTAACTTGAATCTTTCATTATTGGAATTAAATTCATCAACAAAGCTGTTGATGATTTTGGCAGACTCTAGAAGGTCCTCGCTATTAGTGCTTGATGTTGAAATTACCACAGCTGAGTTATAATCAACGAAAGTTGAAATTGGTGTTTCAGAAAATTTATCTGATATTTTTGCTACTTGACCTAACCTGACAATATTACCTTTAGAATCTTTTCTGAGGACTAAATTTTGTAGACCATTAGCATAGTAGTTTTTGTTATTTGCTCTTATAAGAAAATCTTCCTCGTTAGTTTTAATGTTTCCTCCACTAACCAATATATTGGAGTTGCTCACGGAGTTCACAATTTCCATGTAGCTCATATTATAAGCTAATAAGTTCTTTTCATTAATTGCAATTTCAATTTCCTCTGTTGGGTATCCCGAAAGTGTAACCTGTGATATACCATCGATAGCTCTCAAATCACTTTCAATATTTTTGGCCATATTTTTTAACGACTTTAAATCAATGTTAACACCACTTAAAGAAAATATTACTGTTGGTTGTTGCTCTTCAATTTTGGTTACCACAACAGGTTCTAGTGAAATTGGGTATGAAGGTACTTTATCAACAGCATTTTTAACTTCAAACAACATCGCATCGATATCATAATCATCATCAGTTTCAATCAAAATGCTTCCCGAATTTTCTCTAGATGTAGATGTAACTCTAACAACACCAGGAATTCCTTTTAGATTCTCCTCAATCTTTAATATCACACCTTTTTCAATTTCATCAGGTGATGCACCTGGATAATTGGCATTTATTGAAATAAATTTTGAGTCAATAAGAGGGAAGAAAGATGATTTAAGTGATATTGTCCCTGCAATTCCAAAGACAATAAAAAGCATAATCAAAATGTTTACTGCTTTTGGATAAGTAACAAAATAACGAATAACTTTCCTCACTAATCTACAATTTTAACTTTCATTCCATCATATACGCCAGGAATGTAGTTTTTTAAAATCTTTGTACCATCCTCTAATCCTTTAATTATTACAGTTTCATCATCATAAAAAGCAGCTTCAACATTCATAAGTCCAACTGTCATATCACTTTTAATGTAATAAACAAAAGAGTCATTTATCAAAAGCGATCGTGATAGAGAGAAGCTATCATCGATATTTCCAAGTGGGATATTTACGGATGAGTACATTCCATCTTTTAATTCTTTTGAGTTAAATTCAATAAATAATCTGATTGATTGTGAGTTGTTGTCGATTGAATTATTGATCCTTACAATTTTACCAGTATGTTTGGTTTTGTAAGTTGATTCTAAATCAACTTTTTTACCTACTTCTAACTTGTTACCATATTTTGCTGGGACAGCAACTTCAAGATCGAAAATATTTGTATTGATATAAGTTCCAAGTTTCTGGCCAGTTAAAACAAGCGATCCTTCCGATGCATATGCATCAATTAAAGTTCCTTGAAAAGGGCTTATTATAGTGTATTTAGATAATCTTTCTTCTAGACTTTTAACCTTGTAAAATTGTGCAAGCAAACCTTTTCCTATCACATAAAATTTTTCTTTTTCCGAATTATGCTTAGGTAATTCTTTGACTCTGTTATCAATATTAAAATTTTTAAAATAATCTTTCCATTGTTTGTAACTTTCTGGATAGTCAAGCTTAATATCAGGTAAAATAGAAGCAATTAGATTTTGAAGCTGGCTTCTGCTTTGTTTAACATTAGCTAAAAATTCTTTCGAATCAAGTTTTAATATTACTTCACCTTTCCTGTAGTTTTGTCCAGTTTTAAAATCCTTATTAGGACTCTGTAATTTTCCTTGAACTTCACTGATTAATTCAATTTGATACTTGGATTTTAAATTTCCATTTACTTTAACAGAAATTTGATTGGTTGAATTTTTTACAACTATTGTTCTAACTGAATGGGTTATGTTTGTGTTATTGTTGTAGGTTTCTTTGTTATTACTAATAAGAAATGTAGATGCTAGATATGTAATTAGTAATATAATTAGTCCTGAAACAATTGAAACAGTTTTTCTATTCATATGTTTTACTGAGGTGCAAATTTAATACCAAAAAAATTATTAAATAACAAATGACATATATTTGTTTTGATGATAAATTTTAAAAATCATAAATTAATATTTTTATTCTCAATTATTTTTTTTTCATGCTCTGAAGAAAAAAGTGAGTTTGAACCATCCGATTCTCAAATTCCTCCCAATATATTACTAATAATTGCTGATGATTTAGGGAAAGACTATACAAATGGTTACATAGAGGGTAATCTTAAACCACAAATCCCAGCAATTGATAATTTGAGACTAAAAGGTTTGCAGTTTAATAATTTTTGGAGCTATCCAACGTGCAGTCCAACACGCGCTTCATTGATTACTGGAAAACATGCATTTAAAACAAATGTTTTACAGCCAGGTGATATTCTTTCAACTAATGAAAAAACCTTACACAGCTATATAAAAGAAATACCATCCAATAATTACTCCAACGCTGTCATAGGTAAGTGGCATCTCTCAGGAAATAATAATATGATAAATCCACAGACTTATGGATTGGATTATTTTGCAGGTATTATCGGTGGAGGAGTACAGGATTATTACAATTGGCGTTTAAATACAAACGGCGCTATTAGCAACAATCGAGAATACATTACTAAGACCTTAACAGACATGGCAATAGATTGGATTCAGAATCAAAATAATCCTTGGTTCCTTTGGATGTCTTACAATGCTCCGCACACCCCTTTTCACACTCCTCCAGTACAAATGCATAATCAGGGCTCCCTACCAGATTATAATGATAATTTAGACCCAAAGCCATATTACATAGCAGCCATAGAGGCTATGGATTTTCAAATTGGAAGATTAATTCAAAGTATTGATGCGAGTAAGATTAACAATACATTAATAATTTTTATTGGGGATAATGGTACGCCAGGAATGGTTTCTCAGTCACCTTATGGACGGCAAAAATCTAAGGGAACCTTATTTCAAGGTGGGATTAATAATCCCATGTTCATGTCTGGTTTTGGAGTTAATAGGCTAGGAATTGATAATAACCTGATAAATACATGTGATATATTTTCAACTATTTTAGAGATTGCAGGTTCAGATCAATATGATTCAATGGATGGAAAAAGTTTTTTAGAATTACTTGAAATAGATTATGAGCATAGAAAATTCCAATACTCAGAGATGCAAAATGGAACTCAGAATTCGAAAACCATAAGTAATGGTAATTATAAATTGATTAGAAAACCAAATACGGATTTATTTTTTGATTTAAAAAATGATCCATATGAAAATAATAATCTTGGGGTTTTAAATTTAAATTCAAGTGAAAAGTCGGCTTTGAATGAATTGTTATCTGAAATTGAAAATATTAAAAATTAATTTAAATGGTTTATCAAAAAGAAATATTACTCCCAAAATTTGGTCGTGGATTTCATCTAATTACAGAGCATATAGTAAAGGAACTACCAATTTTCAGTGGTATAATGCATGTTTTTATTAAGCATACTTCAGCAAGTCTTACAGTAAACGAAAATGCTGATCCAAGTGTAAGAGTTGATTTCGAAACGCATTTTAATAAGATGGTTTCTGAAGATGAGAAATATTTTACTCATACAATTGAAGGTACTGATGATATGACTTCCCATATTAAAAATAGTCTAATTGGCTCTTCAATTACAATACCAATTAGTAATGGTAGACCGGAACTGGGAACTTGGCAAGGTATTTACCTTTGTGAGCACAGAAATGTACCTAGACAGAGAAAAATATTTGTTACCTTAATGGGTGAAAAAAATAATTGATAAATGAAATATTTGCTAGTTTTTTTACTAATCCCTTTGTTTGGACTAACTCAGAAATTTGACAAAAAAATTGAAACATTAATCCAGGAAAATTTGGATGAAACTGTTGAATTAAGGCATTGGTTTCATCAGCACGCAGAATTAAGTAATCGTGAATTTAAAACCTCTGAAAGGATATTTAATGAATTAAAAAAAATTGGATACAATCCAAAAGGTGGTATTGCTAAAACAGGTGTTGTGGCAATACTTAATGAAGGTAAAAAAGGCCCTGTTGTTGCTTTACGAGCTGACATAGACGCCCTTCCTGTAAAAGAAAGAGCAAATATTCCATGGGCTTCTAAAATGACCGGTATCTATAATGGTGAGGAGGTCCCAGTTATGCATGCATGTGGTCATGATATGCATACTGCTATTTTATTGGCTACGGCAAAAATCCTGTTTGAAATGAAAGATGAAATTAATGGGCAGGTAAAATTTATTTTTCAACCAGCTGAGGAAGGTGCTCCTGCTGGTGAGGAAGGTGGAGCCGAACTTATGGTAAAAGAGGGGGTTTTAAAAAATCCTGATGTAGACGTTATATTTGGACTGCACGTTTGGTCTGGACTCTACGCCGGTCAGGTTTATTTAAGACCAAAGGGTATAATGGCTGCTGTTAATGAGTTTAGAATTGATTTGAAGGGCGTTCAAACTCATGGCTCAACACCTTGGACAGGAAAAGACCCTATAGTTACAGCTGCACAAATCGTTAATTCACTGCAAACTATTGTCAGTAGAAGCCTACCATTAACTGAAGCTGGCGCAGTTGTAACAATTGGAAGTATTCATGGTGGAGTCAGAAGTAATATTATACCTGAGGATTTGTACATGCTAGGTACGATTAGAACTCTTGATAATAGTATGAAAAAAACTGTCTTAAAGAGACTAGAGGAAATTGTTTACAATGTTGCAGAATCCAATAATATTGAGGCTAAAATTACTTATCAAGTTTCTTATCCGATAACATATAACGACCCTTACTTATACGAGGAAATATTACCTACACTGGAAAGAGTCAACGGAGAAAAAAACGTACATGTAATGAGAGCAATAACAGGTGCTGAGGATTTTTCATTTTTTCAAGAAAAAGTTCCCGGAATTTATTATTTCATTGGTGGTCAAAAACCAGGCACAGATATGAAAACTGTTGCACCACATCATACACCTGATTTTTACGTAGATGACTCAGCGATTTCCACTGGCATACGTTCAATGATTGGACTTACCATGGATTACGTTAACAAAAATTAATTTTGGCATAATTTTAGATTTAGTTTTAATATGAAAAATTTATTTACACTTTTATCATTACTAATAATTTCACAACTTTCCTTCTCGCAAGTATCCATAAACCTTGAGAAAAGTAAAATTAAGTGGACCGGAAAAAAAATAACAAACGCATCTCATTGGGGATCATTGAGCTTTTCAGA
>MDTD01157330.1_pt1 | contig 12235 bp, 10 predicted proteins | sample 811221 | NCBI WGS metagenome assembly MDTD01 (sample SAMN05326646, study PRJNA326480) | marine metagenome | isolation source: seawater | place: Pacific Ocean: South West | collected 2011 | reverse complement strand
TCAACTGTTAATAAACATAATAACAGGCAAGTTCGCCAAGGCAAGTGATCACGATGAAAATTGGCTCTATACCTGCTGAAAATACAACTTTGCAACTGTTCATAAGACTCGGGAACAACTGTTAACATCATTATAAACACAAGTATGCAACGGGACCGCGTTCCCAGGCAGTTACCAGAATTTTTTGTGTTTTTTTCGATGATCAGATGCTCAAAACCCCCACCTGACGACGCCTGGGGTTGCTGGCATCCGGGTGACCAATGGGGGGACTGGCGGGTTGCGCGAAATCAGCAGACTCAAACCATCCGCGATCTGCAGGGTGGCCGGGCTATCCTTCAAGGTACAAGCTGTCAGACGAACGCGGTGTGGCTGACGGATCGAACCTTCCCCCTAGACGGATAGAGCAGTTCAAATCATCAAACTCCATGCCTTCGTATTTTTCGTCATTCCCGCGCAGGCGGGAATCCAGTGGCATGCAGTCGAAAATTGCAAATTTCACTGGACTGCCGCCTGCGTGGGAGTGACGGAGGGTGGAGATTCATTCTTTGCATCGCTCTAGCCGTCAGATTCGCCATATTACGGGCTCATCTGACGACTTGTGTTGATCTGATACATCGCTTTAGGTCACTGGCGTTTGACCACCAGCATGGGGCTGGAACTCCAGGGCTGAACGAGTAGATTGGCATGTTCAGGGATGGTTTTGACGTGCATGTCGCCCATGAGGAGATTGAGGTTGCCGGTGAAGTTGCCAGCCCGGTCCATGTGACGATACTGGAAGTTACCGCCTGAGGATTCCATAAAGAAGTAGCTTTTGGCATCGCCAATGAGAATGGTTTGGCTTTGATTGATGACCTGCCAGTAGTAGCCTTCGTACTGATTGACCATACCAAAGTGATTGCCCTTGTCCGCATCGCGTTCGGGACATTGGACGCTCTGATGCCAAAAATATCGCGCCAGGTTATCCCGATTGTCCTGCCACCAGTTATTATCGATGTAGCGGCCGATATACCAGTTGAATCGAGCATTATTCGGCGCGGTGGTGTCGTACTTGCGTAAGCTCCCGCCACTGTCTTTGTAGGTTCCGCGTGGATGCGGGAAGTACTGTTCGTTGTCTTCACCATATACTGCAAAGGCGACACCGATCTGCTTGAGGCCTGAGCCACATTGGATCTGCATTGCACTCATGCGTGCACTGGCCAATGCCGGCAGCAGGATGGCGATGAGCAGCGAGATAATGCTGATCACAACCAACAATTCAATGAGCGTAAACCCCTGCCGACCATTTGTTCCACGATTCTTCATCACACACTCCCATTTCTGCTTTTGGTCGTTGAACGCTCAACCAGCTGCACATTCAATTTGATTTCACGAACCCAATCACCTTTGCTCTGAGGCTGGCCATTCCAAAGGACATCCACGCAGGCTTTACCAAGCTGCTGATGATTAATACGAATTGATGTCAGCGCAGGCGTCATGAACTCAGCAAAAGGCTCATCACCAAAACCCATCACACTTAACTGCTCGGGGACATTGATGCCCATCTGAGTTGCCTGTTTCATGAGCGTATGTGCCAATCGATCGGAGGTGGCAAACACGGCTGAGGGAAGCTGATCTGCTTCGAGTATCCGACGCGCGACCACGTCCGCTTCCTCACCGTTACAGGCTTGAACCTGGAGATTGACATCTCGGTAGTCTTCGGTGGCATAACGCAATCCCGCAAGACGTCGACGTGCGTAAGGCAGGGACGCATCACGCTGGAAAACCAGAACCTCCCGATGCCCCAGGCCAAGCAGGTGTCGGCCTGCGATGCAGCCACCATCAAAGTCGTCGTTGACAATGCGCGTCACCCCCGCAACGTCCGGCCCGTCACCGATGGCAACCACGGGGACCTGGCGTTCAACCAACTCCCGGATGTAGTCCAACTCACCGCCACCACACCAGATCACGCCACTGGGCTGCGCACTGCGAAGCGCGTTGGTGATATCCGAATTCAAATGGTTGAATTCCACCCCCAGGCCAACCGCCGACGCTTCCTTAGCCACCTCAGGCAAAGTTCGCATGTAGTAACTCATCTTCAACTGAGCCGCGTTGGTCAGCATGAACACCAGCGTGTGTGAGCTTTGAGACTTGCGGTACGCTGGACGCTTGCGGACATAGCTGCCACTGGCGGGGATGGTTTCGATGATACCCTCAGCCACCAGATGCCCCAACGCTTTACGGACACTGGGCACACTCACGCCATACAACTCTGTGAGTTGCCGGACGGATGGAATCTTCTGGCCAACTTTCCATCGTCCTTCGATAATCTCAGCTTCAAACTGCTGGGTGAGTTGATAGTTCAACGGGATCGGACTTTGACGATGCAACTTGGACATATTCACCCCAACTGAGTAAATGTTCAGCAATTGATACACAGATCGTAAAACGAGCCGAATTCAATGAAAGAATCCAAGCCTCAAAAGTGGATTCAGAGAATCTGCACACCATTTACATCACTAACTGTGTATTAGTATATGCACAGATCAAGACAGATCAAGGCATCCAGACATAAAAAAAAGCCACCGTGTTGATCACGATGGCCTAAGCACATTTTTAATCACAATTTACAAGTTGTCCCAGACAAGCTGAATATCACTCGGTCAGACCCAAGCGGTCATTTCCAATACAGCCAGAGATTGGCGACGGCATTGTAGCCATGCAATGTTGAACTCATGTCATCTCGTGTGTAGTAGGCAGCATGACCGTCATAGAAACCGGTCTGCATATTCTGCCACTCGTTATGTCGCCAGGCACAAGCACGGTCTCGGGTACTGGTGACATTCTCTTCGGTCTTGTAATTGCCTTTGCGATCGAAGGTAATGGAAGTCGAAACGGCGTCAGCAATGTGGAATTTCCGACCCGGGCGTTTCATATCCAGGATCCGAAAGTAATACGTTCTATGTGGCGCATATTGATCGCGACGCGTCTGCTCTTTGTTATAACCATATGACATACCAATATTTTGCTTATCACTGGAAGCCAAACGGATGGCTCGCGTTGCGCCGGGGCAGAACATCCCCAACGGCCAGGATGATGTGCCATCGGACTTAAGCCCCATGGAGGTTCGGTAATGCGAATTTTTGGACCAGGTATTGGCATGCACGACATATTCATTGAAGTCCGCATTGTAAGCTGCCTGAGCCACGCAGTGATACCGCAGATTCGCCAGACACTTCGTCGCCCGTGCCGCTTCGCGCGCTTTGCCCAGTGCAGGCAAAAGAATCGCAATCAAGAGCGCAACAATACTGATCACCACCAACAGCTCGATCAATGTAAAACCTGATCGCAGAATGATTTCATCGCGTTTCATAGCATTTACCCCAACAAGAAACCCAACCCATTCACTTAACAGCAATTCAACAGATACAAAAAGACAGAGAAAAGATGTTCAGGAACCAGTCTGTATCACTGTTAATAAACATAGTAACAGGCAATCCCTGCAAGACAAGTTTTGTCACTAAAAAACGATCAAAATAGTGTCTTTGCATCTCTTTAAATGCTTCATTTCAAAGACGCCTGACAATGCAATTCGGATTATGCGTATTCGCGGAGGTATTTTTTCGAGATTAAAACACCAGCTCATTACTGAGTGCCCCGAAACGGACGATAGACAAAACGTCCGACCTGGGGGTCAGGGCGATAGATGACGAGGTTGCTATGCCCCAATCAGAAATTCACATCACGCGTTTCGCCAAATCAGGGTGTCTGCTGATCCTGCTCATCTGTTCTGCAGCATGGTCTCAAACCCAAACCCAGGTCTTCCCCACCGACTACGGATATTGGCAGCAAACCATCCAAAGAATCCCCAATGTCGAAGGCGGCTGGAATCTGATTCCCGAATCCGTGATCATCAGCCCCGACTGTACGCACATTGCTTACAAGATGCAGCGCGGTATCGGGATCATCGTCGTCCTCGACGGCATCCCCAGTCGCGTCTACCGCAAGGTCGGCGAGTTGACGTTCTCCGAAAATCACAACCAACTGTTCTATCGTGCTCGTGAATTGGGGGCATGGTACATCGTCCGAAACTATCGCCCTTACAACTTCCGCGAATTCATTGCTGATCCAATCCCAAGCCCCAACGGTTATGGGTGGGCAGCCGTCTTCAAATCCCCCATCAAGCAACAACTCTGTGTCAACGGCAAAGACAGCCCGACCTTTGACGAGATCAATCAACAAAGCATTCGCTTCAGTCCTGACAGCAAACAAATCGCCTACTTCGCCCGGCGTGGCCATCACTGGTATGTCCAGTTCAATGACAAAACCGCAGGCCCCTACGAAGATGTTGCTCAAGCCCCCGTCTACGATGAACTCTCAGAACAACTCGCCTACATCGCCAAGCACAACGGCCAATGGTATGTCGTGCAGAACCACGAACCCTGGACACCTGTCAACGACGCGGCCGGTCTGCAGTTTCATCCCAAGACCCACAAGCTCTATGCATGGCTTCGCGTTCAGGGAGACAATTGGCAGCTTCACTGTAACAACACGCCCATTGACGATGCCGTTTCATCAACACCTGCCAGAATCGTGTTCGCCGAGCGTCCAAACGCATGGGCCGCACGCCTGACCGTTGGCAGTCAAACCCAGATCATCCGCAATGGTGAACGCCTGCCCATCAACGGCTATATCCTGCCGGACTCAATCCAGTACGGCCCCAAGCATATCCAGCTTTTCTACATCACCCGCACGGATCAAGGCGAATACCTGACGGTCGATGGGCAACTGCTCACTGCCTGCCAAGCCATTCAAACAACGGACATTCTCATTGCCCCCGACTCCCGGCGTGTGATCTATGTCGCCAAGCTCAATGACCAGTGGCATGTGATGGATCAAGGCCTGCCCGGCCCTGCGATCGACCCAATCGTCCCCGGTTCGCTGCGATTCTCACCGGACTTCAAGAAGGTGCTTTACCAGACACAAGGTGATGCATTTGTCCGCTTGTATGTCGATCATCAATTAATTGGTGAGTTTGATCAGATGAGCCCACCAATGTATCTCAAACGCGGCACCCACATGGCATGGACAGCACGCATCGGCCAAGTGTGGCATATGTACGTCGACGGATTCAAAAGCCCCACCGGTTTCACCGACATCGTCGGCACGCCGCGTATTGCCAGTGACCTGGACAACTTCCGAACCTTCATCATGCAAAGCCATACCGCCGAGCCGACGTACAACAAATACACCATGGAAAAACTCACTGCCGACGAAGCCCTGGCCAATGTGGAGCCGGAGTCCATTCGGTAAATGATGGCACTGCGATACCCATCCCGTGAAAAACACGTGCGTTACCATTCATGAACACCGGGCGTTAACCCGTTGCCCCATGGATTGACGAATGCACAACGGACACCGGATTGACATCCGCTGCTCAAACAAGCACGCGTTTTTACTGGAATTGATGTGATACAGTTATTTGAGGACGTCTTGGGAACGCTGATTCCTGCAGATTGATCAATGTCCAAACCGCACACCATCGGGCCCTAGGACGGCCTGGGTCTTGAGCAGTGCACCATCCAATCGTTTAAACGTGATGGCAAGGATCAGTTGGTCATCCGGTGAAATCTGGCGATCCAGGCGGAGTACAAAACGGTAGGTACGCGTGACCGAGTCGAAATAAGACTGCTGATCGGCAATGGTGTTCAAGGGGACATCCCAGCTGTAAAGCTTCTCCTGCATGGCCTGTCGGCGAGCCCCGGTCTCCTTGAGCAACTCCAGATGGAAGCTGCCTGCGGACTTGAGCGAATCGCCCATCTCATCCTTGAGTTCGACACGGGCTTCCAAGGCAGGACGCTGCTCGGTGAGAATGAAGCGTGAGGATGGGTAAATCCGCACATCCTGCGGTTTGGGCTGCCAAAGAGCCTGCGCCTCCGATGTGGCGGTTGCTGCCTGATTCTTCGGCGTCACGCCATCTCCCTTGAACTGGCAACCCAGCATTGCCCCGAAAACCATCACCAGCACCAATGCAGACCTCAAATACATGTAAACATTACGCATGAATCAATTTATCTCCATACTCACAGGTTTTAATGAACCCGGTTCTCGCGTTATAATCAGATATCGTATCCTTAATCGGGCAAGTTTTCGCTTCAAGACTTGCCAACCGCCTTGCCAGATTGATTAATGTCTATAAAATAGGCACACTATGACCAGACCTGAACAAGAATTAGACATCCTTGAAAAAATAAGCTTAATCCTGGGCGAGGGATTGGAGCTTGACGAAGTATTTCAACATGCCATGAGCGTCCTTGTTGACCAAATGGGCATTAAACGAGCCTCCTTAACACTTTGGGACGATGCCACCGAGCAGATGCGCATCATTGCCGGGGTCGGCCTCAGTGCCGAGGAGATGGCCAAGGGCCGTTACGCGCTGGGCGAAGGCATCACCGGCCAGGTGATGAAGTCCGGTGAACCGCGTGTCATTGCTGACATTTCGCAGGACCAGGATTTCCTCAACCGTACCGGTCGCGAAAAACTGATCAATGAGAATGACAAACGTCCCATCAGCTTCATCTGTGTCCCCGTCAAGGGCGAAACCGGCGTGGCAGGCACCATCTCCGTCGATATTCCTTACACCGACGAAATGTCGCTGGCTGCAGATGCACGCCTGCTGACCATCATTGCCGGCTCATTTTCCCAGACCATCCGGCTTCACCAGATCGTCAAGGTCGAAACCGATCAGCTCATCGAGCAGAACGAGCGACTCCGCGACAACCTGGGTAAACGCTACCACTTTGATAATATCATCGGCTCATCGCCAGCGATGGAAGAAGTTTTAGCAACCGTCAGCCAGGTGGCCACCAGCCGCGCCACCGCCCTGCTGCTGGGTGAAACCGGTGTCGGTAAGGAAATGATTGCCAAGGCAATCCACTACAACTCACCGCGTAAGGACAAACCGCTGATCCGTGTGAACTGCGGCGCCCTCTCACCCCAACTGCTTGAATCCGAACTTTTTGGACATGTCAAAGGCGCCTTCACTGGCGCGGTCAAAGACAAGACCGGCCGATTCGAAGCAGCCGACGGTGGCTCAATCTTCCTGGACGAAATCGGCACGATGGACCCGCAACTGCAGGTCAAGCTTCTGCGTGTGCTTCAGGAGCGTGAGTTTGAACGCGTGGGTGATCATCACTCCGTGAAGGTCGACGTGCGTGTGATTGCTGCAACCAACCTTGATCTGGAAGAAGCGGTTCGCTCAGGCGATTTCCGTGAAGACCTTTACTACCGACTGAATGTGGTGACGATCAACATCCCGCCACTGCGTAACCGTCGCGAAGACATCCCGCGTTTGATCGACTTTTTCCTGGATCGCTTCAACAAGGAAAACAGCCGTAATCTCCATCGCATGAGTCGCGAGATTCTCAACACACTTTTGCGATATCCCTGGCCGGGCAACGTGCGTGAGTTGGAGAACTGTGTCGAACGCGCGGTCGTGCTTTCAAGCAGTGACGAGTTCACAGACGAGTTACTGCCACTGCAAATCCGAATGTTCGCCCAGCAGGTGCGTGGCACGGGTTCGAGTGAATCTCTTGAAACCACCGCAGGCCGCTTAGCCGAACAAGCCATCCGCGAATATGAGATGAACGAAGGCCAGATTTACGAGATCGTCGTCAATCAAGTCGAACGCGCCCTGATCACCGAAGCCCTCGAACACACCGGTGGCGTCAAGACACGTGCAGCCGACTTCCTGGGCATCAACCGCAATACGCTCAACAAGAAGGTCAAAGACCTGGGCATTGAAGCGGACGGCTAAACGTTACACAAACCATTCGGAACCTTCACCCATCGCGCTGCACCCCAAACGTTTCGGCATCCCGATGCTGTCGTTACGTTTGCATTTCACCGAGCCTGCCAATGGCATGATGCTCTGGACCAATATCATGTTCACATCAATCCCCGATCGTGACAGTCATTGGCCTTTGAAGGATGATGCTGCAAACTGAAACAATCCAGCATTGAAGTCCACGAAACTCAAAAGCTGCCAGTCCGTGCAAACAACATATGAATACCGAGCCATCAGGTTTACTGTGAGATTGATTTAGAAAAATCAATCAACATCACTCCACGAGCATCTATTACAATAGCTGCGATTTAACGCCAAAACAGCCCGATGAACACAACGACCACACCATGCGATCAACAAACAATGCACGCACCAAACAATGACCCAGTTCGCTTTGCAGTCTTCTCTGGCATGCTTGTGTTTCTTATCGCCATGGTCTTTGTCCCAGGCATTGGTGATGGGTTTTATTTTGACGATAATATTTCCATTCAAACCAACAACTCGATTCATACATTGAATCTACTTGAGATTCTCAAAACCCAAACCGACACGCCCTCTGCAGGCCGACCACTGACAAATCTTAGCTACGCGATCGACTACTATTTTTATGGTGAAAATGCCAAAGCCTACCGTTGGACCAATCTCATCTTGCAGATGCTCGTGAGTATCAGCATACTTGCGGTCTTACGGCGGCTTTTGCCATTGTGTTTCAAAACGGGTTTCCTAACACAGCAAAAAACAGATTGGCTAGCACTAGGCGCGACACTGCTATGGGCAGTTCATCCTGTTCAAACCGAATGCGTTTTGTACATCACGCAACGATCAGAACAGTTTTCAATGCTCTGCATGACACTGGCATTTTACGCCCTGCTCCTTGATCACCAATCCAACACATCGACCAAACGCTGGAAAATACTGATGATTGCTTCGACGTGCATCGGACTGTTGTTTAAACAGACAACAGCCGCACTCCCGATCATCTTGATTTTGGCAGATCGCGCACTACTGAACAAAACATGGAAAGATGTCTTAAAGCAACGCGGCAAAGTTCATTTGACCTGCATGATCTTGTCAGTATTGATCGCGGCATTGATTCTCTTGTCAGATCCCACACCCAAAAGCACAGGCACAGGTCTTGGCGTAACGCGATGGCAATACCTGATGACACAATCACAGGTCATTATCTGGTATTTTCGAAATTGCTTTTGGCCAACGGGTCTCTGCCTGAACTACGACTGGCCTATCGTGAATGAATTCAGCCAGGTCATCATCCCATTTGGCATCTGTACGGGACTGGTATTTTTCAGCTGTATATGCATCGTGTATCGACCACGATTAGGCTTTGCATTAGCGAGCATCTTTCTCCTGCTGGGACCAACGTCCAGTCTGATCCCGATTGTCACAGAAGTCGCAGCAGATCGACGGATATCGTTAATCCTGCTGTTTATTTTACTCCCCGCGATTATTCTCATTGGCAACCTATGTCGCCAAAGCAAAGACAAAGTCTGCTTGATCTTGACATGGGCTGGCGTACTGATGTTCAGCGTCATGACCATTGAATTAAGTGCACTGCACCTGAACCATATTGTCCTTTGGGAACATACACGCAAGCAGGCGATCCAAAAACAATCCTCATGGGAACATCTCGGTTGTCAATACGACAGTCTCGGACAATGGGCACCAGCGTGGCAATGTCACAGCAATGCCCTGAAACTCGAGCCAACCTTCAACATTTCTCGCATGAATCTGGGCATGGTTAACGCACAACTTGGACGAACTGATCGCGACATCGCACAACTCAACCACGAAGCCAACACACCGGGCATTGGCCCAGATGCCCTGAATATCCTGGGGAATATTTACAAGAAAGACAAAGACTACGAACAGGCAATTAAGGCATTCAGAATTGCTTATCAACGAGCCCCCAAACGATGGACATTCGGCTTAAATCTTGCCCGGGTTTACAACCTGACAGAGCAATATGAAAAAGCCCTCGCAATTCTTGAACCTCTTACCCAACAACCTCGCGTTCATCCTGATATTGATAGCGAAATCGGCTTCAGCTATTCCAATCTCAATCGCCTTAATCAAGCAGAGCAAAGTTACCAACGATATCTGCTCCAGCAACCTGACGACGCAAAGATTCTCAACAGTATGGGCGTCGTCCAAGCCAAACTCGGCAAGCTGGATCAGGCGTTGAACTATTTCAAACGAGCTGTCAAAGCCGACTCTGAACTCGAAGAAGCCAAAGACAATTTATCACGTGCTGAAAAAATGCTTCAGGCTCCCCAAGATTAATTCAAATCAAAACAGTCCAGCTGCTTTCATGGCACTGAACCACGCCCATGCCATGCGCGGGAAGACGTTGGCTGCCGGATGCACACCATCTTCACCAAGATCCGTTGCGCCATTGGCAATCGGATAATGATCCACAAAATGAATCGGCTTACCTTGCGATGCATACTCGGCGACCAGACCGGCCTGCAAAATGTTGTACTGCTTGAGGCGCGTGTAAATCGTCTCGGGCACCGTCATGTTCCAGGGCTTGGGGCCGTGCATGATCGGCAGAATCGAACCCAGGAATAGATGCATCGTCGGGCGCGTGTCGAACATGTTGTCCACCAGATCGCGCATCGTCTGCATGACCGGTTCAGGTTCGCCAAGGTAAATCGGATTTGTGCCACAGAGTAGCAGCATCACATCGGGCTCAAACTTTTTCACACTGTCAGCAAGACTGCTCAGCGAACCCCATGGCGGCGTGTCATCACCGTTAAGCAATTGCGTCATACTCCAACCCGGATACCCATCATGCGCCCCATCACGAATGCCTGCACTGCGATCGGTGCGTGTGCCGACGTATTGATGCTCCACTTCAAACTCATCAAGCAGGTCCTGAAGCGGCCCACGATAGCCACCGCGGAGTTCATCATGGGAAGCTGTGATTGAATCACCTGCAGGCAAAATGCGAATAGGATTGGACATGGGCTTAATACCTTGCGTTGGAGTTGTATCGTCCTATCAAGTTAACGGTGAGAAGCCCGTCAAACCAGTCACAATCCCTTTGGTTTTATGTCGGATTCAGTGATGAGAGTAAAATCGGGAGCGGCCCCTTCGGCCACGTGCCGTCGAGGAAAACTGCTTTACGATTTCAGCAACACGCAGTGTTGCAGCTATGGGTTACTGTGACGCTCTTGATTCATCGACAGATACAACACAACCAACATCAAGAACAACGATGTAAACCAGAACGTTTTACGTCTACGATCTTTACCCCTTTGCTTGAAGTGTTTTCTCAATACACATCAGCGTACACCACCCAATGAACAAAAAAACCACGCCCCAGTTGGACTGGAGCGTGGCGGCGGGATACATGGTTAGGTGGGAGTGAAAACTCACACACCCGGTTACCTGGACCTGTTCCCATGCTTCGCTGCTTCCTGGACCCTAAAGTGGAAGCGCTGGGATTGGGACCTGCGAACGTGCTGCTCATTCATGTAACAAACTCAAAGCCGGGTGTTACCCGGGCCTCGGAACCGGCTCGACACGAGTCGGCTCACTAAGATATGAGTCTGTTAGGCGCTGAAGGAGCTGCCGCAGCCGCAGGTGGTGTTGGCGTTGGGATTGTTGAACACAAAACCGCGGCCCATGATTTCGTCTTTAAAGTCAATGGTGGTGCCATTGAGGTAGAGATAGCTCTTGGGATCGCAGACGACTTTAATGCCGTGCAATTCGAAGAGTTCATCGGTTTCCTTTTCCTGTTCGGTGAGGTCGAGCAGGTAGGAGAAACCAGAGCAGCCGCCACCCTTGACGCCAACGCGCAGGCGGGTTTTTTCGCTGTCGAGTTTCTGCTGTTCGATGATGGTGTTGATCTCACGAGCGGCAGTTTCGGTGAGTGTGATGGCCATGGTGTAATACTCCAAATGACTAATGTTGTTTGGCGGAAAGCAACGTTATGCAGTGGTTGCTTCGGCGGGTTGATTTTTCTTCTTGTAATCGGCAATGGCACTGCGGATGGCATCTTCAGCCAAGACCGAACAGTGAATCTTCACCGGGGGCAAACTCAATTCGTTGACGATGTCGGTGTTCTTGATCTGCAGCGCTTCGTCGACGGTCTTACCCTTGACCCATTCGGTGGCCAGGGAGGAGGAGGCGATGGCAGAACCACAACCGAAGGTCTTGAACTTGGCGTCGGTGATCTTGCCGGTGGCCTGATCGACCTGAATCTGCAGCTTCATCACGTCACCACATTCAGGGGCACCGACCACGCCGGTACCAACGGCTTCGGAGGACTTGTCCAATGAGCCAACGTTACGGGGGTTTTCATAATGATCAACAACTTTGTCGCTATAAGCCATGACTGACTCCTTTTTCTCAGGGATTAGGGATTGGTGATCAGGGATTCGGGAAAGACAT
>MDTD01156136.1_pt1 | contig 12236 bp, 10 predicted proteins | sample 811221 | NCBI WGS metagenome assembly MDTD01 (sample SAMN05326646, study PRJNA326480) | marine metagenome | isolation source: seawater | place: Pacific Ocean: South West | collected 2011 | reverse complement strand
TTTTATTATTTATAATCCGCCTATTGAACCTGCTACCTATTTACTGTGGTTTGGGCCTTTTGTTTTATTAATTATAGCTGGCGTTCTTATTCTTTTATTAAGGAAAATGAAATAAATGATTTATTTCTTTCTTTTTGTTCTCTTCATCTCAATCTATTTCTTCACAACAGATAAAAAAAATTATTTCAAACTTAATTTTAATATCCTCTTTTCTGCTCTCATAGTCATATTAACTTATGTTATTTATTTAAATGTACTTTCGAACGGCTCTTACAAGCTTGCACTCCAAAAGGATTCATTAGAAGCTTATCTAGAAGGAGATAAACAAGTTCAAAGTGAACAAAGATCAGCGGTTGAAGATTTAGTTTCCGAGTTAATAGAAAAAAAAGATGTAGAAGCTGGCGAGTTATATATTCTTGCAAGAAAACTAAAGGATTCAAATAGCTATGAATTATCAGCAAGAGTATTTGAAGAGATATATAGACGTTTTAAAGATAACTTAGCTGGGGATGTAATATCCGAATATGCTCAAGTCCTTTTTATAAGTAATGGAAGGAAATTTGACAAGATCCATGATAATTTACTTACAGAGTCACTCAACAAAAACCCTGATAATCCAACTACCCTAACTTTAAAGGGCTTGTTGGAACTAGAGAAAAATAACCCTAAATTGACAATTGAGCTCTGGAATAAGGCTATTACTTTATTAAATTCAGAAAAGGAAAAGGATGATTTAAGAGCCTTAATTAAAGCAGTAAAAAAAGGAAAAAATCAGTAGTTTCTCAATTCTAGATAGACTAAAATTTAAAAGCAAATGAAAGCTTATTTTGTTTCATTAGTGCTTTTTTCGAAGGCATTGGTTTCTTACCCCCTAAAGGAAATTACATCATGAGACTAAATTCCATTAAGCTATCTGGATTTAAATCTTTTGTTGACCCCACTTCAGTAACTTTTCCATCTAGTATGTCTTGTATTGTTGGCCCGAATGGCTGTGGAAAGTCCAATGTCATAGATGCTGTCCGATGGGTACTAGGAGAAAGTTCAGCCAAAAATCTAAGAAGTGACTCCATGACAGATGTAGTTTTCAATGGCTCTTCGTCAAGGAAGCCCGTATCAAAAGCATCTGTCGAATTATTCTTTGATAACAAGGAAGGAAGGATAGGTGGTGAGTTTTCAAGTTACAGTGAAATTTCAGTAAGAAGGAGTCTCGAGTTAGACGGTCAGTCTAATTACTATTTGAATGGGACAAGTTGCAGAAAGAAAGATATCACTGATGTTTTTTTAGGTACAGGTCTAGGACCAAGGTCGTATGCCATAATTGAACAGGGCATGATCTCTCAATTGGTGAGTGCTAAGCCAGAAGAGATGAGGGGTTATATTGAAGAAGTAGCTGGAATCTCTAGATATTTAGAAAGAAAAAAAGAAACTGAATCTAGAATTAAACGAACCAAAGAAAATTTATCTCGTTTGGAGGACTTAAGAGAAGAAATTTCTAGGCTATTGTTCAAACTACAACGACAGGCTAAAGCCGCAGAAAAATACCACGAATTAAGGAAAGATGAGACTCGTGCGCAACTATTGCTTCTTGTTTCTAAATGGAGAGATGTCTCTTTGATATTGGAGGCGAAGGAAAAAGAAGTAAAAGAACAAGAACTTAAAGTTGAAAAAATAAATTTAGAAAAGAACACTTCTGATGGCGAAATTATTAAATTAAGGGCACATCAAATTGAGCTTCAAACAGCTCTAGATAAAGTTCAACAAGAGTTCTACAGCTTTGGAGCAGATATCTCAAGAACAGAACAAGAAATTTCTTTAAAGAAAGAAAGATCAAAAGAGATAAATGAAAAAATCTCTACCAATAATATGTTAATTGAGTCCAAAACAAGTGACATTGAAGGCTTGGATAGTGAAAAGTCCATAGGTTTAAAGGAGCTAACCGCCATTGAAAATGAGCTTAACTCACTGAAGGAAGGAAATGATCAAGAAACCAATGCAGCCGAAGCTCAAAAAATTGAAGCTTCTTGGCTTGTATTCATAACTCAAACTAAAACTATACTTGCTAGTTTTTCTGAACTCATAAGGATTATTAAAACAAAGGCATCTAAAAATGAATCAATTGAAGAACATATGCTTAAGATTGAATCTTTAGAGGGCGATCTAAATCAGCTTGAATCAGAGCCAGTTAAATTAACTAAGCTCACTCAAGACTTCTTAATCAATTCGTCTGAAGGAGCAAAACAACAAAGAATTAATCTAATTGATAAGACAGATAAGTATACTTCTCTTCAAGCTAAGCTTGCTTCTATAAATGCAGAAAACTCCTTGTTAACCAATAAATTAAAGGATTTAGAGTTAGAGAATATAAATCTTCACAAAGAATCTGATGATTTAAGAGAGCCTATTAATATTATCCAGCAGAAGTTAGACAATCTTCTATCCGACAGACTTAAGGTTGAAGATAATCTTTTACAATCCAGAAAAGCAATTGAAGAATGTAATGCCTCTATACACAAAATAGAAAGAGAGAAAATAGAAAAAGAACAAGCTGCAATTACTTTAAGAGAACTCTTAGAAAATCTTAGATTAGAAAGACAAGCCTCTAAGATAGAACAGAGTAATATTGAAGAGCAGGTTATAGAACTTAAAGGTGAACTAGACAAGATACGAAGTGAGCTGGATGACGATAAATCGGTAGATGAATATTCATCTGATCTAGAATCTATCGAACTGAAGATTTCACGACTTGGAGCTATCAATTTGGCTGCCATGGAAGAATATGATCAAGAATCTGAAAGAAAAGAATTACTTGATGGACAACATAACGAATTGGTAGAAGCACTCGAGACTTTAGAGAGAGCCATAACTAAAATTGACAAAGAAACAAGAACTACTTTTAAGGATACATTTGATAAATTGAATAAAAGTTTATCTCAATCTTTTCCAAAGTTATTTGGCGGAGGGCATGCAGAATTAATTATGCTAGGCGATGATCTTTTAACTTGTGGTATCGGGATTTCTGCTAGACCTCCAGGAAAAAAGAATGCTAGTGTTTCACAATTGTCTGGTGGAGAGAAAGCTCTAACTGCAATAGCTACTGTATTTGCTTTCTTTGAGTTGAATCCTGCTCCTTTTTGCTTGTTAGATGAGGTCGACGCACCTCTTGATGACCTCAATACAATGAGGTTTATTGACCTAGTAGACGAGATGTCGCAAAGAGTTCAGTTTGTCTATATTACTCATAACAAGATTTCGATGGAAAAAAGTAAACATCTTATGGGTGTGACTATGCAGGAACCGGGAGTCTCAAGAATGGTTGCAGTTGATGTAGATCAAGCAGTGCAAATGGCAGCAAGTTGATATGTTATTCAATCTGGCAGAAATACTCACTTTACTTATAGGTTGTCTATTAGCCTTAGTTTTCATTGATGGAATTAGAAGAGCTATTCGGATAAGAAAAAATAAATTAAAAGTTGATCTTATTGATATTGAATCTCAAGGGGCAATAGATTTTGAAGAAGAATGGCAAGGATATGAAAACCAAGAAGAAAAGATTGAAAATGAATTCTCAGCTGAAACAGCAGAAGAAGATAATACTCCAATCAGTAATTTAAATATTATTCATCTGCATGATGCTTCTGGTTTAGTTTTTTCTGAATCTTCTTTATCTCAAGCTTTAGTTTTCTATAATTTTAAATTTGAAGAAAGGGGATACTTTACTATTTTGGATTCTGAAAATGCTCCATCTTTTAATATCTTAAATGGTAAGAATCCAGGGTCTTTTTCTGATTCTATAACTTCTGATGATATTGCTTTAGTGTTAGACCCAAATAATCTTGTTAATCCTATCGAGGCTTTTGAACTATTTATTGAAGTATCTCAGAGTCTTCAAGAATCTTTTCAGTGCAATATCCTTGATGAGGATAGAAACTTTATGACTAAACAAATGATTGAACATATGAAATATCAATTTCATGAACAACAAAGGCAATTTCTGGCCTCTGCAAGTTAGTTCGATTGTTAATGAAAGATTCCTCAAAAATCAATAAAAGAGTCATGGAGCTTCACAGGCTCATTAACTTGCATGGCTACAATTATCACTCACTCGATGCACCTACAATCGAAGATTATGAATATGATCAATTATTTAATGAGTTATTGGAACTAGAAAATAAATTCCCAGAATTTAAGTATCCTTATTCACCGTCACAGAGAGTAGGGGGAAAGCCATTGGAGGGTTTCACAAAAGTGGAACATCTTGCACCCATGCTTTCTCTTGAAAATGCTTTTAATAATGAAGACATGCAAGATTTCAACAAACGTATTGTGGAAAGATTGCTAAGTAAGGAGTCTATCAGCTTCTCATGTGAACCAAAATTAGATGGTATTGCTGTAAATCTTACTTATAAGAATGGAAATTTAGAAAAGGCTACAACAAGAGGAGATGGAAAAGTTGGTGAGGACATAACACACAACATTAAGACTCTTAATTCGATACCACTTTCATTTGTAGGTAACTTATCTAAATTGCCAGACATAATAGAAATTAGAGGTGAGGTTTTCATTGAGAAAGAAGATTTTTTAGTTACAAATAAAAAAGCTATAAAGAATGGCGAAAAAACTTTTGCTAATCCGAGAAATGCCGCAGCTGGTAGCCTTCGGCAACTTGATCCTGCGGTTGCCGCATCTCGTCCATTAAAGTTCTTTGCTCATGGCATAGGCTACATAAAAGAGGGAGAATTTACTCTACCAAGTTCTCATTCAGATATATTGAAACTATATCAATCATGGGGTCTTCCTACGAATCCTGTATCTCAAGTTGCTGATAATATCGAGGAGTGTGAGGATTATTTCCTGAAAGTGTCTTCGCAAAGGGAAAAACTTCCCTATGAGATTGATGGTGTAGTATTTAAAGTTAATGATCTAGAGAAACAATCTTCTTTAGGGCAAGTTTCTCGAGCTCCAAGGTGGGCAATAGCAAGAAAATTTCCAGCAGAAGTGGGCGTGACCGAGGTAATTAAAATTTCTTTTCAAGTGGGAAGGATTGGGAGCATTACTCCTGTAGCTGAATTTGTCCCTGTTAATATTGGAGGAGTTGTTGTTTCCCATGCAAGTGTTCATAACTTTGAAGAAATAGATCGACTAGATGTAAGAGAGGGCGACACTGTAAGGATAAAAAGAGCGGGCGATGTTATTCCTCAGATAATTTCTGTTGATAATAGTAAGCGAAAAAAAACAGCCAAAAAGATCTCTCCACCGAAAAAATGTCCCGCTTGCGATGGGAAATTAATTAAGCCAGAGGGAGAGGTCATTCTAAGATGTGTTGCTGGTTTAGATTGCTCTGCACAAAGATGTGAATCATTGATCCATTTTGTATCTAGAAATGCGCTTAACATAGATGGACTTGGAGAAAGAATAATAGAATTACTTGTTTTAAAAGGTTTGGTATTGAATTTTGCAGACTTATTTAAATTAGAAATGAAAGATCTATTGGACCTGGATGGGTTTGGAGAAAAGTCAGCTAGGAATTTAATCAGCTCCATTACAGCAAGCAAAGATACGACCTTATCAAGATTTATATATTCTCTTGGTATTAGAGAAGTAGGTGAAGCAACGGCAATGAACCTTGCTCTGAATTTTAACAACATATCTAATTTACTTTCTGCTGATGAAGATGATTTATTAGAAATAAATGATATTGGACCAGTTGCATCTAAATTCATTAAGGAATTTCTTTCAGACAAAGAAAATATAGATTTGATAAAAGAACTCTTAGAATTGGGCGTTAATCCAAAAGAAATAAAAATAAAAAATGATAATCCTTTTAGTTCTAAAGTAATTGTAATCACTGGTTCGTTTAATAGTATTGCCAGAAGTCAGCTAAAAGAAGAACTGATAAGGGTCGGTGCACGTGTTTCAAGCTCTATATCTTCCAAAACAGATTTCTTAATTGCTGGCGATAAGCCAGGGTCTAAGTTAAACAGAGCAAATGAGCTAGGAGTTAAAGTGATTGAGGAAGAAGAGACCCTGTCTCTTTTGAATGGTTAAATGAATAAAGTATTTATTAGTTTTTTTATTGTAATTCTATTAAATGCATGCGCCTCTAATAGTCCTCCGAGTACAACAACAGATGTCTGTAAGATTTTTAAGGAAAGATATAGTTGGTATAAAGCTGCTAAGAAGACAGAAAAAAGATGGAAGATCCCGGTTTATGTGTCGATGGCAATTATTAAGCAAGAATCAAGTTTTAGGGCAGATGCAAGGCCTGAGAGAACAAAATTATTAGGCTTCATACCTTGGAAAAGAGTAACAAGTGCTAGAGGTTATGCCCAAGCCGTGGATGGCACTTGGGAAATGTATTTAAATGATAGAGGCGGTTGGTTTGTCAGCAGAAATGATTTTGAGGACTCTGTTGATTTTGTTGGCTGGTATAACTACAAAACACATAAGCAGCTCGGAATTTCAATGACAAATGCTAGAGCTCTCTATCTGGCTTATCACGAGGGTAGAGGAGGATATAAACGAGGAAGTTATAGAACTAAACCCTGGCTTTTATCTGTAGCAGACAAAGTTCAGAGACAGTCTGAAAGGTACAAGGTTCAGTATCAAGGTTGTAAGAAAAAGTTAGGAAAAAGATTCTTTTTTTTCTAAAATCTGCATATGAAATTAAAAAAAATAACTTTAACTCTTCTCTTTATATCTACACTTCTGTCATCTTGTGCAAGCACACTATCAGTTCAATCTGATTCTGATTCGCAATATGATCTTTCATCATACAAAACTTATTCCATTGTTTCTCCATCTTTGAAAGATCAAGAAGAAATGATAAGCATTAATCCAATACTCACCCAAAGAATTGCTAGGTCTCTTGAAACAGTTCTATCTCAAAAGGGTCTTCAAAAATCAGATCAGCCTGATTTAACAGTAAGGTTTTATCTAGGTAGTAACCGCGAAATTGAGAGATCAACAGATCTTGGAGGTTTCGGTTATTACGGTTATAGATATTTAGACTCTAGAGACCAAAGGTATATAAGATCTGAGAATGATGAAATTTCCATAAGGTTTCATGATACGAGTACAAAAGATGTTGTTTGGTATGCCTTTACTAGATTTAAAAGGCCAAGTGATCAGTATAATCAGCAAGGAGTTAATTCTCTGATCGAGGAATTATTGGCTGATTTTAATTAAACCTCTTTGGCGATAGCGCTTGTAATTCTCTAATTTCGAGTGGTGGTGCCTCTTTAAGAATATAACTAGATATTATTTCTGCGCTAATTGGAGCGCTGATTGAAGCTCTAGATCCATGACAAGTATTAATGTAGATTCCATCCACTTCTCCCACCATGGGCATGTGATCCTTTGACACTGCTCTAAAGCCTACCTTCCCAGAGTCTACTGCTACTGCTCCATCATGAATGATTTTTAAATTTTCAAGATTTGATAAATGTTCCTCCTGCACTATATCTAAATGTTCAAGATCGCTGTAGCTTGATCCTACTACATGAATGTTATTTACTAAGGGAGAAACGTATCCTTTTGCACAAATTGGCAAGTTAATTCCAGATATATTTCGATCCTTCTCTAAGTGAGTCGTCTGACCTCTCTTTATACTCAACCCATCTATATTAAGAAGTTTTGACGTATCACTCCCTGTAGATAAACAAACATTCTTGTATTTATATTCTTTGCTTCCGATTTTAAATGAGGTTATCTTCTGATCCCTTGATAAACTTTCAATTTTTGATGAAGTTTTTAGATTAATATTAGGAGAATCTATAAGTACTTCGCACAACTGCCGAGGCAATATGTAACCAGCATCTCTGTAGAGTAGACCATCTAAATCTATACTTATACCAGATATTGTAGATGCTTCTTCTGGACTTAAATGCTGATATATATCCTTATCAAACCTATGCTGCATAAGGGATTCTTGTCTTTTATTGCTATTTTGATCATGATTAAGAACAAGTACCCCAGTTTTTTGCCAGGCAGTACTATTCAGATTATCATAAAAATTTACAGCATATAAATATGATAAAAGGTTAAAACGTCCAAAGGCATTATCATGAGAGGATAGTCTGGGGTATGCAACCAATAACTCATGTGATGACGCCCCAGAGCATATATCATCAGATTGTTCAAATAAATCAACTTCAAGCCCTTTTTTTGCAAGTGAGTAACTAAGAAGGCATCCTGCTATTCCAGAACCTATAACAGCAACTTTACTAGGATTTTCTGTTATTTTTTGTCCAGAAGAAGATATACCTTTCAGCATATGCCGCTTATTTGAAAATCCGTTTATCTTTTTTATATCAAAACCTGATTCCCGCAGGTTTTGTTTAACTGTGCCCGCCGAGGTATAGGTAGCAAATGTGGCATGTCTTTTACAAGAATGACTTATTAAATCAAAAAGTTTCTTTGACCATAGGTCTGGATTCTTTGAGGGCGAGAATCCATCAAGAAACCATGCATCTACACCTTTGATTAATTCTAGATATTCTTGTGTTTGGTTAATATCTCCAATTACTAAATTGAGAGATATTCTTCCTTCAAAGAGGGAAATTTTTTGAACACCTTTAACGTTCTTTGGATAGCTTTTTTCAAATTCTTCTCTGTACTCTTTTAATTCCGGATAAGTATCTAATATTTTTTTGAAGTCTTTTAACTGAAATAAGTATTTATCAAAAGAGTAAAAGGTTAGAACTCGATCCTTTTGAGAGTTTTTTAACCAAGATCTGCAAGTAGTTAAGAAATTAATACCAACACCAAAACCTATTTCACCAATATAAAAAGTTTGGTCTTTAAGCTCTCTAAATCTGTTATGAAGATTGTTTCCATTTATAAAGACATACTCACTTTCCTCCACTGCACCTTTAGCAGATGAGTAAAGATCGTCAAATTCTTGTGAAAAAAGATTATTATCTTTATAAGAAAAAGGCGCAAACTCACTGTTCAAGAATGAGTTTGCGCCTTTCTTTGTATCTACTCTACTACTTATTTCCTGTAGGGATTTCGTTAAAGGGTAGACCTTTATCAGCTCTCATATCTTGTGGCATTCCAAGAACTTGCTCTGAAATGATATTTTTAAGTATCTCATCAGTACCTCCTGCGATTCTGATACCGGCTGCTCCATAAAATCCATATTGATACATGGATTGTTCAGCACCTTCTTCATCAGATCTAATAATTCCTGCAGAATCGAGCATGTCTAGTCCAAAATTTGCAATTTCTTGTAGTTTATTACCACTTACAATTTTAGTGATAGACGATTGCGGTCCAGGTGTTTCTCCTCTTGAAAGTGCCGATATATTTCTGTACTTGGCATATTTCAGACCACTCTGCTGACAATACCAATCTGCAAGTTTTTCTCTTACAGCATCATTTTCAATTGCCAATTTGCCATTAAGATCTTGACCTCTCGCTAAAGAAAATGCCTCTTCAAAGTCTGGTCCAGATGCATCACCTACGGCTAATCTTTCGTTCATGAGGGTTGTAAGGGACACTTTCCAGCCATCGCCTATTGCACCAAGTCTTTGGCTATCAGGTATCTTTACATCTGTGAAATAAACTTCATTGAAATTCGCTCCTCCAGATATTTGCTTGATAGGTTTAACCTCTATTCCTGGAGACTTCATATCAACAAAGAAGAATGTTAACCCTTTGTGCTTAGCTACTGTTGGATCGCTTCTTGTAACCAATATTCCATAGTCACTAAAATGAGCACCAGAAGTCCATACTTTTTGACCATTTATTGTCCATGTATCTCCATCTAACTCAGCTTTAGTCTTGATACCTGCTACGTCAGAACCTGCAGCCGGCTCACTAAATAATTGACACCAAATTTCTTCACCAGTTGCTAATGGCGTGAGGTATCTCTCTTTTTGTTCTTCTGTTGCATACATCATCATTACAGGACCGGCCATACCTTGTCCGATTTCAAGATAACCACCTGGAACTTTAAATTTTGAAACCTCTTGTCCCCATATTACTCTTTCAATAGGAGTAGATTCTCTTCCGCCATATTGCTTTGGCCAATGGAGACATGCCCAGCCACTTTCATGTAGTTTCTTTTGCCATTTTTTTACTTCTTTTAGACCATCTTCTTCTGAAGCTGCTCTCCAGCTATCTTTTGGTCCCTCTTTTAAAGGTGCATTGGCTTTTAGCCAATCATAGGCTTCTTTTCTAAATTTAGCCTCTTCTGGAGTATCATTAAAATCCATATTATTTCTCCTATATTTGATTAGCTCTTTCTAAAGAGCCTATTAGTTTATCTTTCCAAACTGACTGGCTGCCAATGTTAGCTGCCAGTTGACGACATCTACGATAGTATAAATGACAGTCAAACTCCCAAGTGAAACCCATACCTCCATGTGTCTGAATGTTTTCTTTAGAGCATTCATGATAGGCTTGGCTCGCACTTACACGTGCAGTAGCAGCAGCAGTAGGTAATTCAGGCGCATCTGTACTAAGCGCCCAAGCACCATAGTAACAATTCGATCTAGCGAGTTCTACAGATATAAACATATCTGCTAGTTTATGTTTTATAGCTTGAAAAGAAGCAATTGATCTTCCGAAAGCATATCTACCCATTGCATAATCTTTTGCCATGTCCATACATGCTTCTGCACCTCCTAGTTGCTCAAATGAGAATAGTACCGCGGCACGATCTAATAGATTGAGCACATCAGACCAATCTGATTTAAGTTCTACACATGGTGAATTGTTAAAAGTAACTGATGCGTGAGATCTTGAAGGATCTAGTGTAGATTGTTCACTTACCTCAACACCTTCCGAACTTGCTTCAACAAGGTATAAGCCGACACTGGAACCATTCTTGGCACTAACAACAAAGAAATTGGAGACATCTCCGTCTACAACGGCAATTTTTGTTCCAGATAATTTTCCGTCTTTGTATGAACATGCAATATTTGCTTCAGTAGGAGAAGTATTTGATTCACTGTGGGCAAATGAACCTATTTTGTCACCAGTTGCAAGTCCTGGTAAATAGGTTTCCTTTATAGACTCATCATCGCCATGTAAGATTGCTTCAGTAGCTAAATATACACTTGATGAGAATGGAGTAGGTGCTAAGCTTCTTCCGAGTTCCTCGGCAATTACACACAACTCAAGATAGCCAAGCCCTAGACCACCATATTCTTCAGGTATTGCGGTAGCAGTAAATCCCATTTCAATAATTTGAGACCATAGGTTCTCATCAAAAGAATCTTCTCCCTCAAGAACATTCCTTGCACTTTTGACGGCTTCCTCCTTTTCTAAAAATTTTCTTGCAATATCTTTTAATTGCATTTGATCGGCAGAAAACTCAAAATTCATATTATTCCTCTTTATAAATCTAAACCTAATTTTAGATTAATTGTTAAACTTTATTAAGGGTTATATTGTATATACGAACGAATAGAATGAAAGAGTAAAATGAGACTATGAACGAAAATTTTGAAGATTCAAAGAAAGATATAAAGCCTGTAAGACCGGAAGTTTCATCTAATAGAGGAAGTCGAAGGACAAAAGGTGGGAGTCTTCTTTTTTCTTCATCTTTGGCCATAATTAATTTCATAGGTTTAATTATTTTATTCCTATGGTTCTTCAATACATCAGGTAATCAGCAATCGGCCGGTCAAAATTTTATTGAAAGGATAAGTTTCTTAGAAGAGAGTTTTAACGAACAAACGACTGTCATTGAGGACTTGAATCAAAATTTAGAATCAGAACTTAAGTTCGTTAATAAAGAAGTTAGAAAATTATGGGACTTGAGCAATAAAAGAAACAGAAAGAATATATCACAAAACCTAAATTCCATAGAGGCTATAACCACTCAGTTAAAAGAATTATCAAAATTAAATGAGACTTTGTCTGCAAAACAAAGAGCTCTGTCACTTGAATTAGCAAAGCTTGCCAAGATTCAAGAAAAATCTTCAGAAGTATTGAAGAATGCTAATGGATTAAACTCTAAAATTGCAGATAGCCAACTTAAAGAAATTGAAGAAACTTTAGAATCTTTCAATGCTTACCGTGTTCAAGTTAATAAATCTCTTCTTTCATTGAGAGAACAAGTTAATCAACTTGAGATATCAATTGCCGATACTTCAAACGAATAGGTTACATTGCATCTTTTATGCTTATAATACTCGCTCTCGCGGATGTGGTGGAATTGGTAGACACGCCAGATTTAGGTTCTGGTGCCGCAAGGTGTGGAGGTTCGAGTCCTCTCATCCGCACCA
>MDTD01194034.1_pt1 | contig 12237 bp, 5 predicted proteins | sample 811221 | NCBI WGS metagenome assembly MDTD01 (sample SAMN05326646, study PRJNA326480) | marine metagenome | isolation source: seawater | place: Pacific Ocean: South West | collected 2011 | reverse complement strand
TAAGCCTCCTCTCGAACAACCAGAGGAAGGTCTGAAGGGAGTCGCCGAAATTGAAATCATGCAGGATCTCATCGTGGCCGCGTTGCAAACGGACAGCACTCGTGTGTTGAGCTATCGCATGCCGGGCCAGAGCCTCCTGCTGAGTCTCAATCTCAAACCCAGTGCACACAATGTAAGCCATTACTCACCCGGCGAACGTATGGAAGCATCTAAAGTTCGTGACAAGACCCATAGCGAACTACTGGCACGTCTGATCGACAAACTTAAAGCCACGAAAGAAACTGACGGATCGAGCCTGTTTGATCACACCGCTGTAGCATTCGGTTCGAATATCAGTTCGATCCACTACCTTACCAACTGCCCGACTATCCTCACTGGTGGCGGAGCCAACCTGAAACTGGGGCAGCATCTCGTCCTGCAGAAAGACACGCCGCTGTGCAATGTATGGCTGACAATGCTACAGGGACTGGGTATCAACGCCGAGCGACACGGGGACAGTACTGGTGTCGTCAAGGAACTGCAGGCTTAGCCGTCGCGCACAGGATTTATCCGTCGAAATGGATGTCCTCAGAAGTGCTCTATTCAAACTCCTGAAACTCTTGCGATTTCCAACTAAGTACCATGAAACCTTTCATCACTATAAGCTGCATCGCCGTTTTTTCACTTTCTTATCTAACACATGGTGCTCCACCTGAAGCACGCTTTCCAGAGAAGCATCGGACGTTTTTTAAGACTCACTGTCTCGCTTGTCACGACTCCGAGACGAAGGAAGGGAAAGTCGATCTGGAAAATCTGTCTTTCCGCATCACTTCTATCGAACAAGCAGAACTTTGGCAGAAAGTCCTAAACGCACTGAACTCCGGTGAAATGCCACCTGAAGATTCCGAACAACCAGATAACACCGAGAAGGCAGACTTCCTTGATGACCTCGCTCAGACCATGGTCACTGCACGACAGGCACTATCCGACTCCGGTGGCAATATCACAATACGAAGGCTTAATCGACGCGAGTATAGCAACAGCATCGAACAATTGACCGGTGTTAAAGTCGATGTCGGATCTCTTCCTATCGATGGTGGTTCGGGAACCTTCGATACTGTAGGGGCATCGCAGTTTATCTCCAGCGATCAGTTCGAGCAGTACCTCAAACTGGGACGTCAGGCAATCGATGAAGCCTTCGAGCGACATGCCGTTAGGAAAACGCCATCCAAAATCTTCCGGGTCGAGCCCGAGGACACTGTGAATGTACAGAGTCGTAAGAACATGAAGACGATGGCGGAAACCTACCAACGCTATCTGCTGTGGAAAGCCGAGGTTGATAAGGCCGCCCAGGCTCCGGAAAATCAACAGACCCTCGAGCAAATCCGTGAGAAGTATATGCTCGATGATTTGACAGACAATCTCAGGCTCTATCAAAATGCCAATCTTCTGAAAGGGAGCCCCGACGCCAAGAAGTTTGGTTTCAGAGATGCCAACGACGCCTCTTTTTCTTTTCAGGGCGGGTACCATCGCACTTACGCCTACATGAAACACTACCTGGAGTTGCCTCATAGCGATCACGGTACTTACTTGAAACTCGCCTGGGGGATTCAACGCATTGATGTATTACCCAAACCAGAAGATATTCCGCCGGGAACCTACAAGCTGCGGATTCGAGCTGGGGCAGTGAAAGATTCCGACGCCTCCCGGCACTTCATCGAAATTGGTCATCCCCAACGCGTCAATCAGGTTCCGGCAGGCTTCTCAAGTAAGCCACTTGCCAGTCTCCAGATAACAGGAACTGTAGATAAGCCGGAGATCATCGAAACCACACTGGTAATAGGCTCGAATACGCCACGTGAGTTCGGCATTCAGGAACGCCGACCCGAGGGTAACCAAAAAGCTCTCAGCAGAGAATTCTACGCCTACAAACGCGAGAACGGGTACGGAACTCCAGCCGCTATCTGGGTCGACTGGATCGAATTAGAAGGACCGATCACTGAGACTGCAGTGCCAGAATCCCGGATCGTACGTGTCGAACCCGAAAACACGGCCAACGTAAAGAACTTGGAAATTATCAGAAGGCTGGAAGACACTTATAATGAGAAATGGCTACCTTGGAAAGAAGGGGTCGACAAGGCAGCCGAAGCCGCTGAGAACCAGGAAATTGTGGCCGCCCTTCGCAAGAAGCATTCTGATTATGATTCCCATCCTACTCTCAAGTATCAAAAAGCGGGTCTCCTGAAGGGAGTACCCGATCCTCGCGACTATGGCGGCAGCGATCCAATCAATGCTGTTGCCGCCTTATACAGCCCATATCGGCGATATTACAGCTATATGAAGCACTACGCTGAGCTTCCTCACAACGATCGAGGGGCGTACCTAAAACTTTCACGGGGTATTCAACGCTTTGACGTTCGCCCCAATCCGAAAGACGTTCCTTCCGGTACCTACAAGCTCAGAATCCGGGTCGGCGCGGTTAAAGGCTCTGATCCTTCTCGCCATTTCATCGAGATCGGTCACCCCCAAACACCAAACGGAACGTCACCCGGCTTCGCCAAACTGCTCAGCACGCAAAAGATATCTGGGACTATTGAAAACCCAGAGGTCATTGAGGTCAATATCGAAATCAGTGCAAGCACCCCGCGCGAATTCGGCATTCAGGAACGCCAGCCAAAGTCAGCAAAAATTCTCAGACAGGAGTTTGACCGTCATAAGCAGAAGAACGGTTATGGCACTCCACCGGCTATCTGGATTGACTGGATCGAACTAGAAGGGCCGATTACTGAGGCTGGGACGATAGAATCCACGATTGTCCGCGTCGAGCCAGAGAAGGCGATCAATCCGGACAATGAAAAAGAAATCGCACAGATCGAAGATGCCTACAAGCGGTTTACGCAGTGGCAGGTCGGTGTAGACAAGGCCGCAGCAACGCCGGAGAACAAAGCAAAGATCGCGGAGCTTAGCAAGAAGGAATCCGCAATCACACATCCCCTTCATTTTTATAGATACGCCCACTTACTGGATGGAACTCCTGACCCGGTAGACTTCGGTTTCAGAGATTCAGGCAAAGCTGCAGCTGCCAATCCGAATTGGGATCGCGAGCAGCTGGTTTATCACAAGCACTACGCCGGACTGCCACATCGTGATCGCGGCGTTTATTTGAAACTCGCCTATGGCACCGGCAGGGTTGTAGTTGCGCCAAAGAAACTGCCTCCTGGAAACTACGTCATGCGCGTTAGTGTCGGTGCTGTGAAAGACACTCCGACTGCCCGACGCTTCATTCAGATCGGTCACCCCCAACGCCTGATCCCTCGAAACAGAGGACTCGAGGGGCCGGCAATCAGCACTCATCAAGTCACCGGAACTATTGAGAGTCCTGAAACGATCGAAATCCCACTCACCGTCGGATTCGATACGCCAAAGGAATTCGCGATCCAGGAGAAGAAACCCAACACTGGAAACCTGAAAGAGCTCTGGGATGCGCACAATCAATGGAAAAAGAAAAACGGCTATGGACATCCACCAGCGATCTGGATTGACTGGGTCGAATTGGAAGGCCCATTAAGCAGTCCGGTATCGGGATCACCTTTGCAAGCGATTTTAGCAAAACACTTAGATGTTCCAAATCTTCAACAGGGGCCAGCCTCGGATATAGGCAACTCTCCATCCATAGCTGAAACGGAAGTTGATAAGGAAAGGGCACGCGTTATCTTCACCGAGTTTGCCCACCGAGCGTTCCGAGATATTGCTCCAGAAGCCGAATTCATAGATAGGCTCGTTGCGATCTATGTAACACGTCGCAACGTAGGAGATTCTTTTGAAAAGGCCATTCGCACACCCCTCAGCGTCATTCTTGCATCGCCCGGATTTCTTTACCTTTTTGAGCCTGGCGACGAGACCGACCGACGCCGACTCAATGATCGCGAACTGGCGGTACGGCTTTCCTATTTCCTCTGGAGCGGACCACCAGATGCAGAATTACTTCAGATCGCAAAACAAAACAGGCTGCATCTTCCCGAAGTACTTCGGCAGCAGGTGAACCGGATGATTGCTGATCCACGTTCAGACGCCTTCGTGGCTGGATTTGTCCATCAATGGCTAGACATGGAACGACTTGATTTCTTTCAGTTCGACGTCAATCTTTATCGTGATTTCGATGAAAGCACCAGAGCAGCCACTCGGGAAGAAGTCTATCAGTCCTTCGCCCATCTGCTTCGCGACTCGAAAGAAGGGTCTCTAGGCAAGCTTCTGAAGAGCGACTACATATTTGCCAATGGCCTGCTCGCCACCTACTACGACCTCGAAGGAGTTAGTGGTGACGAGTTTCGCAAAATCAAGCTACCAGCCGATTCACCACGGGGAGGATTACTTGGCATGGCCGCTATTCACGCCATGGGCAGTGACGGCGTCGCTAGTAGTCCGGTCGAACGTGGAGCCTGGGTCTTGCGTCACTTGTTGAATGATCCTCCACCGCCAGCGCCGCCCAACGTCCCACAAATCTCGCGTCTTGAAGGGCAGACATTGACAACGCGGGAACGCCTTCTGGCACATCAGGAAGAAGCCCAGTGTGCAAGCTGCCACCGCAAAATTGATCCGATCGGATTTGGACTGGAGAACTTTAATGCTGCCGGTAAGTGGCGGACCGAGGACTCTTATCAAATGAAAGATGCGAGAGGGCGAGGGGTTGGCCAGCGTAAGACTTGGGCGATCGACGCCTCGGGAGCCTTTCACAACGGACCAAAATTCAGTGACTACTATCAGCTACGCGACCTTATTGCCAGCCGAGAACAAGACTTCGCTCGTGGCCTCACTGAAAACCTGGTCGAATACGCCTTAGGCCGTCCGTTTGGCTTCACCGACGAGGACCTCGCAAACGAAATTGTGATCTCCGCCCAAAGCAGCGACTTTTCCGTCAGCGAGTTCATTCATGCACTCGTTCAGAGCGAGGCCTTCCGGACAAAATGATATCATGCTGCAGGCTGGATTTCCCCGGAATTGTCTAACTGGCCAACTGATTAAACGGTCAAATGTTTAAGTCGATAAATATCAAAACGTCTTTCCTTGCATGTTTTCCCGACATTCTTTGCGATTCCGTTCGAATCGCTCCAACTGCTCCTGCAACCATTTATCCGCTTCTGCGATGAGTTGTTTATCTCCAGCGGCTCGCTCGATACGCTTTTTATGCTGCTCAATCGCTCCGGCTTCGAATCGATCCAGCTCAGCAAACCGAGCCTTATAAACGTCTTGCACGTCCTCTGCATCAATCTCTTCAAGATATTTATCCATGACTGCTTTGAGCTCTGCAGCCTTAGCGGGTAAGTCGCCAATCAGATTTTGTTGCTCATAGTAATCCGTGCCAACGTTAAAAAGTTTTTGTTCACCAGTCAGATGATGCTCCATCAATTTATAGTCACCTAGTCGTATCACGGTCACAGGCGGAGCGAAATAACAGGGGTAGTGATAAACAAATCCTTCGACAGGGCGCTCTACCTTGGCATTATTCCCAAATTCAAACACGGGTCGCAGACTTCCACCATCTAGATTTTCGGGGAGAGCTTGTTCGTTACCTGCATAATCATGAAACGTCGGTAAGAGGTCCCATTGATTGATTGCGACATCACATTGCACTCCGGATTGAACGCCGGGGCCTGCCACGACAAAAGGGACTCGCAAACCACCTTCGTACAGATTTGCCTTGCCACCACGCAGAGTCCCGTTGGGATTAAGACCGCCACCATTATCGGATGTAAAGATGATGAAGGTATTATCCTGCTGCCCTGTTTTCTTCACGGCAGCCATAATCGCTCCTAAACCCTGATCCACCTCGTCCAACATCGCCGCATACTGCAGTCGCCAATGGCTGATCTTGCGTGATTCTGAAATCTGATCCTCTGGTAAGTAGTCGTCATCCTCGAGATATTTCCCACGAGGTAATTTACGATACTTTTCGATCAGGTCTGGACGAGCTGCATGAGGAACATGGACTGCATAATGAGAAACCATCATGAAAAAGGGACGCTTGCCACCATACTCGTTAATAAACTCCAACGAACTCTTTTCCAGCGACGCCATGCGTTTTGGATTATCTGACGGCAATGACTCACGATTCTTCAAGCTAAGATACTCACCGTGGAAATTACCATTTGTTGAATTTCCATCCACTTCATCGGTTACGTCATAACCAATCGTATCCATCCTATCTCCGCCCATGCCCTTACCAAAGTGAGCGGTAACATAGTCTGCATCTGCTGCTTTAACGACATCTGCCAGTGACAATTCGTCTTCCCACGACAGTTCCTTCTGCAGTGCCAATACATCATGAACAAAGGTGTATCCCAGTCGCCCCGGCGTCTTACCAAATTGGATACTCTTTCGGGAAGGCGTACATGTCGGGGCTGGAGCATAAGCGTTCGAGAAAACCATGCCCCGCTGAGCAAGTTTCTCTAGGTGAGGTGTTTGATTAAAATCGCTCGCCGAATCCGGATCACTGATCATCATTGGCACCGACGTATCCGCCCAACCGAGATCATCTACATAGACAATGATAAAATTTGGTCGGTCTTCCGCCTGAACGATAGGTGTTCCGAAAACAAAGAGAGTTGATATCAAAGTAAGGATAGATTTCATGATTCTCATCAAACGTATTTTAAATCCGTGCAAGCAAATTAGGTAAGTAAATCTGTAGTCACTCGTCCCGGTGACAGAGCGAATGGACGGCCAGTCCTATCATAAACATGAGTCTGCGGAGTGATACCCAACAGATGAAACATCGTGGCAGACAAATCCCAGGGCGCGATAGGATCAGATTGTGGAAATGCGGCATGCTGATCACTGGCCCCCACAACCACGCCCCGTTTGAATCCACCGCCTGCAACCAAAACAGAATAGACATCGGGCCAATGATCTCGCCCTGCATCTTTATTGATACGAGGGGTTCTTCCAAATTCCCCCAGAGCGATCACCATGGTGGAATCTAACATTCCACGGTTATCCAGATCGTTGATAAAAGCAGAAAGTCCCTGATCAAAGGGAGGGAGTAATTTATCTTTCATGGTGGGATAGTTCTTAGAGTGAGTATCCCATTCCTGTTGATTAGAGCGAGCCCAGTTGACGGTTACTAATGGAATCTCCGCTTCGACCAATCGCCGAGCCAGTAACATCGTTTGTCCAAACTTATGACGGCCGTATTGATCCCGAAGAGTACTCGACTCGCGTGCCAGGTCGAATGCCTGACGACTTCTACCTGAACCTAACAATCCAAATGCACGCTGCTTCAAGTCTGACATTCCCTGAATCTCACCGCGACGATCCACCGCAGGCAATCGAGGCTCCAGCTTTGACAGCAGTTTGAATCGCTGGTCAAATCTGACTCCATTTACTTCTTGTGGGAGGGCGAGTTCATCCACTGCGAACTCTTCGCCGTTGGGATCCTGAGCAACTCGAAAGGGTTCAAAGGCATGCCCTAAAAATCCTGCATTCTGACCTGCCATCGGCGGCCGATTCCCTTGATGCATCACAGGCCCCAGAACGGCGGCGCTGGGTACAGGACGATCGGTAGGTTTGAGATGGGCGACGGCAGCTCCGTATGTTGGAAAGTCCTCTCGTCGAGCCGGAGTATTTGTTCCTGGCAAGGGATGAGGGTGCCCGGTCAGTGCCGTGTAAGAAGCAGAGCCATGTTCGAAATCCGCATGAGACATGCTACGAATAATCGTGACTTTATCCATCGTCTTACTAAGATGCGGAAGATGTTCACAGATCTGAGTCCCAACGACATTGGTGGCAATCGGGGAAAACTCACCGCGAATTTCCGCAGGTGCATTTGGCTTCAGATCGTAAGTATCCTGCTGCCCTTGCCCACCAAAGAGAAATACCACTACACAGGACTTAGCCGTACCGAAATTGCGAGGCCGGTCATCATGCTCTACTCCTTGAGCCCAATGCGTAAGCGCACCACCTCCAAAGAAACTTAAAGCTCCCGCAGTTATCCAATCTCGGCGATGGCTTGTGACACTCATAGTCATCTTTGAATTGACGATTTGTTCTAAGTCCCTATGAGGAAAGTTTGTTTTTATTGTGAGCGAATCTTAATGGTCCATCAATAAAATAACTTTCCATTCAGACTCCCGTCCGAAGAGTAATGCTATTTTGTGATCTTCGTATTTGGCAGAGCTTCACTAAGTCGACTCAGCCCCATACTGTCCAGCCTTGAGTACTGCAGTTGTAGCTGATCAAGGTTCTTCAATCCACTCAGCTTATCCACGCTCGTCGCAGTCACCTTGGCTCCCACCAAACTCAAATGCCTTAATTTTTGAAAGGTCCCAATCGTCTCCACGCATTGATCCGTCAGTAAAGGCCCCGCAAAGCCTGTGTTATATAGCAGGTATAACTCTTCAAGGTTCTCTAGTGGTGCTAACGCTTTCACCCCGTCATCGGTAATACCGACTAAACTCAGATCTAATACTTTCAAATTCTGCAGGCTGGCGATACTTTTCATTCCTGCATTGGACACTCGATTTCCGTATAGACTCAAAACTTCCAGATTTTGAAGCTTAGTTAAGTGAGCTATTCCCAGATCTGTAATTTTCAGTTTTTCAAAAGCTGTTTTCTTGAGGACTAAACATCGCAATTGTAAGAAACCAGAAATTACAGGTAATGCTTGGTCTGAAATCGCCTCACAGACTTCCAGATCTAAAGACTGGAGATTCTTCAAGTCCGACAAGGCAGCAATCGATTCATCTGAGATATCCGTACCAACCAAGCGTATTGTTTTTAGGTTTTCTATCGAACTTATGGTTGCAAGTGTTTGGGGTGTGATGCCGGTGCAAAACTGTAACTCTAACCCAAGAAGCCGCGGCAGCTGAGCAAGCTCTTGAAACTGAAACCCAGCTACATTCTCACTGGAAAAGTCGAGTATAAAGTCCTGCTCCGCGCCTTGGAGTAACGTCAATTGAGCACTATCGAATTGGCCTTGTTCATCGGTTCGCAATCGAACCACTGGGATTTGCTCAATCGCGGAGTCTTCTGTCTGGGATCTTCCGAAGCGATAGAATTGCTGAGCGTCAAAGGCACTGGTATCAGCGTGTAATCGTCCGATCGTTGAATGTCTGACTCCATGTAAATTCAACGCCTGTCTCATTTCCTGACTAAAGGCACTCGCCAACTGAGGTTTGGTTTCTTGATTTGTCGCCGCCGTGCCTCGCACGTCATATACATAAATAGAATTCTGTTCTCGTAGCATCAAACGCCCATTGGCAATAACTGGATGCGACCAGCTATCCCCTCCGGCTCCTGGAATCTGAAGCTTACCCTCAATAGTGAATCCTGCATGATCGGCATCAAGTAGAGCAACCACTCCATTTTGATACCGAAAGACAAAACGACCGTCGGCATAAATGACGGAGGCGGAGCCAATTCCGGGGCCACGACGCTTCCAAAGGATATCACCTGTTTCTAAATCAACATAAGTCGGCAAACCATTGTTGCTACCGTGCCCACCGATAACAGCGGTCCCCAGTGCAATGACTCCTCCATGATGATTCTGAAATTGATTCCCCTGTAATCGATATACCTCCTTCACATCAATTTCTTGCTCGCCGGTTGGCACGAGTTTAAGTAGGACACTTCCTGCGTTGTATCCATTAGCGGAAAACACTAAGTCGCCCTGTACGACGGGCGTGGGAATATTGACGATATCGGCGCTAATATCGTTGTAGCTCCATAGCAATCGTCCGCTGGAACATTCAACGCCAACCAACCCGCGGCCCACCAACTGGACATACATCGCCACATCCTGAACCTGAGTTTTTACAATCGAAGAAAAGGCCGCACCGTCCTTTCCTTTGGCACCCAAGTTAGAGGCCGCTGTCTTCCAGACGACTTCACCAGTCGCTTTATTAAGAGCCACTATGAGAGACTCGTCACCACCTGGCGTACAGATAAGATTCTCACCATCGATTAAAGGTGATTCACCATACCCACGACCCGACTGAAGTTTTCCACCAAAGTCAGTTATAAAATCGATCTGCCATTGAATCTCACCCGACGTCACCAATAGACAGCTCAACACACCGTCGGGATCGAGGGCATAAAGAAACTCGCCATCGACCGTAGGAGTAGACATCGCATGCCGACTCGACTCACCTATTTTGGTCTTCCAGAGGATCTCCCCATTTGTCTCTTTCAACCCGTAAGCATAGATCACACCTGATTCGTTACCGATCGTATGAATCTTCCTATTAGCCACTACAAGGCTGGCATATCCTTCACCGAGATTAGAGACACTCCAATCAAGTGGCGGGCCATCGGCTGGCCAGGACTTGAGTAATCCTGATTCCTGAGACTTTGCATCTCGATTTGGCCCTCTCCACTGAGACCAATCGTCACCTGAGACTTGTGAACTACCAATCAACGTACCGATACACAGGCTGATTAGACACAAGGATTTCGAATACTGGACAAACGAAGAGGACATTTTCATTGAAAGACCTTGAGGACGTACTAAGGAACACTTTCAATTTACCACAACAGGCCGATCAACAGACAAGCTGACTCAATCTCATTACGGGAGAGATGTTTCAATCCGTCAGGATCAGCACCTTTGGTTCCATTCCTAAGCATCAATTCATGAAGCATTTGCCTAAACTGCTGTCAGATAAATCAGTACACTAATCTTCCCGATGTAATTTAATCATCGCATCCCCCAAGGCTTCTCCAACCAGCATGTAGGTCTCAGCGTTTTGGTTGTAATGGAATCCCTGATTACGTGGGGAGATACTCGCCTCCCGCCAAAATCCCCTAGTCTCCACGGTGCGAACGTTACCTTTGAATTCCGGGTAGTTTCCATTTTCCCCACTAACAGCAAGCTGTGCCTTGGCTACGGTAAGTGCATTGCCTTCCATTTCGAAACCCTCAAATCCAATCGTGGCAATCGTGAAAGGAGCTATAGGAGCTTTGAATTCATTGCGAAGAGTTTTGATGAGATGAACCAGATTTTGTTCATAACGAGCCGCGTGCATAGGGCTACCCTGATCTTTGTGCCCCTGCCACCAAACAAACCCGGCAATTTCAAATCCCCTTCCTTCCCAGTGAGGAAAGTGTTTGTCAAAATTGTCGAGTACTTCGTGTGCCGCCTCGAAACAATCATCGTATTGTTTCCCCGCATACCAATTGATTGGTTCCGGGGTTACTCCGATCTCCCATCTGGCTGGTGAATCTTTATAACCTGCGTAAACAAAACCATCTTCTTCATAGCGTTTGCTTCCCGGTGGTAAGAAATCCCAGGCAAGAGACCGGTTACCTTGAGAGGCTTTTAATATCAGGACCGGCTCGTCATGGAACTCACCCAATTTGTGACCAAAGCCAAGTTCCGGCCCAATCGAATTAGCCGAAGCTCCACAACCGACGCTAAGCCATTTATTAGCACCAGCGGTGACGACACCTTTGTACCAAACGTCATCTCGCGAAACCCAATTGCCATCAGCATCTATCAGATAGGGAAATCTTCCATCACTGCGAACAAGCGTGGACAGTGTTCCGGGAATATCGACGCGAGCGATCCACCCTAAACCGTTTGGCTGAGAATTTAGATAGGTGATTTTGAATGGGACTTTCTTCCCGCCAATGAGTTTAATCGGCGTGAATTTTGAATCCCCCTCCAGCTCTTTGCGGTGTACTTCCATCCCATCCACTTCCATGATGTTGACGGTCGAACCCCCATAACCGGGTCTGAATTCATAGACACCTGTTTCCTTGACTTGAACGAATCCTCGGGTCACATGCGTTCCCCCACCAGGATAAGGAGTCGGCTTGACCCCTCCAAAACTCTCAAGTTTCAAAGTCGTCAGTGGTTTGAGCGAGTCATAATCCAGCTTGCTGTCATACGCCCCTGAATACACCGACACCTCCGGTTCAATAAACTGATCTCCCCATCGAGATCCACCGCCGGTTACCTGTCCAATTCCAACCATATTGGATTGTCCGGAGAGGATATAAACTTGAACGGGTTTGTCCGAAGCATTTACAAAGCAAGGCAACATTAATAGTGCGGCGAATACAGTCAGTTTATAAGTCATACTCATTAACTCTCCTTTAACACTTTCTTGATTTACAACTTAAGCTTCGAATCCGATTCGATTGAGTTATCTGATAGTTGGAATATTGACAATAAAAGAAATAACATTCTCTTTATCCTTGGTGATCTCACGGATTAACTGTGAGATTTCGTAGACGTCTGCATCTACTTCCATGCTGACTAAT